>Ga0116171_10005611_pt1 | contig 11005 bp, 11 predicted proteins | sample AD_JPNHW2_MetaG_FD_89798 | JGI IMG/M metagenome (GOLD analysis project Ga0116171, IMG submission 89798) | Active sludge microbial communities of municipal wastewater-treating anaerobic digesters from Japan - AD_JPNHW2_MetaG | ecosystem: Engineered > Bioreactor > Anaerobic > Digestate | place...
GAATAACTCACACATTTTTTATCCACCAATTCACAAAGTCTGAAAAATCTAGTACCAGTTGGGACATTGTAAAATATTCCTTCATCAGTATTTGGACCGATAAATTGCCAATATGGATTTTCGGCATTTTTGCGGGCGCTATGAAGCATACGATATCCTTCAGGATTGTTGGAATTATTCCAAATATATTTTACTTGACCGCTTCCTAGGTCTTCCACAGACAAAATCAATCCATCCTCATTTTCTTCAGTTACATCTTCTGTTTCCAAAACAGACAAATCACTAAGGTCTTCGCTGGTATTTTCTTCTTCGGCGGTATTTTGACATCCTGCACCCATCAAAATAACCAAAGCAAAAATTGCAAATAGAGAAAGTAGTTTTTTAGGCATAAAATATAGGTTAAAATTAAATTTTTTACTTTTTTACTGTATTATATTTGATATTTTTTGTCAACAAAAAAGGCGACTGTGAAGTCGCCAGGAATGTTACATTGGAAAAAGAACTTCCTTCTTAAATTTTTCAAAGAAAATTTTAAGTTCTTTGGTTTTTTTTAGCAAGACCAACATTTTATCGGTTTGGCTAGTTTTTGTGATAATAGGCTGGTATTCAGCCTTAATATCATTTATTTTTTGCCAAGCGGTTTTTAGAAAAATTTCCATTTTTTCTTTGACAGAAGAATCTTTTTCTTCCATAAATGCTTGGGTTAAATCTTTCAAAGAAAATTCGGCGTGTAAAACATAATTTTTTCTCACCATACCAAGATAGTCGGTATAAATTTTTCCATCTTTTAGACTTGTCAGGATTTTTTTCCTTTCCTGATTACTTTCTTTTTCTGTTTTTTCAATCAATTCTTCAAGTGTGCAATTTTTACACTCACTCATTGCTTCGGAGAGTTTTTGATTGTATTCCTCTCTTTCTTTGAGACGATCTTCTAGCTCATTGTTAGGATAAATTTGATCTTCTTCTTGCATTGTAACCTCCAATATAATTTTTTATAAAAAGAACTCTAAATGTATTTAATTCCGATTTACTTGTTTTGTCAATAGGTTATTGACTTTTTTCAATTCTTACTATAAACTTTCTACTATACCCCCTATAAAAAAGAAGAGGGGAATTTTGGCTTATGCAAGATAAAATAGTAATTAAGGGAGCTAGGGAACATAATTTGAAAAATGTTTCTCTAGAACTTCCACGTAATAAAATGATTGTTTTTACAGGACTGTCCGGATCGGGCAAGTCCAGTTTGGCGTTTGATACCATTTTTGCTGAAGGCCAAAGACGATATATTGAAAGTTTGTCTGCCTATGCTCGACAATTTTTGGGTGGAATGCAAAAACCGGATGTTGACGAGATTGAGGGTTTGTCACCAGCTATTTCTATTGATCAAAAAGCACACAGTGCCAATCCGCGTTCTACGGTCGCGACGATTACGGAAATTTATGATTATCTCCGTGTTCTTTATGCTCGTATTGGAAAACCATATTGTCCAGTTTGTCATACCAAAATAGATAGGATGAGTGTAGATGAAATCAAAAGTCATATTTTGGATAAACTGATTGGAATTTTTAAAAATGAAAAAAAATCTTTGAAAGAATTGGTGATTTTATCACCCGTAGTTCGCGGTCGTAAAGGTGAACACTATCAAATGCTTTACGATTTTTATAATTCTGGTTTTGCGGAAATACGCGTGGACGGAGTTTATAAAGAACTCAAAGAAACAGTGATTTTGTCTAAAAATAAAAATCACACGATTGAAGTTGTGACCGACAGAATGTTGCTCAATAGTGCGGAACGTTTAACGGAAAAAGATGAATTACAAAGATTGTCTGAAGCGCTGGAGAGTGCGATTGATTTGAGTAATGGTTTGATAACTATAGTTTATCCAGATAAAACTGAACAAATTTATTCCACTCTTTATTCTTGCCCAAACGATGGTTTTTCTTTTCCAGAAATTGAACCACGTTTATTTAGTTTCAACAGTCCTTATGGTTATTGTGAAGCTTGTACAGGTTTAGGCACAGAAAGTTTATTCTCTGAAGAAGTTTGTCCAAAATGTTTGGGTAAACGTTTGAATGAAACTGCGCTTAGCGTGAAAATTGGTGGAAAAAATATTTATGAAGCAACAACTTTGACAATTTCACAAGCACGCGAATTTTTTAATGAACTTCCAGAAAAATTATCAGTGAAAGAAAAAGAAATCAGTGGTGCGGTTTTGCGAGAAATAAATAGTCGTTTGGATTTTATGTTTAATGTCGGTCTTCATTATTTAGCTTTAGGTCGTCGAGCAGGGACACTCTCTGGCGGGGAAGCGCAACGCATTCGTCTAGCTTCTCAAGTTGGTACCAAATTGGTTGGTGCACTTTATGTTCTGGATGAGCCTACTATCGGTTTGCATCAAAAAGACAACGATCAATTGGTAAAAACTTTACGTAAGCTCTGTGACGTGGGTAATACTATTATTGTAGTAGAGCATGATGAGGATACTATTTTGGAAAGTGATTGGTTGGTAGATTTTGGCCCTTTGGCCGGTAAACATGGCGGAGAAGTGGTATTTTCCGGACCGTTACAAAACATACTTGATAATAAAATTTCAAAAACCAAAGAGTTTGATTGTAAAATTATTGGTTCAACTCAAAAATCTTTGACGGGAAAATATTTACGCGGTGAAGAAAAAATTTCTATTCCAGATCATCGTCGCAATGTAGATTCTTCCACGGCAAAAATAAAAATAAAAGGTGCGACTCATAATAATTTGAAAAATATTGATGTGGAAATTCCACTTCGTCGTTTAGTTTGTTTGACTGGTGTTTCTGGTTCAGGAAAATCTTCGTTGATGCATGATGTACTTTATCGTGCGCTGTTTGAGAAATTTAATAGAATAAAAAAACACGAACCAAATTATAAAAGTTTGTTAGGTCTAGAATATTTGGAACGAGTAATTTCTATTGATCAGAGCGCTATTGGTCGAACTTCTCGCAGTAATCCCGCGACTTATACCAAAGCTTTTGATCATATCCGTGAAATTTTTGCCGCCACTCCCGAAGCTAGAATGAGAGGATTTAATAATAGTCGTTTTAGTTTCAATGTGCCGGGCGGCAGATGTGAGCATTGCGAAGGTAAAGGAGTTTTGGAAATTGAAATGCATTTTTTGCCGAGTGTAGAAGTAGTGTGTGATGTTTGTAAAGGAAAACGTTTTACTTCCGAAACTTTACAGGTGCATTATAAAGGTAAAAATATCGCCGATGTATTAGAGATGACGGTGGCCGAAGCGGAACAATTTTTCAAAGACATTCCATTTATCCATGATAAATTAAAAATTTTAAATGAAGTGGGTTTGGATTATCTGACTCTCGGACAATCGGCGACTACACTTTCGGGCGGAGAAGCGCAGCGTATCAAATTGTCGCGCGAATTGGCGCGTCCCGGAAATACGCGCACGCTTTATTTGTTGGATGAACCAACTACAGGGTTGCATTATGAAGATGTCAAAAAATTGTTGGATGTTTTACAACGATTGGTTTCGGTAGGTAATACTGTGATGGTGATTGAACATAATTTGGAAGTTATCAAATGCGCGGATTGGATAATAGATCTTGGGCCCGAAGGCGGAGATAAAGGTGGAAAAATCGTGGCTAGCGGAACACCGGAGGAAGTCGCGCGTAAAGCAGGAAGTTATACGGGACAATATTTGAAGAGAGTTCTCTAATTTCACAAAGTAAATAAAAAAGCCCCTGAGCGGGGCTTTGCTATTCTTTAAGGAGCTGTTGCAGAGTATCCATTAAGAACTCTCTGCTTTTAAACTTTAATCCATACTGCGCAAAAATTTGTAGGGCACGATCCTGCATTTGTTCCCGCGCTTGTTTTTCGGCTATTTCTAAAGCCGATAGAGGAACTTTTCCTTTTACTGTATAAACAGCGAAAGGTTTAGCCTTTCCATGGCCAAGAAGCTCTTTGATCAATTGATCAAGTTCTTCGTCTTGAAGGGCGTTGTTAAAAGCCTGTTGTGCAGGGCTTATTTCCGAATTGCCTTGTCCGTTCATTTCAACCTCCTTTTAATCTCAGCAGTTGCCCATTCTTCAAGTGTTGCATTTATCTCGTCTCTTTTGACAGTTACTCCTTCCAGCATGAAAAGGGTTTCTATCTGTTTGATGTCTTTTTCGATCTCTCCCTTTGCTGTTTTTTCGGTCAAAATTTTTTGAACGACCAACCTGATAAACATCTCCAGACTTGGTTTGAAAGCAATGGCCTTGGCTATTTCTCTTCTCATTTTTTTCTCCTTCTTATGGATTGTTAAAAAGAACCAACGTTTAACTATAACTCATTTAGAGAAAAAAGTCAAGAGTAAGGCTTGTGTGGCAGAGATTTTTATGATATTTTAAAATAAAAAACCGGGCACAAAGCCCGGTATCAAGTTTCTTTTAAGAGCCAGTTAAACTGGCATTCTCCCCATTCAAGGGCGAAGCTTTTTATTGCTTCATCCTCTTCTAAGGAAGATATGTTCAGAACTTTCTTGATTTTTTCAAGATCATTCTTTATATCTTCTTCCGGTTTTACAAGAAGACTTTCTGATATTCCGACATTTCTTGCCGCTTTAACGCTTCCAAGAAGCGTATAAAGCCCGGCAAAGAGATCAAAGAGTTCTTTATTTTCTCTTATCACTCCTTTTACAATATTTTTGTCCATTTTTGTCTCCAAAAAGAAGTTTGTAAAGAACAACAATATACAATTATAGCATATTTTAGCTAAAATGTCAATAGTAAATCCAAAAATATCTCTAAAATTAGCCAATTTACCCGATAGCCCCGGGGTTTATTTGTTTTACGGTCCGGATAATTCTTTGCTTTATGTCGGTAAAGCCACAACCCTTTCACAAAGAGTAAAAAGCTATTGGCAAAAACAAAGAAATCCTCGCCCGATAGAAGAAATGATTCACCAGGTCACGGATGTTGATTGGGTGCAAACCGAGTCAGTGTTGGAAGCAGTGATATTGGAAGCCAATTATATCAAAGAGTTTAATCCCAAATATAATGTCTTGGGCAAGGATGACAAGAGTTGGAACTATCTTTATTTGACCAGAGACAGATTTCCGCGTTTACAATCTTTGCGTCAGCATGAAATCAATAAAATTGATAAAAGCAAAATCCGCGCGATTTTCGGACCGTATCCGGGGCTCAACACCAAAGAAGCGATGACCTTATTGCGCAAAATGTTTTTTTGGTCAGACTGTGAGCCAAACGCAAATAAACCTTGTTTTTATTATCAATTGGATCAATGTTTGGGTGTGTGCACCGGCGAAATTAGCGCGACAGAATACGAAGACCGAGTCATCAAACCTTTGACTTTGTTTCTGCTTGGCAAGAAAAAACAAGTCATCAAAGATTTTGAGAAAAAAATGAAGCAATCGGCGGAAAAAGAAGAATATGAAGAAGCAACGCGTTGGCGAAATCAACTTTATCAATTGCAAAAAATACAAGACATCACTCTCATCAACCGTAGTTTTTTTGAAGACGAGATATTTTTAGAAAAAGATGCAAGTAAAAAACTCAAAGAAAAATATTCTCGCATTGAAGGGTATGATATTTCCAATTTGGGTAGTAGTGACAAAGTAGGGAGTTTGGTGTTGTTTCAAAACGGTGAACCGAAAAAAAGCGGATATAAAAAATTTAATATCAAAGGTGTTATCGGTCAGAGTGATGTTGATTGTCTCAAAGAAATTATTTCCCGTCGTTTTTCCCACAGTGAGTGGGGACGACCGGATTTATTATTGATTGATGGTGGTAGGGGACAAGTGAATGCAGTAAAAACAATTTTGGCAGAAAAAAATATTTCTATTCCGATTGTGGGAATTGCCAAAGGTCCGGCACGCAAGAAAAACGAATTTATTTTGGGTGAAAAAAATCCCGAGCTTGTAGCTTGGGTTTTCGGACATCAAGAATTACTTATTCGTGTGCGGGATGAAGCGCATCGGTTTGCGATAAATTTCAATAGAAGTAAGAGAAAAATAAAAACCCCATAATCGGGGTTTTTGTAAAAAAGGAGGCGGAAAAGACATTGGGGAGGTCGTTTTTTAACATTTCTCGTCTCGTCTTTATTCCGCCATAATATAAAAATGAACAATTAATAAAATGTAGAAGAGACACCCCTTCGCTCGTTCCTAAAAGAACATTAACCGGTTCGTCCCTTCTTTTTAAAATACAAAATTAATTATATTTTCAAAACAAGGGAGGTGGGGAGGGCACTTAAAATGTCGTCTTTTTAAGACATTGTTTAATACGTCCTCACCCCACCATAATATAAAAATGAACAAAAAATAAAATGTAGAAGGGACATTGCACTGGTCGTTTTTTTAAAACATATTTAAAAGCGTCCCTTCTTTGAAAAACACTATTTACATAATGTGTTTCAAATAAGGGCGGACAAGACTAATGCTTGTCCGCAAAAATGTTTATGTTCCGTTTATTTAGCAGAAGCTTTTTCCAACTTCCACCATTCTTTCCAAAGCCATTCCGTGAATTTTGTGGCTGAGCGCCACAAAGCCATTTTGTGAATATGGCCGTTGGAATAAAAATTTTTCCCGTTTTCAATTATCGGCTCAGGGTGTTTTTCTCTCATATTTGCTTTTATTTCCAAAAGTTTTTTTCCCCAAATTGAATTTGGACGGCGATTGAACTGGTCGGCAATCAAATAAAGTGCTTGTCGTCCTTCCGGATGATAATTTGCCTGTTCACCGTGTCTTCTGCGAACGAAATGTTTTTCTCTTGGTCTGTCGCCAAATTTTCCGCCGTTCATTACATGTACTCCCAAGAATGCTTTCAATTTAGCATCTGTTGGAAAACGGCGAATGTCGCCAATGGCCACAATAAGCCTGGCAGCAATCATCGGACCCACACCCTCAATCGGCTGAAAAATATCTGTATAAACAGACATTTCTTCCAGGGTTTTTTCCAAAAATTTATTTTTTTTCTTTTCTTCAGAAATCAGAGCCAGGATATCGGGATTTTTGAGTTTATTTTTTTCAAACCAAACTTCAACATTTCCCTCTGGGTACTGTCCGTCTTCGGAACAAAAAATCTGTCCGATCAAATGAGCACGCAAACGCTGTTCAGCTGCCAGTCTTGCTTTCATGGTGTCTGATCTGTCACGCCATGTTTCTATTAAAAGAATAAGCTGGCGTTCTTTTCTGGTAACTTCGTAAAAATCATTTGGAGAATTTTTGAAATATTCCACCAAGGTCAGAGCATCATCATCTTTTTCTTTACCGATTTTTTCCCGGTAATTTTTGATACTGGATGGGGGAACGCGAAAAACTTTTGCTCCAATTTTTTCTCCACGATTGGAAAGCGCGAAAGTGAAACGATCGCCGGATCCGCCGAGAATTGCTACGACAATGTCATTTTCTTTGAGACCGTCGTATAATTCAGGAATTTCCAGATAAAGCATTTCATCTTTTACTTCTTTGGTAATAATGTTTTCATCTGGTTTTGAATTTTTACGAACTTTTTTCCATACTTGATGGTGCGGAGCAATTTTTGTCAGATCATTATTTTTTTTTGCCGAACGCCATTTGATAGGAAATTTTCCCAATACAAAATCGAGTTCGCTTGTTTCATCGGCCATTTCCAGTAATACGGTTTTCCCCCCATCCTCAATATAAATAATTGTTGGACGAAGTTTGTTTTCTGCATTTGCTTTTACGCGATGTTTGATTCCGATAATTCTTTCACTTTTTTCATTTACTTCACTCATCATCTCCTCCATTTTTTGCGTCTTGAAAGATCAAGACAAATTGAAAAATATTTTTCATCGTTCCATACGGAACATAAATTGTAAAAGAGCAGAAAGGACATTTTTCTTCTCGTCCTTAAAAGAACACAGCTAATTTCGTCCCTTCTTTTTAAAATACAAAATTAATTATATTTTCAAAACAAGGGAGGTGGGGGGAGGACATTTTCGCTTTCGTCTTTTCAAACAAATTAACTATCGTCCTCATCCCACCATAATAAAAAAGAACTGGAAATTTAAAATAGTAGAAGGGACAGTTCAAATTTCGTTCTAATAGAACATTTTCTAAATCGTCCCTTCTTTTTAAGATACAAAATTATTTATATTTTTAAAACAAGGGAGGTGGGGGAGGACGTTTTTCTTTTCGTTTTTCAAACAGATTTTAAGTCGTCCCCATCCCACCATAATATAAAAATGAACAAGTTTTTAACGGGTAATCCTAGCACATTATGATTGTTTTGTCAAGGAGTAGAATATTTTTTGTTAAACTTGATAAAACGGCTAAAATAAGCTAAAACTTAGTATTTAATTTGAAAAATAATGAATAATGTGGTATTTTTAAGTTATTAAAATAAAAGTTAATTAATTTTTGGTATGGAAAATTATAAAAACATAAACAATTCTTTTCTTAAGGAATTTAGAAGTCCTTACGGTGATGAAGGTGGAATCACGAGTCATTCACAAGAGTGTATGTACGAAGAAGAAGATGCTGAAATTGAAAAATCTCCAGAAACAGAGCATCTGAAAAGAATAAGAGAAATTATTTTAAATGCGGAATTAAATAGTGGAACCGAAGAAGAATACGCAGAATTTAACAAAAGAAAAGAAGAAGTGGATAGATTGTTATCTGAAATTATTAAAAAAACAGGGGATTACAAAAGGACAGTAATATATTTAGATAAAGAACATAGATTAACCAATGCGAATAAAAGTAATACAAAGGAAGATGTGGCAGAGTATCAAGAAAAGAATAAGAGATTGGAAAAAAGTCGTACTTTAAGTCATGATGTTTTATTGGATGCTATAAAAATGACTATTAGATATATTAATTATAATTTTGGTGATATTGATAGTAGTCTTATTGATAAATGGGAAGAAGAACAAGAAGAAAGAGGTAATATAATTTTGGATGTAAAAAGGATTAAATTTCCTAAAAACATTATTTGTCCAGATGATGTTGATTTAGATAATCGTAAATCATTAGGTGCTTGGGCTATAAAATTAACAGATACTTTAAAATAAAAAAACCGGGCCGAAGCCCGGAGCCTAATGATCTTTATTGAACTGATTAAACTGGCTCTCTCCCCATTTCAGAGCGAAGTTTTTAAGTTCTTTGTCTTCTTCTGGGGAAGAAGTAATGTTTAAAATTTTCTTGATTTTTTCAAGATCATTTTTAATATCTTCTTCCACTTTCTCAAAGTTTTTTTTAGGTAACCCAATATTTTTGGCCGCTTGTACACTTCCAAGAAGTGTATAGAGTCCAACAAACAGATCAAAGAGCTCCTTATTTTCTTTGATCAATTTTACAATATTATTTTTATCCATTTTCCCCTCCTTTAGGGATTTTGTTAATAAAGATCTATAACAGAGAAGTATAATATATTTTAATTAATTTGTCAATACCTCCGCCCTTTTCTTTTCCTTTTCTATAAGATATACTGATAATAGTGATTTTTTAAATACATTTTTATGAAAATTCATCGTTTTTTCCTTTTTGACATAGAGTTGTCAGGTGGAAAAAAAGAGCTAAAATTAGCCAATAAAGAGCTTTTACATCAAATTGCCAAGGTTTTAAAACTGAAGATTGGAGAACAACTGGCTCTATGTGATGGTAAAGGTAAAGAAGCGATTTGTGTTCTGGAAGGTGTTGATAAAAAAGAATTGATTTTGAAAGTTGTTGAATATAAAGAATTGCCAACTGTAGGAAGAAAGACTATTTTATATTTAGCTGTATTGAAACGTGAGAATTTTGAATTAGCGGTACAAAAATCTGCAGAAATAGGGGTGGATAAATTGGTGCCAATAATTACTGATAGAACGATTAAAACTGGAATTAATTTGGAAAGACTTAATAAAATTTCCAAAGAAGCTTGCGAACTTTCTGGACGGGTCACTTTGATGGAAATCGAACCAATGATTAAATTCAAAGAGGCGATTGTAAGATCAAAAGAAAATGAAACAAATTTATTTTTTGCTCCTGGTGGAGTAAATTTTTCTCCAGGAAAAACTTTTGGAAATGAAACTAAAAAAGTAGGTTTATTTATTGGACCAGAGGGTGGTTGGAGTACGGAAGAATTGATTTTGGCTAAAGAAAATAAAATGAAAATAACTGGAATAGGAAATTTGGTTTTACGCGGAGAAACCGCGGCGACGATAGTAAGTTTTTTAGCGGTTAATTATTAAAATAATTAAATTTTTTTATGAATGATACTTCTTGGGATAAAAGCGCGGATTGGTATAATGAACTATTGACTAGTGGTGATGGTACTTATCAAAAAGATTTGATTTTGCCGAATTTGTTGCGTTTGGTTTCACCAAAAGCTGGAGAGAAAATTTTGGACTTGGGTTGTGGGCAAGGATTTTTTAGTCGGGAGTTTGATAAACTCGGAGCTAAAATTGTCGGGGTGGATAATAGTGTAAAATTGTTGGATATAGCCAAGGCAAGTCCTGTCAAAAGCATTAATTATCATAAAGGCTCGGCGGACAACCTTTCTTTTCTTAAAGAAACTTTTGATAAAATCATCATGGTACTGTCTTTGCAAAATATGGAAAAGGCGGATCTGGTTTTGAAAGAATGTGCAAAAAAAATAAAGCCGGGTGGAAGTCTGTATATAGTTTTGAATCATCCATGTTTTAGAATTCCAGGAGCGACTGCTTGGGATTGGGATGAAAAAAATAAAATTCAATATCGTCGTATGGACTCTTATCTTTCTGAAAAGAAAAATAGAATTGTGATGCATCCGGGAGAAAAAAATAGTGAAGTAACGCTTTCTTTTCATCGACCTTTGCAATATTATTTTAAACATTTACAAAAAGCCGGTTTTGCGGTAGAAAGAATAGAGGAGTGGGTGTCGGAAAAAAAGACCACGCCAGGACCAAGAGCGGTAGCGATTGATAGATCTAGAGCGGAATTTCCACTGTTCTTGTTTATTCAGGCAAAAGCGGTATAAAAATGTCAAATTTCCAATATCCAATATCCAATTTCCAATCAATTTCAAATATC
>Ga0116171_10005613_pt1 | contig 11003 bp, 8 predicted proteins | sample AD_JPNHW2_MetaG_FD_89798 | JGI IMG/M metagenome (GOLD analysis project Ga0116171, IMG submission 89798) | Active sludge microbial communities of municipal wastewater-treating anaerobic digesters from Japan - AD_JPNHW2_MetaG | ecosystem: Engineered > Bioreactor > Anaerobic > Digestate | place...
GAGGAGCAGCAGCGCAGTCTCGCCATTCTCATCGCCCAGCTCCCGGATGGCATCGTGGTCCTTGACCATGACAACCGGCTGGTGCTCGCCAACCCGGTGGCCGTGGACTATCTGACGCTCCTCGGGCAGGACGACCTGCGGGCTCCACTGACTCACCTGGCAGGATTCCCCCTGGAGCAGTACCTCGCTCCCCGCGAGGGTGGTCTGCCGTTCGAGCTCCACAGTGGAGGCAACGAGCCGCGACTGTTCGAGCTGCGGGTCCGCCCGGCCGCCGGCGGTGTCGAACGGGCGTGGATCCTGCTCTTCCACGACGCCACCCGCGAGCGCCAACTGACGCGTAGCCTCGAGCAGCAGGACCGTCTGGCGGTGATCGGCCAACTGGCCGGCGGTCTGGCCCACGATTTCAACAACCTGCTCACCGCCATCCTCACCCACGCCGAGCTGCTGCTGCGCGACCCCGAACAGCGCCCGCATGCCCGGGAGGCCTTGCGGGTCATCAAGGAGCAGACCGAGCGCTCGGCCAAGCTGGTACGGTCGATCCTGGATTTCTCCCGCGGCTCCGGCAGTGAGCGACACGCCCTCGACTTGAACCACTTCGTCGGTGAGGTGGCCCAGATCCTGGCGCGCACCATCCCCGAGCGCATCCGCATCGAGGTCGACGTCGATTCATCCAGACCATGCCCCGTCAACGCCGATGCGACGCAACTGCAGCAGGTCATCATGAACGTCGCCGTCAACGCACGGGACGCCATGCCGGGGCAGGGTCGGCTCCTGATGCGGGTGCGGCCCCTGGAGATCGCCAACGGGGAGCACCGGCCCGTGGCCGGGATGGCCTGCGGCCGCTGGGTTCATCTGGCCCTGGGCGACACCGGTAGCGGCATCCGCCCCGAGCACCTGTCTCACATCTTCGAGCCGTTCTTCACGACCAAGGCGCATGGCCACGGCACCGGCCTCGGCCTCTCCCAGGTCTACGGTCTGGTCAAGCAGAACGAAGGCTGGGTGGTCGCCGACAGCTCCTGGGGCGAAGGCGCGACGATCCATATCTTCCTGCCGGAGCATCAAGGCACCGTCGATACGCGGCAGACCACCGAGGCCGAGCTGGCAGGCGGCCACGGTGAGCTCATCCTGCTCGCCGAGGACGAGGCCGAGGTCCGCCTGGCCATCGAGCAGGCTCTCAATCTGCTCGGCTATCGCGTCGTGGCGGTTGAGAACGGCCAGCAGGCTCTCGGACATCTGCAAGGGGGGGCACCGGTCGACCTGCTCCTCACCGACCTGACGATGCCAGTGATGAGCGGCGAGGAGCTCATCCGTGCCGCCCGCGCGGCGTATCCAGACCTGCGCATCGTCGTTCTCACCGGGTATGCGGCCGGTCGCATCGCCTCGCTCACCGGACTGGGGGTCGTGGTGACGGCCCAGAAACCACTCTCCCTCGCTTCCCTGGCCGACGTCGTCCGGCGCGCCCTCGGCTGACCCGTTCGCCCCGCCAGCCTCTTCCGCCCAGGCGAGCCCCAGGTGGCGCCTCTGGACCGTCTCGACGCGGTGCCCACCAGCGTGGTCCGCGATGCGTCTGAGAAACGCTTCGAGTATCGGAATGGGCTCCGCGGCGAGACCCATCATGTCGCACCGTGCTCAGTGAAGCCAGGTACTTGTGACGTTGTTGACGAGATGGAGAGTGGTGCTGGCCAGCAGGGAACCAGAACGGTGCCGAACGAAGCCCAGCAGCAGGCTGAGAGCAAACAAGATCGACGGGTAAACGGAGAGAGCGTTGGCCGGCAAGACACCTTGGAAGCTCCAACCCACGAAGTGCAGCACCACGAAGAGGAGCGAGGTGACTGTGATGGCCGTCCACGGCCGCCAGCCAAGCCCAATGATCGCCGACTGGATGTAGCCGCGAAACAGCGTTTCCTCCAGAATTGGTGTAACGAGGGTGCTGTACACAAGCGTGAGTGTGATGTGCAGCGCAAGATGCTGCCGCCCCTGCGTCGGGGCGGTCATCAGCGAGAGCGCTACCCAAACAACGGCCGCCCCAACTCCCCAGATCAAACCGCAGTGCATGTCGGCCTGCCGCCATCCTATGAAGACCAGTTGCTTGCCCGGCGACGCCCGCCAATACAGCAGCGGATAGACCACCCACACCAGGGCCTTGGCTGGCAACCAGTAGGTAGTTGCTTTCTCCAGACCCAGGGCGCCCGAAACCAGCCATGCAGCCACCCACAGGGAGAAAATCCCGGCAATGAACATCCCCACTCGAAGCGGCGTGAGACGTTGCTCCATTCTGCAAGCATCGTACTGCCATTCAGGTACCAGGGCAGTGGTGCCTGGGCCGCATTCTGGCCGGCACAATGGCATGAGGAAACGACCTCCAGAAGCCTGACGGAGAAAGCGGAGGGCCCGCGTTGCGGGGATCCTCCCATTGCTCCGACAGGCCCCTGGCCAACGTCATCATCTCGGGCCCTCCGTCCCGCCAAAGTGGCCGCCAGCGCATTCACCGCCTGCGCTCCTCCAGTGCCTGGGTTCCCTGAAGGGGCTTCTGCAAGGAGGTGTATTCTTGGCGGGAGTCAGTGACCAGTTGACGAGAGGAGGGAAGGCCTCGTGCGCCTCATCACCCGCGGAGATGTGGACGGACTGATGTGCGCAGTCCTGCTCAAGGCGGCAGGAATCGTGGATACCTATGTCCAGGCCCACCCCAAGGAGATGCAGGACGGCACTGTGGCGGTCACCGACAACGATATCGTCTGCAACCTGCCCTACGCACCCGGGTGCGCGATGTGGTTCGATCACCATTCCAGCGAGAGCGTCCCGACCCGACAGCCCGAGACGTTCGAGGGTCGATATGCCCTGGCTCCAAGTGCCGCGCGACTGGTCTACGAGTATCTGGTGGACGATCACCCGCACCTGGCGAGCCTGGTGCCACTACTCGAGGTCGTGGATCGCTTCGACAGTGCACAGTTGACGCGCGACGACGTGCTGCGACCGACACCGGCCATGCTGCTCGTCTATCTTCTGGACCCCCGCACCGGCCTCGGCTACCACCACGACTTCCGCATCTCAAACAAGCAGATGACCCAGATGATGCCGGATCTGCTGCTGGCTCACACTCCCGAGGAGATCCTGGACCTGCCCGACATCCAGGAGCGCGTTGTCCACTATCGACAGTCGGAGGAGCAGGCCCGGGGGATGCTGGCCGCTCACACCCGAATCCAAGGCAACGTGCTGGTCACTGACCTCCGCGAGGTAGACGAGGTCCCGCTTGCCAACCGGTTCCTGGTCTATACCCTGCCCGGGGCCGACTCCACCAACGTCTCGGTGCGCCTGTCGAGGGTGAAGGGAGCCGACAAGATCTCGTTCCAGGTCGCCCACAACATCTTCAACCGCACGGCACGGGGCGACGTCGGAGCGCTCATGGCCAGGTACGGGGGCGGCGGACACCGTGGTGCCGGTACCTGCCAGCTCCCCACCGCGAGCGCCGAGCGGGTGCTCGGCGAGATGGTCGCCATCCTCAGGGAGCGCTGACCACTTCGCACGGTCCCTGACGACCTCCAGGACACGACCCCGCGCTGCCGCTACTCCACGCGCAGGTCGTACACCATGCCAATCAAGGTCTCGCCGGCATGGACCGGCACGAGGTGGAACATCCCGCGGCGCCCCTCGGCAAGGGGAGTCGCGAAGCTCGCCTCCGTTTGCGCCTGCACCCGCGTCAGGAGCTCGGCGTCGAAGGGGTTCTCGAACGGGTTGAGCTGGTAGGAGGCGAGAGCGTTGCCGGGAGGGTAGCCGCCTCGCACCAGCCCGTCCGGATCCACCCACTGCACGGCATAGCACGGGTAGCGCGCGTAGTAGCGCCCCAGTGTCGCCTGGACGGTTCCCCAGGCACCGGCCTGCACCGCCTCGACCAGCCCCGGATCGGCCGCCAGTTGGCGCAGCGCTTCGAGGTGATCCACGCTCGCCAGCCCGGCGAGAGTGCGGGCGGCGCTGCCCTCGCCGCTGGCGGGCCATGCGGCCGCCACCCGCCACGAGGTACCGAGGGCAGCCACACTCTGCCAGGCGATGGTCAGCTCGAGCGGAACTCCCGTGTCGGCGGGCGTCCAGGCGAGGCGGGTCGTTCCCTGACGGCCAGCGGCGATGCGCCGTGCCGCCTCACCAATGGACGGAAAGGGCGCATACAGTGGATCGTCAAGCAGGCTCTTGCCAACCTCGTCTTGATCCTGGTCGTAGAGCAACCGACCCGACGGCTCCATCACCCAGACGTCAGCCGTGCTCCCAGCCTGGGATGCCGCGGTTACCTGCTCACCCAGCAAGGCGGCAGGGTTGACCACCACGCCGACGAGGCCGGCCATGCGGCCGTCTCTCATCGCCGGAGCCACGAACGCCACGGCGTAGAGCCCCTCGAGAGAGAGGAAGGCCCTTCCAAGCTGCGGCTTCCGGGACTTCAGGACCGAGTGGACCCACGCCTGCGACGCGAGATCGGTTCCCTTCAGGAAGTCGTAACCAGGCCCCACAGCCGTCACGACACCCTGCGGGGTCATGAAAACACAGAAGAGAACATGGGGAACGTAGGCGGCCCGAGCGGTCAGAAATGAGCGCATGGCCTCCGGGTCACGGCTCCTGACGGGCGCCTGGGCGGCGGCGGCTTGCACGACCCCGGCAATGTGGGTGAGACGCTGCTGGACCTCCCGGACAACGAGGTCCAGGCTCGCCCGTGGCGTACCTGACCGCTCGCCCGCCGCCACCGGCACGGTAGCCACCATGGCCAGCACCATCGCCAACACCACAACCGTGCGGGGCATGCCCACCTCCCCAAGCAGCGCCCTCGCCTCCGACCCATGGGCTCTGCCTGCCCAGCAGCGTAGCACCCTCCCGCCACGCCAGGCCGGGATGTCGGCTAGTTGCCCGGCCGGGTGCGCGACCAGTGGGTCTGGACGATGAGCCAGCGGTCGTCGCGCCGGCGGTAGACCTCGGTGCAGTTCCAGCGGGACTCGGCCTGCCCGGACCACGAGACATAGTTGAAGGTCAGGACTGCAAGCTCGGAACCGACCCGCACGGAAGGGTTGAGCAGCTCGAAGCGATCCAGGCTGACCTGTCCGCGCAGCCCGTCGTAGTAGCGGGTCAGCGCCTTGAGGCCGTCGATGCGAAGCTCCAGGCCGGGGTCGAAGTACGTCACGTCGGGATCGCAGATCTCGAGAAACCCGGAAGGGTCGCCCTTCCCCCAGCGGTCGAGCGCCGCCTTTTCCAGCGCGAGAATGCTGGATCGCTCGTCTTTCGCTGCCACCGTGGTGATGCACGCCCCGAGAAGTGCCCCTCCTGCCGCCAGCACACGCCACAGCACCCCTGGTTCCATGTCTGCCTCCTTGCCGTCCCCACGCCATGGTGAGCGTAACACATGATGATGGTCATTTGTCAAGACAATGCACTCACGGTGATTGCTATCATGGTCAGGCCAGGATCCTCGCCGCCTCCAACTGTCGTCGAGGCCCCGAGATTGCGCCGCCGCCCGGGACCCGGCGCCCGTCACTGCGACGGCTGCCGAGACCTGCCTGGACCGACTACACTGGGTCCGGAGGATCCCACCATGCACCCGACATCGTCAGGCGATGGTCTCTCCCGCCGTGAGCTCCTGACCACCGGCGCCACCGCGGCCGCAGCCTCCACGCTGGCGCCGCTCCTCGGGTCTTCCGCCCAGGCGGCGGAGCCCGCCGCGACGACAGCCCCGGCTTTCGAGCTCGCCGAGATGGGAGTCGCCGAGCTTGGGGCCGGCCAGGAGAGCGGCCGCTGGACCGCGCGCGGGCTGGCCGAGATCTACCTCGGCCGCATCGCCGCCGTCGATGGGTCGCTGCGCTCGGTGATCGAAGTGAACCCCGATGCACTCGCCATCGCCGACGCGGCCGACCGGGAGCGTCACGAAAAGGGCGCCCGCGGCCCACTGCACGGCGTGCCCGTCCTCATCAAGGACAACATCGGCTCGGCGGACAGGATGGAAACCACCGCCGGTTCCCTCGCCCTGGTGGGTAGACGGCCGGGGCGGGACGCCTTCGTCGTCGAGCGCCTGCGCCACGCCGGTGCGGTCATTCTCGGCAAGACGAACCTCACGGAATGGGCGAACTTCCGCGCCAACCAGTCCTCCAGCGGCTGGAGCGGACGCGGCGGGCAGTGCCGCAACCCGTTTGCGCTCGACCGCTCACCCTGCGGCTCCAGCTCCGGCACGGGCGCGGCCATCAGCGCCAACCTGGCGGCCGTCGGAGTCGGCACCGAGACCGACGGGTCCATCACCTGCCCGGCCCACGCCTGCGGGCTCGTCGGCCTCAAGCCGACCGTCGGGCTGGTGTCCCGCAGTGGCATCATCCCCATCGCCGCCAGCCAGGACACGGCCGGCCCGATGTGCCGCACCGTGACGGACACGGCAGTCCTGCTCGGCGCGCTGGCCGGCGAGGACCCTCGCGACGTGGCCACTGGCTCCTCGGCCGGCCGTCTCCACTCCGACTACACCCGCTTCCTCGACCCGAAAGGGCTGCAGGGCGCCCGACTGGGGGTACCCCGCAAGCGGTTCTTCGGCTACTCGCCCGAGGCCGACCGGCTGATCGAGGAGGCGCTGGGAGAGCTTCGACGCCAGGGTGCGGTGCTGGTGGACCCCGCCGAAATCCCGAGGGCCAGCGACTACGACGACGAGGAGTTCGACGTCCTGCTGTACGAGTTCAAGGCCGGCGTCAACGCCTACCTGGCGGACCTGCCGGGAAGCGACGGGCCACGCACGCTGGCCGACCTCATCGCCTTCAACGAGGCCAGCCGCGACCGCGAAATGCCCTTCTTCGGCCAGGAGATCTTCCTGCAGGCCCAGGCCAAGGGACCGCTGAGCAGCGACAAGTACAGGCGGGCCCGAGAAAAGTGCGTTCGGCTGTCCCGCCACAAGGGACTCGACGAGGTTCTGGACAAACACCATCTTGACGCTCTGGTCGGACCGACCGGAGCGCCTGTCTGGCCGATCGACCTGGTCAATGGTGACCACTACCTGGGGTCGTTCTCCCAGCCTGCCGCGGTGGCTGGTTACCCGCACATCACGGTGCCCGCAGGCTTTGCCTTCGGGCTGCCGGTGGGCCTCTCGTTCGTGGGGCGCGCCTGGTCGGAACCGCTGCTGCTCAAGCTCGCGTATGCCTTCGAGCAGGCCACCCACCACCGTCGACAGCCACGCCTGCTGGCCACAGCCGACCTCGGGGTTTGATTTCGGTCTGAGCGGCGGTTGGAGACCGGGGACGGACGGGTCGATCCCCGGCCCGGTGTCTGTTAGACCAACGTCACGCAGTTGCGGCCGGCTGACTTGCTGCTCGCCAGGGCGCGCCCGGCTCGCTCGATGATGGAGGTGTCGCTGTCGTCGGCGCGGATCATGGTTGCGCCGATCGAGATCGTGACATGGAGGACGCCGCCCACGGCCGAGAGCGTCGAACGCTCGACGAGCATGCGGAGCTTGTCCGCCACCGCCGCTGCCCGCACTCCGTCCACGTGCTGCAGCACAGCCATGAACTCCTCCCCGGCCCAGCGCCCGACCGAGTCCGAGCCGCGCAGGTTGCGTTGCAGCGTCTGCGCCACCATGGCCAGCACAGCGTCGCCGATCTCCTTGCTGTGTTGCTGGTTGAACGTCGCAAAGCCGTCGATGTCGCAGTGCAGGACCGCAGAGGAGACGTCGTGCCGCTGCAGCTCGGCCAGGCAGGCCCCGATGCGGCCTTCGATGAAGCGCCGACTGCCGACGCCGGTCAGGGGGTCGCGTAGTGCCCCGAGCTCGCTGGACGAGACGCTCCGCAGCCCAGCCAGCAGGGCCGGATGATCGATGAGGGTCTCGACTGCTCCGACGACGCGGCCCTTGGTGTCCCGCAGGGCGAGGTCCCGGATGAGAACCGGCACCCGCTGCCCGCCGGAGTGCCTGACGAATGCCTCGCTCTCCCGCGCCTGGCCATCGGCGAGTGTGGCGGCCAGAGGGCATCCGTTCTCGCACAGGCCCCGCCCTGACGCGTCGAGGGGCGAAAGCAGTCGGTGAGCGCACGTGATGCCCAGGGCCTCGCCCTCCGGGTAGCCGGTGATCCGCTCGGCGCCGAGGCTCCAGAACGTGATGCGTCGCTCGGCGTCCACAAAGTACACGCCATCGGCGAGACCGTTGAGGATCTCCTTGAACAGGCCCGCCCGAACTTGCATCCCGGCCCCCTTGCTTCAATCTTCCCCGAAGCGTCCCCAAAGTCAAGGTCCAGACTGGCAGCGCCGCCTTCCGGAGCAGGATCTTTCGCCAGCCCCAGAGAATTGGCCTCGTGTGAGTCGACCATAATTGGTCCTTGCAGAAGACCAATCCGTGGCCCATCGTGCCTGTGACGGCCGTGACACTGGCCTTGGAGGTCTCGATGCTGTTGCTCACCCTGGACCCCACATCGGCCCCGCCCCTGTACGAACAGATCTACCGGGGCATCATCCGGCTCGTGGACGACGGCACCCTTCTTCCCGGCTTTCACCTCCCGGCGACCCGCCGGCTGGCCGCGACCCTCGGCGTCAACCGCACGACGGTGTTTCGCGCCTACCAGGAGCTGTGGGCACGCGGCTATCTCGAGAGCCGGCCGGGCTCGTACTCGACGGTCCGGCGGCCGGGTCAGCTCCCGGCCCGGGGCACCGTGCCGCAGCCGGCCCAGGTCCGCTGGAACGAACTCGCACCGCCCAGGAACCGGGAGCTCGTCGGCGCCCTCAAAGACCTCCCCTCGCGCCCCGGCAAGGGCGACGGCCTGATCGACTTCTCGAGTCTGATGGCCGATCGCGACCTGTGCCCGGCCGACGACCTCCGCCGCGCCGTCAAACACGTGCTCGTCTCGCAGGGCAAGGACCTCCTCGGGTATGGAGACCCCCAGGGCTACCGGCCGCTCCGCGAGGCCATCGCCCAGCGGCTGCGCACCCACGGGGTCACCGCCTCGGCGGACGAGATCCTGGTCACCGGCGGCTCCCAGCAAGCCCTCGACCTTGTGCTGCGAACGTTCACCCGCCCGGGCGACCGCGTCGCCGTGGAGGCACCGACTTACTCGATGGCCCACCCTCTTCTCCGCCTCCACGACGTCGAGGTGGCGGAGGTGCCGATGCGCCCCGACGGGCTCGATCTGGACGTCCTCACCGCGGTCTGTGCCGAGCGGCGGCCAGTCCTCGTCTACACCATCCCCACCTTCCACAACCCGACCGGCACCACCACCTCCCAGACGCACCGGGAGCACCTGCTGGCTCTCTGCCGGCAACATCGCATCCCCCTCGTGGAGGACGGCTTCGACGAGGAGCTGAAGTACTTTGGAAAGGCCGTTCTGCCGATCAAGTCCATGGACCGCGAGGGCCTTGTGATCTACCTCGGAACCTTCTCCAAGGTGGTGTTCTCCGGTCTGCGGGTGGGGTGGGTGGCGGCGCCGGCGGCATGCGTCCAGCACCTGCTGGCGATCTACCGCTTCTCGAACCTCTCCGGCAACACCCTCGGTCAGGCCGCCATGGCACGCTTCATCGACGAGGGTCTCTACGAGGTCCACTTGCGCCGACTCCACCGCGCCTACCGCGGGCGCATGCAGGCGATGCTCAAGGGGATGGCGGCGCACATGCCACCCGGAGTGGAGTGGACCAGGCCCGCGGGCGGCTACACGCTGTGGGTGCAGATCCCCCCGGCGGCGGGGACCGAGGCCGAGCTGGAAGCGCGCCTCCGCCATCACGGCGTTGCGGTTGTCGCTGGAAACCACTTCTTCTGCTCGCCACAGCCCATGCCGGCGTTCCGCCTGTCGATCGCCAACCTCAAGGAACCGCAGATCGCCGAGGGGTGCCTGCGGCTTGGCCGTGCCCTCGCCGAGGCGATGGAGGGCCGCCATGCTGCTTGAGCTCAAGCCAGGCTGCGTCTACGGTCCGGTCAACTCCCGACGCCTGGGGCGTTCGCTCGGGATCAACGCCCTGCCGTCCGGCCGCAAGGCCTGCACCTTCGACTGCCTGTACTGCCAGTACGGGTGGACGCGCCGCGACTGCCTGACAACCCCGGACGGATTTCCGACCGCCGCAACCGTGCTGGCCGAGGTCGAGACGGCGCTCCGCCGCCTGCCGGAGCCGCCGGCGTTCCTCACCTTCTCCGGCCACGGCGAGCCAACCCTGCACCCCGAGTTCCCACATCTGGTGGACGGCGTGATCGCCCTGCGCAACCGCCTGGCGCCCGCCACCCGCACCGCCGTCCTCTCCAATTCATCCCGCCTCGGCGACGCGCCGATCCGCGCCTCGCTCCGGCGACTCGACACGTGCATCATGAAGCTCGATGCCGGCTCACAGACAGCCCTCGACGCATTCAACCAACCCCTCGTGAGCGTGACCATCGAGGAGTTGGTCAGGGGCTTGGTGGACCTTGGCCACGTCACCATCCAGGCGCTGTTCGCCGGCGGGCCAGCCGGCAATCACACGGAGGCGCACATCGCCGCCTGGGTCGAGTGCATCGAACGCATCCGGCCGGTCACCGTGCAGGTCTATAGCCTCGACCGCGACGTCCCCAGCCACCATCTCGCCCCGGCGCCCCGCGCTGATCTGGAGACAATTGCTGCGGCGCTGCGATCGCGAGGCATCCAGGCCATCGCCTTCTGATGGCTCCCGGTCCGCAGTAGGATGCTCCCATGCCGGAGCTGCCGGACCTCACCGTCTACCTCGAGGCTCTGCAGGCGCGCGTGCTCGGCGTGCCTCTGGTCGGCATCCGCCTTGGCAACCCATTCGTGCTCCGGACGGTGGCGCCGGGCCCGTCGGCTTTTACCGGAAAACCGGTGACCGGCGTGCGGCGCCTGGGAAAGCGCCTGGTGCTGGCGTTCGACGGCGAGCTGCTCGCAGCCATCCATCTGATGATCCTGGGAAGGCTGCACTGGAGGCCGCCCGGGGCGCGGCTGGGCGGCAAGCACGCCCTCGCGGCGTTCGACTTCCCCGACGGCACGCTGCTCCTCACCGAGAGCGGCACGAAGCGGCGGGCGGGAGTGCACCTGTTGGCCGGTGAA
>Ga0116171_10005614_pt1 | contig 11003 bp, 12 predicted proteins | sample AD_JPNHW2_MetaG_FD_89798 | JGI IMG/M metagenome (GOLD analysis project Ga0116171, IMG submission 89798) | Active sludge microbial communities of municipal wastewater-treating anaerobic digesters from Japan - AD_JPNHW2_MetaG | ecosystem: Engineered > Bioreactor > Anaerobic > Digestate | place...
ACCCTCGCTACTATATTCCTTGTTTAGCATTGCACTTACATACATCTTTATAAGTTTCTGCCTGATCCTGTTTAAAACTCCAACTCCCGAGCAGGCTTTGTCAGTATTACAGAGCATCGCCTCACCTCCGGGAGAATTATCAATTGACCGAGCTTCTATGATTCTCTTCGTAACGATAGGAGGCCTTGTGTTGGTTATTTCAGATTTCAGGACAGAGTTTAAGTTTCTTCAATTGCCTCAGCACATAAAAAATAACTGGATGTTTCAGCAGATATCATACGCAGTCATGCTTATCTACTTGCTGGTGGCCGGAGTTTTTGATGGCGGACAGTTTATTTACTTTCAGTTTTAGAACAATATTATTTAACACTACTGAACGACACAAAATAAAACGACACAAAATAAAAAAGAGAGGGATACTCCCCGCTGGTTTCCCCCGATTTTGTAATTTGGTTTTTGCACAACTCATTAACAACATGAGCAAAAACAGTGAAATAATATTTGTCGGACGACCGTTTTCAAACAAGTAATAGGGTTTATAGATTCAATAAGCATCAGGAGTCTGATTGAAAAACATAATGCCAACTATTATTACAAAGCATTTAAAGCTAAAACATTGTTAATAACAGTTCTTTTCGGTATCTTAAGCCGTTGTGATTCAATGACAGAGATTTGTGAGGGATTGAGGGTTTTAGGAGGCAAACTTAATCATCTTGGCTTGGATAAAGCACCAGCTAAAAGTACAGCCTGCGATGGGATGCGAAATCGTTATAACAAGTTCTTTGAAGATGTTTATTTCAGTTTGGTACGCCAATACAGGTGTTTTTTGTCGGACAACCGAACATATGGGCTGACATTTAAGGAGATCTTGCTGATAGATTCCACAACAATCAGGTTACTCAGCGATATTCATTAAGGCGTTGGCTGCATTCCCAAGAGCGATGGCAAAAAGAAAGACGGGTTAAAAGTACACATGCTGATAGATGCGATGCGATCGGTTGGAGATTGTATTAAAACTAACGAAGCAAAGGTGCATGACAAGAACTTCCTAAAGTTGTTGGAACTTATTTCGCATAGCATGGTAGTTTTTGACAAGGCGTAAAACTACTACCATCAATTTACGCTTTGGACAAGTAAGTCAATATACTTTGTGACTAGGTTAAGAAAAATGCTATGTATACGATCATAGAGGTACTTAAGGAGTATGGCAAGGTCAAAGGGAATGCAATGGTGATCAAAGAGGAAATCACAGAGTTGGAATACTTTCCTGAAGACTCGAATGGTTAGAGACAAACCAAGATCAAAGCGAAATTGCAATTGAAAAAGGAATGTTACTGGACAATTTGAAAACAAGTAATAGAAATCACTGTTGTCCGGTAAAATTAGAAAAGTTTTCTCATAACTAAATGATTGAAAATCAACGGGAATGTTGTTTTATTTTGTACTTAATTCGAAGTAAGCTACTAAAAACAGCGCCAATTGTTCTTCAATTCGTAATGTTTTACGCCAGTCTTTGTCCGGGTTTTCAAGGAAACGCATCAGGTGAATGTAATTGAACAGGTGGATTTTACAGAAACTCACCAGATTTGAAAAAGCCCAGCGGCGTTTGAGTTGTTTTTGGATAACTGTTAGTAACAGATTAGCGATCAGAGCACAGTAAATCTGGATCATGATAGCATTTTCGTTATCACCCAGGAAGTATTTCAATGGAAAATTTTGTTTCAACTGTTTGAACAGGGTTTCTATTTGCCAGCGGAGTTTGTTGATCGCTGCCACCAAGTCAGCCCGCATTTCAAACAAATTAGTGAAGAACTCATATTCCCGTTTAAATTCCCTGTCATAGAATCGTATCTTTCTAAGAGTGAGCTTTCTGTATTCATCCCCATCTTTCACCGTTAGGGTTATTAGCTCATCTTCTCTGATGCCCGTATGAATATAGTCTTCTGTTTCCTGTTTCTCAACACACTCATAAACCGCATTATCCTTGATACGTGTCACAAAACCAGTTTGATGGGTACAGAATTTCTCAAAGGCCTTGTAATCATTGTACCCTTTGTCGAATACATAGATCGTGTTTGAGTCCATCTTCAGCTTATTGAATAGAACATGATCGTTTGTAGCGGCATTGGTAAACCAAACCATTTTGGGTACAGTTTCATCTACATTGATGATAGTATGCACTTTAATACCGCCTATGCGTTTGCCATCCTTTGGTTTTCGGCCAACACACTTCATAATATCCTTAAAAAGACTGATGGTCGTACTGTCAAATATTTCTATCTGTTTGTTTATCAAATCTTTGATCCGGCTGTCCGAAATATATCCGCTGTATTTTTTAAGCTGTTTATGATAGATTAAACCGAATACTTCCGCCTTGCATAATTGGTTAGCATCGCCAAGGGTACTTTTGCAGGGTATAAATTCCATTTGAAAATGACGTGTCTTGCTTGATAATCCAGGCATTGCACATGATACTTCGCGCAAAGAGGTACACTTGGCAAAGGCGCAAAACAGCATACTTATCAGATGATCCTATGTCCTGAACTTCTTAACATACCGGTCAGAATGGTATGCATTGACAGCTTGGTTAATGATAGTTGGTTCAATCAGTGAAATTAGCTGTCCGTAAACCGATGTGCCGAAAAAATGCGTACTATTATCCATGAGTTCTACGTTTGGCGACATAAAACTACATGAAGGGTTGGTTAGTTTTACTTTAAACTTTCTAACTCTTTATTTTTACCGGACAACAGTGAATAGAAATGTATTTCCCGATGAAATTTGAAAATATATGAGAATCAAAAAAGTAAATAAGTTAGTAATGCTATCATTCTATTTTGGGCCAAAGCCTACATATTACTCTCTTTGGGAAAAGTGTGTGCTATCAAATAGAAATATTGACTTCATTTTGTTTACAGATTTTACTGATATATATAGTAAAAATAATTTAACTGTCATTAAATGCAGTTTGGAAGAAATGAGGATGAAAGTAAAAAGCAGATTCGATTTTCCGATTAAAATGCAATTTGCTTATAAATTTGCGGACTTCAGACCTGCGTGGGGGGAAATTTTTTCAGATTATATTACAGGATATGATTTCTGGGGATATTCTGATCTTGATATGCTCATTGGGGATATACAGACATTATTAAATGAGGAGATTTTGGCAAATTATGATAAGTTTTATGAATATGGTCACTTTACGATATATAGAAATGATAAAGATGTTAATGCAGTATATAAAAATTGTGATTGTGAGTATCCCGAATATACATATAAAGACGCTTTTACTATGGTTGAGCAGCTTTATTTTGATGAATTTAGAGGTATTTTGCCAAAATTCATCAGGAGTGGATATAGAGTATTTACTGATTACTCGAATGTATATGACGCACCTCCAGAAAAAAGACAACTTGTATATGATTTAGGTTACCGAATGTGCATCGTGGTTATTGAATATGACCATGGGAAAGTTTACCGACTATTTAAAGAAAAAGATAAAATAGTCAGAACTGAACTAATTTATTTTCATTTTCAAAAGAGAGAATTATCTAATCCATATTTAACATCCATAACAATGCCAAATAGATTTTATGTTCTACCTAACAAAATTGTTGAATTTAATGAGATTACAGAGGAACAACTAAATCATTTTCTATCCCAGAAAATACAAAACTCGATATCAGATTATATATACACATTTAAGTACTATATCAGAAAGTTGCTGAGAAACTCATACGGTATAAAGGGAATGGCTCGTAGAAGAAAACATTCAAAAGACTCAATGGAGTATATTAATAAATTACTTTTAGGAAGAAGGTGTGACAGGATTTAGTTCTGGTGAATAAGAGTAGAAAGCACCTAGCATAAGTTACGAAATTGCTTTATATCGCTATCAAATTATTGGTTTGACATCAATTGTGCCAAAAAATGTGATTGATGATTTCAATGCCAAAATCCAAGGAAGCTTACAACGAACCTGCAATATATCAATGATTACTCTTCCTGAAATGTATTTGAGTTTTTTTCTGCTTATGCTGCATTCACCGGTGGAAAAGATATCCGGGTCATTCATGTATAACAATCATTATATACTGCTTTCGGAGAAATAATTTCTGATGAATGAGGACACAATTAATCAATATTCCGGGTTTACTGTGATACTTATAAATGAGCAAACCTGACAATAAACAATAAAATGATGATCTCAAAAATATATTTCAGGATTCTTACTTTCATTTCTTTAGTTATTATTCTGGATCTGGTTGTTGGCAAAACACTAAATCATTATTATTTCACTCAGAGAGCAGGTGAAGAATTCAGGGCAACATACATTATTGAAAAGTCTGATGCAGAAGTGGTTATTATCGGAGCATCAAGGGCTAATCACCAGTACCATCCTGAAATATTTGAAAACCGGTTACGGATGACTTGCTACAATGCAGGCCGAGACGGCAGTTCAATGTTTTACTATTATGGAATTCTGAAAGCAATCACATCACGTTATAGTCCCAAATTAATCATTCTTGATTTTTCGAGGGATTTTGAAATGAAACAAAATAGTTACGACAGACTTGCTATGCTTGCGCCCTACTATGAAAAACGCCCCGAGATCCGACCTGTAGTTGAGCTAAAAAGCAAATACGAGAAGTATAAAATGCTGTCCTCTATCTATCCGTTTAACTCATACATATTTGCGATTGCGCAACGAAACACAAATTTCAACATACAAAATCACACCGATATTAAAGGGTATACTCCCCTTCACCGGAAATGGAACCGGCCTATCAACAGTGACACCTCTTTCCTCAACTACGAAATTGATTCGTTGAAAGTGAAGGTATACAGAAACTTTATTGAAGAGTGTATAGCTTCTAAAATTAATCTGGTGATCGCAAGTTCTCCTTTTTTCAATAGTTCTGACAGGGTCGATCCATCAACTCATCTGGCTAAGCAAATTGCAAATAAATATGGGGTCAGTTTTATTGATTTTTCAAAAGATTCAACATTCAGGAGTAATCCCGGGTACTTTGCTGATATATCCCATCTCAACGAAGACGGTGCTATAGTATTAAGCAACAGGATAATCGACAGTTTGTTAATTAAAAACCTTGTATGGAAGCATTAGAAACATCAAAATCTGTTTTCGCGGCAGAAATTCTTGATCCGTTCATTAATATATTTGAGAAGCATATAAACCGTAATGCCTTTTGTATCAATGAGCAGTTTTATAGTTATCGAACACTTGCTTTAATTATATCAGGTATCAGAAAGTCTTTAAGACAACACAACCTGTTACATAAATATGTGGGAATACTGGCTAATGACGATATTGAAACGTACGCATCTATCATAGCTGTGTGGCTCGAAGGGGGTTCATATGTTCCACTGCACCCCATGCAACCTGCTGCCCGCAACAACGAAATTATTGAACAGGCTGACTTATCCGTTGTTCTTTCATCCGATAACTCTTTGTCATTTAATGGTTGTACAACGATTAAAACGCGAAACCTGATTTCAGAAGAGGTAAACCTGAATCCTGTTGAATGTCCTGATGAATCCCCGGCCTATATGCTCTTTACCTCCGGAAGCACCGGAAAACCGAAAGGAGTACCTATAACCAGGGGTAATATCGGCACATTTATAAGATCTTTTTGGAAAGTCGGTTTTGAAATAAATGAGTCTGACAGATGTTTACAATGCTTCGACCTGACTTTTGATGTTTCGGTACAGTCCTACCTTGTTCCATTGACCCGTGGAGCATGTACCTATACCATTCCGCACAATCAAATAAAATACAGTTATGTCTATGGCCTGCTCGAAGACCATAAACTCACTTTCGGTGCGATGGCGCCATCCATGATAAGATATTTACGCCCTTATTTCAGCGAAATTAATGCTCCGGATATGCGTTATTGCATACTAACAGCCGAAGCTTCACCGGTGGATCTAGTAACTGAATGGTCAGCCTGCATCCCAAACGCAGAAATCTATGATTTTTATGGTCCTACCGAGGCAACCATCTATTGCACCTATTACAGATTCAGCCGGAATGGTTTTAATAAACACTTCAATGGAATGCTATCCGTTGGTAAACCCATGATAGGGATTAATGCTATAATCACAGACGACGACTATCATCTCCTCGGCCCCGGAGAAAAGGGGCAATTATGTATATCGGGAAGGCAATTAACACCGGGTTACTGGAAAAATCAGGAAAAAACCGCACAGGCATTCTTTGAAATGAATATTAACAGTCGATCAGAAAGATTTTATAAGACCGGAGACTTATGCATCATGGATGAGTGGGGTGATATACTATATGGTGGGCGGTTGGACTATCAGGTAAAAATACAGGGGTATCGTATTGAACTTGGTGAAATTGAATATCATGCACGACAATTCCTCCAGGGAGGCAATGCGGTAGCATCAACCTACGAGAACAAATCAGGCGTCACTGAGATTGTTCTGTTTGTTGAAGATAAAGAAACTGATCCTGAGATTATTTCCAGTTATCTCAAATCTACCTTGCCATATTATATGGTACCCTCTAAATTTGTTTTCAGGGAAACGTTCCCTCTTAATAACAATGGAAAAATTGACCGGATAAAGTTAAAGGAAAGCATTTAAAGATAGTACTAGAACTGTTAAAGAAGGACAGTCCCCTCTCCCGACGCATTTTTGGGTTGCTTACTGAAGTCAATAATAATTACATTCGCATCCTCAACCAAAAGTTATCTAACCTAATGCTCAAATGATTGAAAATCTTCGGTTCCATCATATCGGAATCGCTGCACGCAGCATTGATAAATGCATAAAAGCATACGGGGAAATGGGATTTGCAGCATCAGAGATTGTGATTGAACCATCACAAAATGTAAAAATTACTTTTCTTTCGAAAGCTGGACACCCCCTGATGGAAATTATAGAACCACTGAACGATGAATCACCCGTTTCAAGAATCATTCAGAACTCCGGGACAACGCCCTATCATATCTGCTATGAAGTGGATGACATAGAAAAAACGGCTGAAGATCTTGAAGACAAGCGTTTCCGTATGCTTTTTGAACCACTGGTTTCAGAAGCTATGGACCAAGGCTTGTTCTGCTACCTGTTTTCGCCTGATATCGGCCTGATCGAACTATATCAGAAAAAAAAGTAAACTATACAGTAAGATTCATCATCAATAAATTATAAATCAGCATGCAGGAATATACGATCCGGGAAGCAACTCTCCATGACATCGATTTTATAGTCACTGCAATCGTTGAGGCTGAAAAATCGGGAAGCGATATCCTGAGTTATGCGACTGTATTCAATCTTTCTGAGGCAGAGGTAAGAGAAATGATACGTTCAATGCTTCTCGAGGAAATTGATGGTTGTGAGTTCTCTATCTCATGCTACCTCATTGCTGAGTTAAACCATGAACCTGCCGGAACAATAGGCGCCTGGATAGAAACTGCTGATTCGCCTTCCAAGACTATCAAGAGCAACCTGCTGGGTTACTATCTCCCTAAAGCTTCTCTGGCTTATGCTGCCAGAGAATCAATGATAACCTCTGAGTTAATTATTGAGCATGTTCAGGATGCATTATCGCTCGTTATCGTTTACATTGCTCCGGTCCACCGGGGCAAGCACCTGTTTGGCATGCTCACCAATGCTCATATTCATCGAAACTCAGGCGTGAAGGAACTAAGCATACAGGTCATGGCCAACAATGAATTTGCCATCCGTTCCTATGAAAGATACGGTTTCAAAAAATTCATGAATCGGAAATGTGAAAATCCTGAAATACTTCGTTTTTTACCCTATAACGAAAAAGTTCTTTTAAAGAAAACGCTATAATAATCACAACAATGCAAGAAAGAGAAATCGCAGAAAAACTTGAAGCAAGTTTCAGGAAAGTCTTCAATATGAATACGCTTGAAATAAAGCGGGAAATGACCGCCAATGATATCGACAAATGGGACTCCTTAACCCATATGCTTCTCATTTCAGAAATCGAAGATACCTTCGAAATAAGATTCAAGCTGAAAGAGCTCAACAGAATGAAAAATGTTGGCGACATGATTGACCTCATCAGCGAGAAATTGCAATAATAATCACACTGCTTTGGCTTTTACCAGTTTTAATTTCCTGATTTTCTTTCCGCTTGTACTTATACTATACTGGCTTACACCCGGAAAGTACAGGTACATTACACTGCTTATTGCCAGTTATTTCTTTTATATTAATGTAAAGCCGGTTCTGGCTCTTGTTCTTTTTGGTGTTTCAGCAGCAGCCTGGGGTTTTGCGTTGCTCATGTCAGGCACCCGGAACGAAAAAAAACGAAGAACATATTTCCTTGTAAATATTATCATTGTATTACTGCCACTGGTTTTCTTCAAGTATTTCAGTGCCATAAACAATGCTTTGCTAAAATATCTGACAGAAATCAGGCTTAACTGGCCGCTGCCCGAAATGAGGTTTATTCTCCCTATAGGTATCTCTTTTTATACTTTCATGGCATTGGGATATGCTATAGATGTATATAACGATGAACTCAAAGCTGAAAGAAATCCGGGAATTATCGGCCTGTTCATATCATTTTTCCCTTTAATTCTTTCGGGGCCCATTGAAAGAGCCGGTAATATGCTGCCTCAGTTCCGGAAAGCGCAATCTCCCGACTTTGCATTAATTGCAAAAGGTTTACAACTAATCCTCTGGGGCTATTTCATGAAACTGGTTGTTGCCGACAGAATCGGAATATATGTTACCAGCGTTTACAGCCATGTTGAACACCATAATGGAACGTCCCTTCTTTTTGCATCCATGCTTTATCCTTTTCAATTGTATGCTGACCTTGGGGGCTATTCTCTGATAGCCATAGGTTGTTCCAACATACTGGGATACAAAATAATACCAAATTTCAACCGGCCCTTTTTTGCGCCAACCATGGCCGAATTCTGGCGGAGGTGGCATATGTCGCTTATTACGTGGCTAACCGATTATGTATATACACCACTCTCATTCGCCCTCAGGAAATACAAGGTATGGGGAATTGTCTGCGCACTTTTGCTAACTTTTCTCCTCAGCGGAATATGGCATGGGGCAACAATGACATTTTTGATGTGGGGACTCATGCAAGGCATCTTCCTGAGCGCAGAGGCTTTGCTGAATCAAAGAAAATCGATCATTGAGAAAAAATATTCCCTGGAGAAGAAAAGATGGTATATCGTCGCCGGTATAGTATTCACATTTCTCATGTTTTCTTCCTCCATGGTTTTCTCAAGGGCTGCTACATTTCATGATGCAATGGTAGTATATAATAAGATTTTCACCGAACACGGGCCACTTTTTGTGGGTTCGCCCTCCACCATGATATACTTAGGCTGTGGATTGATCCTGCTCCTTCTCAAGGATTTTCTTGATGAGTTCTACCCGCATAAAATCAAGCTGTTCGATAATGATAACACCATTGTGAGAACTATGAGCTATAGTGCCATCATCATTATAATTCTGCTCATTGGTGTTTTTGACAGCAGCCAGTTTATCTACTTTCAGTTTTAACCGAATCAATGAAGCTTTTTCAGTGCATAAAACAGAACAAATACATTAAGAGGACAATTCATATCATTTTTCTCTTAGCAACTGTTGCTGTTATTGATCTTGCCCTTGGTAATCTGCTTGAAAACTTCTATTTCAAACAGAAATCAGGTTGGCTCTACCGGACCACTTATGCATTGAATGAAACAACAGCTGACCTTGTAATAATCGGATCATCACGTGCCAATCATCACTATCATCCCGAAGTACTGAGCAAAAACCTGAATTTGACATACTACAATGCGGGCAGAGACGGGAGCTACATTTTCTATCATTATGCAGTGATCAGGAGCATCCTGAAACGATATAAGCCCAAAGTCATAATTTTTGATTTTATTAAAACCGGCTTCAAACCTTCGCAGGAAAGTTATCACCGTACTGCATACCTCCTGCCGTATTACCGCAGTCATCCTGAACTTCGTGATATCATTGAAACCAAAAGCACGTTTGAGAAAATCAAACTATTATCACGGATATATCCGTATAACTCAATGCTGGTGACCATAGCTGCCGGACACCCAGCATTGCACAGTACCCGAGATGGAGACAACAAAGGTTTTATCCCGCTTCTTGACAAATGGAATGAACCCTTAGTAAGCTACAAAGCTTCCCCATGTTATGATTTCGATAAAAAGGAGGTGAGTATTTATGAATCAATACTGAGCGACTGTAAAAAATCTGGCATTCAACTATACGTTGTTGTTTCGCCTTATTACTATAAACACGAGAGCCCTGATTGTTCAGTGGTTGAAGCAAGGAAGATAGCAGCAAAATACAATGTCCCGTTCTTCGACTTCGGAGAAAATCAGTATTTCCTCGATAAGCCTTACTTATTTGATGACTCTTACCACTTGAACGAAAACGGAGCACGTGTTTTTTCTGCACAACTTGTTGAAGCCATAAAACAGGAAGAAAGCAAAACATATGCTTTTCAGTCAAATCTGGATCAATAATTTACATGTAATAATCCATACATTCTTCCTCCCCCTTCAATTGTAAACTATCTAACAATGGATACTCCGCTCAAGAAACCATTCTCAAAAGACCTGCTGATAATCGAAGATATCGAAGCAGAAGTTTATAAGATATCCCAGTTTCTTAAAACCAACATTGATAAGGTACTTAAAAGGAGAGGGGCTGTTGTTGGGATCAGCGGGGGAATCGATTCTTCGATAACTCTCGCCTTGGCGGTTAGAGCACTTGGTCCCGATCACGTGGTTGGAATTATGCTTCCCGAAAAAGACTCAAGCCCCACAAGCAAAGAACTGGCCCTTAGCCTGGCAGGCAAATATGGAGTTCGTTGTATAGAGGAAGATATAACCGGTGCTCTGAATGGATTTGGATGTTACCAAAGGCGTGATGAAGCAGTTGCCTCGGTTTTTCCCGAATATAACCCTGCTGATTACAAGATGAAAATA
>Ga0116171_10005615_pt1 | contig 11001 bp, 7 predicted proteins | sample AD_JPNHW2_MetaG_FD_89798 | JGI IMG/M metagenome (GOLD analysis project Ga0116171, IMG submission 89798) | Active sludge microbial communities of municipal wastewater-treating anaerobic digesters from Japan - AD_JPNHW2_MetaG | ecosystem: Engineered > Bioreactor > Anaerobic > Digestate | place...
GGGTGGCGCGGCGGGTCAAGCGGGGAAATGACTACGTCACGGAATATTCCTGGGAGACCCGCGATCACCGGACCGAATCCGCGCCCTTTTGCCTCAGGCAGAACGATCTTTCGATTCTGGTGGACGGACGCCAGGCCGAGTACCTCTTTCACGTGAGCGAAACGAACCAGATGGGGTCCTGGCGCCACTCGGTCAATTATGTGTCGGCGGATGGCGAGGTCAGTGTGGTCGGAAGCGTGTCGGAAGGGCGCGAACGGCTCGAACCGTACGGCAACATCCCTCTGGCAGTCTCGCCGCTCGAGCGCGCCGAATGCGTCCGGCAACTCGAGCGGGGCGAGAAGGTCTCGCGCGGTATGGGGTATTCCCTTTTCTGGATCGGGAGCGGCGTGAGTCTGTCGTTCCTGTTCACGGGACTCCGGATTCCGTCCGGTTCGATCCCCGGAGAATTCAACGTCCCGGCCACGATTCTCGGTTTTTCCCTGGCCACCCTTGGCCTGTTGGGGTTCTGGTGCCTGTACACCTACAACTCGCTCGTCGTGTACCGCACGCGGATCGAGAACGCCTGGCGGCATATCGATATAGACCTGAAGATGCGCTACGACCTGATCCCGAACCTGGTCGAGTGCGTTCAAGGGTACCTGAGCCATGAGCGCGCGCTTCTGGAACGGTTGACGGAACTGCGCGGACAGGCCCTGCAGGGCGACGTATCCCAAAAGATTCAGGTCGAGGCGCCGCTGACCGGCGCGATCGAGAAGATGCAGGCGACCATCGAAGCCTACCCCGACCTGAAGGCGCAACCGGTGGTCGAGCGACTGATGCGCGAGTTGAGCGCGCTCGAGGAAAAGATCGCCCACGGACGCGACATCTATTGTGAGGCCGTGACCGAGTACAACACCTCCACGCAATCGTTTCCGATCGTTCTGATTGCGCGGTGTTTCGGGTTCCGAGAGTGTCCCCTGTTTCAGGCGGCGAAAGACGACCGGGCGCTCCCACAGACGTAACCCCAGAATCGCAGTTGAGCGCCCCGGCCACAATTTTCCCCCACAGGCGGGCGAGACGCCCGCCCTCCCGGGAACGCCCATCTCCTGATTGGCGCAGTACAGAGCCAAAACCGTTTTTGCCCCATAGCAGCAAGAACAAAAGAGGCATTTGTTCCCCTCAACAGGGGTCTCCGGGGTAAAAAGGCCCCTCTCGCCGAGTTCCGAAGACCCCAGACCCGTCCGAATTCCGGTGATTCTCCAGACCCCACCTCTCCTTGACAACCGGAGACGGAAACCGTAGGCTGAATACTGGCATTGTTGCCGCCGGTCACCGTGTCCGGTCAAGAGGATCCAACGTCTCAATGCGTTCACACCCCTTCTTCTCTCCTTCTTTCCTGCGCGCGCTGCTTTTCTCGCGGGGTTGTGTTTTTCTCCGGGTTCTCTGTATGGGCCTGCTGGTGTCCGCAACGGTCCGGGCCGGCGCCCCCGAACAGTTGAGTGTGCCCGGGGTCGCCGCCGGAATTCCCCGTCTGGCCGCCCGCGCCAATGGCGACGCCGTGGCCATGTGGCAGGAAGAAGCCCCGCCCGTCACCCGCCTGGTGGCCCGATTGCGAGCGCAGGGCGTGTGGTCCGGGCCGGCCATCCTGTGTGAAGAACGCGGGCGTTCGGTCCTGCGGCAGTTCGCCGTTCTGCTCGACCCCACGGGCCGCGCCCATGCCTGCTGGACCGCCCAGAAGGGGCGCTTCTTCCAACTGGAATACACCTCGACAGACCCGCGCGGGCGCTGGTCCAGTCCGGTCTCCGTGTGCGAACCGACCACCCTCTCGATAGAATCGCCCGTGTTGGCCCTGCTGCCTTCCGGGCCGGGCGGGGAGAAGTCTCCGCAACAGACTCTCTTCTTTGTCTGGCAGGAACGCAGGGGGTCCGTTTATCGCATTCAGACGCGGATTGTTCCCCCCGCCGGTCCGCCGCATCAGGAAACCCTGACCGGGCAGCATGGATTCCGCTATGCCGTGTACCCGGACTTTTTCCTGCTTCCCGGTTCGGACACGACTCAGGCCGCCCGCATGGCGGTGTCCTGGTACGACCTGAGCGGCGCCAAGGCGGCCTTGAAAATGGGCGTCTGGGATCCGGAGAAGCGTATCTGGAAACGTCTCTCGGCGCCCCAGCTGCGCGACACCGTGTTGCCCTCTCTGCCGATCGTGCGCGCCACCGCCGCGCAGGGGCCGTTTCTCCTCGGTTCCGACGCCCCTGAGGCGCCCGGGCGGGTCTTTTTCAGCTCGCCCGCGTTTTCTCTCGTCCCACTGGACGACCAACCGTCCGCCGAAAGTCAGATCCGGCGTGTGACCCAACCGGTGGGAGAACGACTGGGATTGCTCTGGCGCGAAGAAAGCGACTCGGGTGTGCGGCTGGTCACCGGGGTGCTGCGCACCGACGGCCAGATCTTCCGCTCCCCCCTCCCCCGGACCGCTGAGGCCCTGTCGCAAGGCGACGCAGCGCTCACGGCCACCGCCCTGCAAGCCCTCTGGGTCGCGCAGACACCGTCTCAGACCCCCGGCGTTTTCTTTTCCGAAACCCTCGATTCCCAATCCGACTGGCGCCCGATCGCGCCCCCCCAGGAGGTCCCCACTCGATGAGACGTTTCACCCTGTTGCTGGTGATATTGCTGTGTCTGGCCACCGGGTCCGTAACCCGCGCCGATGAGAAGACTCAAATAGAACAAACGCTGACCGCGCACGGAGTCGGGATCAAACCCGCTCAACTGGTCCAGTTTCTCCAGAACGGCTGGCGCGCCACAAAGCGGCCCCCGACGTATCCCTCGGACCCGTCCGAAAAGTCCCGTCTGCTGGGGTTGACCTGGTACCTGCTCTCGCTGCACTATGCGGACATCCAGAAGGACAAGGCCCTGCAGCCGGTTCTGAACGATCTGGCCCTGCGTTACGCCCAGGGCGCCCTGCCGCCCGGCGCGCTCGAAATCATCGAAACCGACATCAAGGGTCTTCCCATGGACCAGGCGGAACTGCGGCGACACGTCCTGATCGGCCTGCTTCAGTACAACGGCATGGTTGCGCTGGGAGTTTTTGGTGAGCAGAGCGACACCGTACGCCAGGTGGCCCGGCGCATTTACGACGGGGAAACCAGCAAGATCATGCGGGCCGCGTATGCCGAAGCGTTGGTTCTTCTGGGCGACAACCAGCCCATTGACGACCTCGTCGCCCTGCTGGGCGAGAAGAAAGATCGCCCGGCGGCGGTCGCCGCCGCCGGCGCGTTGCGCAACCTCTTCGGGCGTTCCTTCTACATCTTCCCCTACACGGCCCAGGGCCCGCGCCTCAAGGCGGCCCAAATGGCCGCGGACTGGTGGGACGGGGAAAAGAAGAAAGGGCTCTCCCCGCAGATTGTCCGCAGTGAGGTGATGGCCCGGCGCCTGACCCCCGACCCGGTCATTCCGCCTCCGCTCGATTCCCTGCGCAACCTCCTGCGCGCCAGTGGCAGTATCGCGAATGAAGCCACCCGAAGCGAAAGCGGAGACGCCTGGACCCGGCTCAACCATTCCGGCGAAAAACTGGCCGATGACCTGGAGCCTTTTCTCAAAAACACGGACGAAGACCTCGACATCCGCCAGGAAGCCATCCGCTGGTATGTCCGGGTGAAGGGAGACGATGCGCGCAGGCGACTGAAGAAACTCAGCAGCGACCCCAATCCCGAGATTGCCGAACTGGCCAAGGGGCTGCTCGAGACCCCACCGCCCCCCGCGGAGTAGCCAAGCCGCTTCTCCCGAAAGGCCCCCTCGCATGGTTCTCAGGAGACCCCGCCAGGCATCCGGTTTTTTCCGGAAACCGCCGGTTCTGGAGAAACGAAAACCGGAACGGGCTGGTCTCCTGCAGCGCGGCACTCGCCGGTTCCCTGTCTGGGCCTTCTTTCTCTGGGGACTTTTGTTTTCCTCCGGCCTGTCCGGGGCCGAACCCCCTTCTTCACTCCAGAGTGTCACCCTGTCCGCCGCCCCGGCCGCGCCCCGGAACATTCAGGCCTACCCGGACGAGCGCGACATCGTCGTCATCTGGGACGCCGGTTCCCAGGAAGCCATCCGGGGGTTCCACGTGTACGCCCGCCCGGCCGACGGAGGGGCGTGGCGGCGTCTGACCGAGGAACCGATTGACTACCCACTCTACCGCCATCGGAACCTGGACAAGGGCGAAACGTGGGACTACCGCGTCACGGCAGTGGGGGCGGATGGGTCGGAAAGCAAGTTTCCCGCAGGGGGAGGGGGGGGCGGAGGCGCCCCCGATGCGCTGAAAATTCCCGCCGGCGCCTCCCTTCAGGAAGCGCTCGAGGCCCTGGCCCATCAGGCGCCCACCAGCGCGGGTCTCTACTGTTACCACGTGGAACGCGACGAGGAGGCGTTTGTTCACCCGGACGAACAGTTCCCCGCCATGAGCGGCATCAAGAGCGCCCTGGCCGCCGCCGTGCTGGAACGGGACCTGGAAAAACCCGGTTTTCTGGAAACCACGCTCACCCTGCGCGGCGAAAATCAGGTGGGGGGAAGCGGCGTGCTCTACCGCCGCAAGGCCGGAACGCAGATCCCGCTCCGCACGGCAATGCAGTTCCTCCTGCAGGAGAGCGACAACACGGCCGCCAACACGCTCCTCGATGAAATGGGAGGGGTCCGGGCGCTCGACGAGCGGCTCGAAAAGATGGGGTTTCCCGAACTCAAGGTGCTCAAAAAAGCCCTGAAGAGCGGCGACTCGCCCTATCCCGATCTTTGCGCGAAGTTCGACTTCTCGGTTATCACCCCACGCGCGCTGGGCCGGCTGTTCCGCCGACTCGACGAGCAGACGCTCGTGAGTCCGCACCACGACGCGCTCCTGCGCGGCCTGCTCACCACCCCCCAGCCGGGCGGGCGCATCAAGAAATACCTCACCGACCACGCGGGCGTCAAAATCGCCAACAAGACCGGTTCCGCGGACCACCACCGCCTCGATTCCGGGATCGTCTCGACCCCCGACCGGGGACACTGGATTCTCGTCGTGGCCCTGAAGAACTACCCCCCCGTTCGGTGGGATACCCCGCACCCCTGCGACGAGTACATCGCGCAGGTCTCCTGGGCGCTCTACACCTATTTCGGACGCCCCTCAACCGGGACACAAACCGCCCGCCAGGAAACCCAGTCCGTCCCGGAAGACAACGCAACCGATACGGCGGTCCAGTCCTGTCCGTAATACCAATTTGCATTCAAAATGGCACAAACAATGAGTTTTGACAGGGGGTTCTTCGTGACTTTGTGTCTTCGTGTGATTTCTTCCCAAACATTTCTTTGCGCCTTTGTTTGAGTCTTTGTTGAACCACATTTCACACGAAGGCACGAAGACACGAAATTCTTTTCCGAATCACGGAAGGAATCGGTTCCCTCGGGGAATATTGTATTGAGACTCGAAACGCTATCCTGTTTCCCATCTTGTTCATTTGTTCCATTTTGAATGCAACTGGGTATAACCCTGGAAATCGCACTCGAGCCGGTTTTGATAGAAAGAAAGACCGGGATTTTTTCCCGGTCTTCTTTTGCAACGGTTCCATCGGACAACGAGGGCGGGTCCGGCTAATCGTGCCGGGAATGCTGGGGCGGGCGCATGGCCTTGCGGTCCGGGTGTTTCTTGTTCTTGTGCATGGACGAGGCCCGATCCTTCTCACCCGTGCGATTGCCCGGCGCTCCATGTTGAAGCTTGGGAGGACGAGGTCCACCCTCCCCTGCGGGGAGGGTCAGGGGAGTGCCGGCAGGGGCCGCCGGAGCGACCGAATCGCCCGGGGCGTTGGCGGCCCCTGGATCTTTGGGCTGCCCTCCGCCTCCACGCCGACGGCTGCGCCGACGCCGACGGGCCTTCTGCGCCCCGTCCTTGTCTCCGTCTTCCCCAGCCAGATCTACCGAGTCCTCCGCGGTTTCTTCCCGTTCTCCAACCGCGGCGGGAACACTCTCTTTTTCTTTTTCCCGAGTCCGGTCTTTTCCCCGCGTGTCGCGGTCCCCCCGGCCCTCTTTGCCCCGGGGAGCGGGCCGTCGGTCCCGGCCACCAGCCTTGACCGGCGCGCTTACGGGTGTCTCTTCCTCTTCCCGTTCCAGGTTGGCCACCCAGGCTTCATCTTCCGCTTCGAGCATGGCCGTAACCGGGCGGTCCACCGGCTCAGTCCTGCGGCCCGGTTTCCCCGCGCCCCAGGACGACGACGAGGACGACTCGCCGCGCGCGGGTTTCTCAACCATTCGCGGACGCGGGAACGGCTCGTGCTCGGAGTCCGACTCTCCCGCGGCGGCGCGGGCTTCCGCCTCGCTCAACAACTGCCACGCGGCGCCCTTCTTGTTCGCCTTCACTTTCGGATCGCCCTTGTCAATCAGGCGCAGCTGCGCGAAGGGAATGGTGACGTACTTCCCCTCGTCGCTGGTGATGACCGCCACACGCGTCAACAGGTTGCGGTCCACCACTTTTGCGTTTCCATACTGGGACGACTCGACGACGGCGCCGATGGCCGGGGCGTCGTGCGCCATCTCGACATACTGGTCCTGTTCATAGGACAGGCAGCAACGCAACCGCCCACACACGCCGGACAGCTTCGTGGGCGAGAACTGGATGTCCTGAACCTTGGCGTAGCGGATCGAGACGGGCATGAACTCGCGCATCCACGAGCAACAACACATCTGGCGTCCGCAGCACCCCAGACCGCCCACCTGCTTGGCCTCGTCGCGCACCCCGACCTGCCACAGTTCGATGCGCGCGTGGAAAGTGGAAGCCAGGTCCTTGACCAGTTCGCGGAAGTCCACCCGCTTGTCGGCGGTGAAGTAGAAAATCACTTTATGGGCGCGGTCGTCGAAGCGCACCTGGGACACTTTCATGTCGAGGTTGTGCTGAACGGTTTTCTGCTTGCAGGCGACCATGGCCTCGCGCTCGCGGCGGCGCAGGTTGTGCCAGTTGTGTACGTCGGCACACTCGGCCTTGCGCAGGATATTCCAGATCGGGCGGTTTTCCATCTGGAAGGCCGCCGGCAGGGGAAAGTTCAAGACATACCCGGTGACCTCTTCGCCGTCGGGGTTTTTCACCACACAGAAGTCGTTGACTTCCAGGGCGAGGTCGTGGGTGCGGCACAGAACGGGCGCGGCCAGTTCGGTCAGACGGACATGGGCCATCTGCCCCGGAGCCTGAGCGGCAAAGCCGCAAACGTCGTGGAAGTTGACAATATCCTCCGCGTCGAGCGTTTCCTCGCAGGCCACGGCGACCCGCTTGTGGGTCAGTGGGCGGACATCGGCTATTTCTTCCGGGACAACCTCGATCTCCTCCGGAGCAACTTCAATTTCCTGAATTTCTTCGGACGCGGGGGGCGCCGCCGTGTCTTCCACGGGCGGGATTTCCCGGCTGTCCTGGGTTATTTGTTGGGTTTCCTGGGTTTCTTCGCTCACACAGACCTCCCTGCGCACACTCCCTTCTATCTTCGCGGGCAGGGGGGGAAATGTCAAAGAAAAAGCAAGAAAGGCAACGGTTTCCGCTGGAACTCCTCGTTGTCTGACACGGAAGAAACATGAGAATCCCTGCTCATGTGAAAAGTCTCAGGAGCCTGTTTTCAATTTCGTCCCGCTGTCTCACCTGTGGGGGGCCTGCTCCTCCATGAGGATCTTGCGCGCATCTTTCACACCTATGCCCAATTTGTTTGCCAGCACATCCCAATCCCACCCTTCAGCGGCTTTCCTTAAACCATCGGTCAAGAGTTTATCGTCATAGAAGATCAAGTAATACCCATCCCTGGCAAAAGCCATGTCGAACCAGTTTGAATGCGATACGCTCTCCTCCATTTTCTCGCACCAGATCCAGATATAGGTGGAATCCGTATTCTGAGGGGACCCGATAATCGCTCTGACGGCATCCTTGCTCATCCCTTTTTCAAACTTCTTGTTAACATGATAATAGAACTTATGTATGTATTCAAATTTCTCGGAAGGCGCGGATTCGCACAATGCCTTCAATCCCTTCTGCACGAGCACGTATTTTTTCAATTGCCAACAACCAACGATTGCCAACAGGATCAACGCAAAAGTACAGAACCCCCGCTGAAATCCTCTCTGCTTGTGCATACCGTTCTTCACCTTCCGACGGAAAATCAACAGCCCTTGCTCAAAGAAATCCGAGGATGTTCCCTTCTTTTCCTGTTTATTGTCCTTCCATCCCCCTCTGAATCCCCGCGTTCGCGGGGATGACAAAATGAAGAGAGGAGGACAGGATAACAGGATTTACAGGATGCCGCCCTCCAACCTTATCCTGTAGATCCTGTTATCCCGTCTGATTGGAATGCCCATTTTTTAGAAGACTTCCTGTCGTTTGTACCCTCTTGAAGGCAACTTCGTTGAGTTTAAGGCTTCCGTGGATGAAGATCTGGATCCTTGTAAAGAAAAAGGACGCGAACCGGAGCCTCCGGACCAAAGGAAATTTCTGCTGCGATTGCCGCCGGATCTGGACGAAAGATGGCTGCGTTCACCTGCCGATGTAGTCGTACTGAACCAGGGAATTGCCCGCCCTGGCGGTGATCTTACCGTTGCACAATCTACTCCTTACTTTTTTTCATCATTTTCCATATCAAAAAGATCAAATTCATTCTTTTTGAGACAATCAGGAAGTCTTATAACAGAACTTCTCACGGGGCTGTGGATGTAGAGATCGTAATCAGTCCGCGAATCGTTAACCTTGTAAATATAGGGCTTGCCGACACTATTCTTGAATTTCCAGATGACTGAATCCATGTTTTGATAGTTTGCTTTCGCACGTTCCCGGACTTGTTCCAACGACTTCGGAAGCGTTCCTTCTCGCCATCGGTAATGTTCAATTTCTGCTGCCAGTAACCGTAATCCCGTAATCGAATTACAATACACTTGGAGATTCCGGCAACTCAATCTCCAGTCCAATTCCTTCTCTCGAATCTTCTGCGCCTCAAGAACCGGATGCAACTCAGGGAGAACCGCCCCCTGAGTCAGACTGGTATATTTGTCTTGTGCGCTTTGCATATCTTTACATGTATAGATGACTCGATTCTCAAAATCAAAAATTGCATAAGGCAAAGGCTTCGACGCCTTTACAACGATGTACTCTTCAGTCCATGCAAGATCGCTTACTCCTTCAACCCTCGTATCCATCATCTCGAACCCATATTCTCTTGTCCCGAGCAATAGCGTCAACCCGGGAAGCGGTATCCAGTCCTGTACCTGTCGGGCCTCAGATGATCTGATTATATAGATTATTCCTCCAGCGAGCGCAAGAATGGCACAAGCAAACGCTCCCAACAAGACCCACACAATTTTTCGAACGATATCCGCCAGGGTATTCACCCTCCCCACATCCAGAGCCTCCAAGGTGGATCAATGGTCCATCGTGAGGTTCCATGACTTCACTCTGATGCCGCGTGAAACTCGTTCCGTCGAAAAGGCCGGGGGTTATTTCTGAATCTTCGACTCGATTGCGCGCAGCAGGTCGCCGACGTTTTTGAAGGTCAGGAGTTCCTTCTGGGTGAAGCGGATCTTGAAGCGGCCTTCGACCGCCATGATCAGGTTCACATGCGAGAGCGAGTCCCACCCGTCCACTTCGTTGGCTGTGGTGGCGGGAGCGACCGTCAGGGTCTCGTCGTCGAACACTTCGCGAAAAACCAGGTTCAAATCGTCCAGGGTACTCATGTTTCCTCCAGCGTGGAGGTGTCCCCCACGTCTTCTCCAAGATACCGGGCGCGCAACATGCGCCGCAGGATTTTACCGCTCTTGTTCTTGGGCAACGCGGGCACAAACACCATCTCCTGCGGCGTGGCGATGGAGGAAACCCGGTTGGACACGTGGATGCGGATCTTCAGTTCGAGTTCGGGAGACGGGGTGACATCCGTCTTCAGGACGATGAAGGCGACCACCTTCTCGAAGATCAATTCGTCCGGCGCGCCGACGACTCCCGACTCCACCACGCTGTCCAGCTCGATCAGGGCGCTTTCGATCTCGAACGGGCTGATGAGGTGACCTGCGGTGTTGATGACGTCGTCGCTGCGACCGGTGAACCAGAAGAACCCCTCCGGGTCGCGATAGGCCGTGTCGCCCGTGAAGTAGTAGCCGTTGCGGAACTTGCTCTGGTAGCTGTCCGGGCGGTTCAGGTAGGTCTGAAACATCGAGGGCCATCCGGCGCGCAGGCACAGGTGACCGCGCTGGCCGGGCGGCTGGGGCTCGAGCGTTTCCTCGTCGAGGACGATTGCTTCGATACCCGGCACGGGTTGTCCCATCGAGCCGGGCCGCAGCTCGAGGCCGGGTCGGTTGGCCACCATGATGGCGCCGGTTTCGGTCTGGAACCAGGTGTCGTAGATGTCACGTTCCAGAACGCGGCGGCCCCAGTGGACCACTTCGGGGTTGAGCGGTTCGCCGATGCTGAAGATGTGGCGCAGGCGCGAGCGGTCGAACTGACCGAAGAGTTCCGGCTCCTCGCACATGAGCATGCGCAGCGCCGTGGGCGCGGTGTACCAGACGGTGATTTTCATTTGCTCGATGAGGCGCATCCACGCCGCGGCGTCGTAGGCCCCGGCGTAATGGACCTGTGTGACGCCCAGGAGCCAGGGCGCCAGGACCCCATACGAGACCCCGGTGACCCAGCCCTGATCGGCGGTACACCAATAGACATCATCCGGTTGCAGACCGAGAACCGCGCGGGCGGTGGTCTCGATCATCTGCCGGGCGCGGTGCAGATGGAGCACCCCCTTGGGCTTGCCCGTCGAACCGGAGGTGTAGTGGAGGACCGAGGGCGTTTCGGGCGGAGTGGGGGAGACGTCAAAGTGCGGGACGGCCTGGCGCATGAGAGCGGGGTAGCTGAGCACGTCGTCGGAGACGTGTTCGTCCGCGTCCACCAGGAGGACATAGCGCAGCGCGGGCAGCTGGGGCCGGATGCGGGCGATCTTTTTCGCCAGACTTTTCTTGGTGAGGAGGACCTTCGCTTCGGCATCGCCCAGGCGGTCGAGGAGGGCCTCGTCGCCGAAA
>Ga0116171_10005616_pt1 | contig 11000 bp, 10 predicted proteins | sample AD_JPNHW2_MetaG_FD_89798 | JGI IMG/M metagenome (GOLD analysis project Ga0116171, IMG submission 89798) | Active sludge microbial communities of municipal wastewater-treating anaerobic digesters from Japan - AD_JPNHW2_MetaG | ecosystem: Engineered > Bioreactor > Anaerobic > Digestate | place...
ACAAACAGGGATATGCGAATCTTGTAAAATTGGTCTCGATAGCACACTGTGAAGGATTTTATTACAAACCCAGAGTAAATTTTGAACTTATAAAGCAGTATCATCAAGGCTTAATTTGTCTGTCATCATGCGTTCAGGGCGAGCTTGCGGATTTAATCCTGCAAAAAGATATAAAAGCCGCAAAAGAAAGGGCTTTAAAATATAAAGAACTTTTCGGCGAAGATTACTACATTGAACTTCAAGACCACGGGCTTGACAAACAAAAACGCTCAAACCCTGATTTGATAAACCTTGCAAAAGAACTGGGAATTAAAATTGTAATTACAAACGACTCACATTATTTAAAAAAAGAAGACGCCGACTGGCATGACACTCTTTTGTGTCTGCAGACAAACGCCCTCAAAACCGATGAAAACCGTTTTCATTTCCCAAACAACGAATTTTACGTAAAAACCGTTTCAGAACTTCGGGATTCTTTTAAGTGGCTTGACAGTGAAACCTTTGAAAAAGCAATTAAAAATACGGTTGAAATTGCCGAAAAATGCCATTTGATAATCGAAATGGGAGGCAGTTTGCTTCCAAAATATGAAGTGCCAAAAAACCACACGACAGAAAGTTATCTTGACTTTAAAGTCAGAGAAGGTCTTGAAAAACGCTACAAAGAAATAACCCCCGAAATTGAAAAAAGGGTTAAGTATGAACTTGAAATCATTGAACAAATGGGGTTTTCGGCTTACTTTTTAATCACGTGGGATTTTATAAATTTCGCCAAACAAAACGGGATCCCCGTCGGTCCCGGCAGAGGCTCTGCCGCAGGGAGTATTGTTGCTTACGCCCTTGAAATAACAGATTTAGACCCTATCCGGCACAATCTTTTGTTTGAAAGATTTTTGAACCCCGAAAGAATAAGCATGCCCGATGTGGATATTGATTTTTGTATCGAAAGACGCTCTGAAGTAATCGATTACGTTTCAAAAAAATACGGCGAAGACCATGTATGCCAAATCGTAACCTTCGGAACGCTTGCCGCAAAAGCCGCGCTTAAAGGTGTTGCAAGAGTTTTTAATATTCCTTTTGCAGAGAGCAACAAACTTTCTGCACTAATTCCCTCAACTCCGGGTGCAAAAATAGATGATGCACTAAAAGAGGGCATGGAATTAAAAATTTTATACGATAACGACCCTGAAATCAAAAAACTTGTTGACATGGCAAAAGGATTGGAAGGGGTCAAAAACAATATCGGCATGCACGCTGCAGGTGTGATAATTTCTCACAAACCGCTTAACGAAATTGTACCTGTTCAACCCTCAAAAGACGGCAGTATAATAACACAATATCCTATGACCGATCTTGAAAAACTCGGGCTTTTAAAAATGGATTTTCTGGGGCTGCGCAACCTTACAATCATAAGCAAAACCATCAAAATGATTAAAACAAGACACGGCCTTGATATCGATATAAATAACATTCCACTTGATGATAAAAAAACTTACGAAATGCTCACCCGAGGCGAAACAGACGGCGTTTTTCAGCTTGAATCCACAGGGATGAAGCGTCTTGTAAGAGATTTAAAACCAAGCGTTTTTGAAGATTTAGGCGCACTCGTTGCACTTTTCAGGCCCGGCCCTTTGGAATCTGGCATGGTAGAAGACTTTGTTCAAAGAAAACACGGCAGACAGGCAATCACATACGACCACCCTTTGCTTGAGCCGATTTTGAAAGACACTTACGGAACGATTGTTTATCAGGAACAAATTATGCAGATTTTCCAAACGCTTGCGGGGTATTCGCTCGGACAAGCGGACATGGTTCGCCGCATGATGGGTAAGAAAAAAGTCGAAGAAATGGCAAAACAAAAAGAAAAGTTCATTGAAGGCGCAGGCAAAAACGGCATGATGCCAAAAGAAGCGACCGAACTTTTCGAACAGATAGAAAAATTTGCCGAATACTGTTTTAACAGGTCGCACTCTGCGGCTTACGCTTTTGTTGCATATCAGACGGCTTATTTAAAAACACACTACACAGTAGAATACTTATCGGCATTGCTTTCAAGTGTAGCCAATGACCAAGATAAAACCCAAGCCTATATTGAAGAAGCTCTAAAATACGGAATAAAAGTTTTACCGCCTGACATAAATAAGTCATTCGCCGAATTTACGCCCGATGAAAAAAATATCAGATTCGGACTTGCATCAATAAAACAAGTCGGTGAAATCGTCGTTGAAGCGATTTTAAACGAAAGAGAAGAAAACGGAGAATTTAAATCGGTTTACGATTTTTGCAAAAGGGTTGATTCAAAATGTTCCAACAAAAGGGTTATGGAAGGTTTAATCAAAGCAGGAGCTTTTTCAAACATTGAAAAAAGCAGAAAACAGCTTCTTGAGAATTTGGAATACATTGTTGCAACAGCAAACAAAGAAACGCAGGCAAGACAGCTCGGGCAGGGAAGTTTATTTGACGGCTTGCAAAACGATGAAAGCTTTGCTGCTCCTCAATTTCAGCTTACAGGAAGCGACGAAGAATTTGACGACAAACAAATTCAAATTTTCGAGAAAGAATTTTTAGGATTTTATGTAACCAGCCACCCGCTTTCAAGCATCAGAGACAGGCTTCCTTTTTTGATGACTCACAAAATTTCAGAAATCACAGAAGTTCCCAACAACAAAATGATAACAATTTGCGGGCTTATAACTTCTGTTAAACAAATTCCTACAAAAAAAGACCCGACAAAATTTATCAAATTTGCAACAATAGAGGATTTGACCGGAAAAATTGAAATTGTTTGTTTTAATAAAATTTTGCAGGAATACGATGAATTTTTACAGGCGGAACAAAAAGTTATAATCTCAGGCAAAGTTCAAAGAAGAGAAGAAGACACCCCAAACATAATTGTAGAAACGGTTAAACCTGTTGAAAATTCAAATATTTTCACACTTGAACTTTTGGAAGAAATTTCTTATGAAGAACTTGTTGCGCTCAAAGATATTCTTGTTGCAAATAATGGCTCAGACCCCGTTGTAATAAAAATTCCAAACGAAGGCGATAATTCAAGAATTCTTGCTTCATCACTTTTTTGGGTTAATTCTTCAAACGATTTGACAAGCGCGATTAAAAAACAATTTCCTAAAAAAGTTGCCGTTTATGTAAAATCACTTGATGAAGATTAATTTTACTTGTTTTCAATTATTAAATTCATAAATTCAATGTCGTCGTAATCCACATAAGCAGTCTGCATCAAATTTCTGCCTGTTTTTATGGTAACTTCGTTCATCATATTTTGTCTTATTAAACTGCTTGGAAGTTTAATTTTTTGTCCGTCGCCGTTAAGCTGAATTTCTGCAATTTTATTCCCGTTGAAATAAATTTCAGGCGGACTTGCATAAGAGTTGGTAATTTTATTCTGCCCCATAGATTTTGCAAGTTTAGTGTCAATGCCTATAATAGAGCCAATTACAAGAAAAGTGGAAGACCCCTGAGGAACAGATGACAACTTAAATTTTTTAGAATAAAAAGGTCCAACAGAGTTTACCCTAAATTCTCTTGCATTTGCAGACGCATCGGAAAAATTATTGTCCCCCAGGTGAAACATTTCCGTATCAATTACAATATCCCGCGGAGTAGATTTTTCTATCCCCAAAACAATGGCTTGAGCATTGTTATTTTTATCAAGTGTAACAGAAAATGGCTTGTAGCCCTCTTTTTCAACCGACATAACAGTTTGTCCATCAACTTTTGCCCCCAGCTGAAACCGCCCCTGCTCATCCGTGTAGGTCTGATAATTGCTTTGCGGCACAACAATTTTTGCTTTACCTATGGGTTTATTGGTTTTTGAATCAATAATCCTGTTTATACCGTCTGCACCTTTGACAACAACTTTATTCTGCATACTTTCTGAAAAAGCAGGAAGTGATGCGAATAACATAAAAAACACCGTCAACAAAATTAAATTCTCAAACATAATAAATCCTCATCTTGTTTTTTTACATAATTAAGCGATTTGAAAGAATAATTAAACCGCTTTGAAAATATATTTAAGGATATTTTAAAAAAAGTAAAAATAATATTTGAAATTTGAAGTGTTTTTGATATGATAAACTTACTAAACGTACGCCGAAGTGGCGAAATGGTAGACGCAGTGGACTCAAAATCCACCGAGCTCAACCCTCGTGCCGGTTCGAGTCCGGCCTTCGGCAAATACAAAAAAGAAACCTCCCGCAAAGGGAGGTTTCTTTTTGTTCTGCAAAGGCACGTCCTCTCGCCGAAGCATTTGACATAACATATGCTCGGTTCTCCCCTCTCAACTAAACTGACATTTAGTCAGTTTAGTTTCGGCAGAGTGGCCTTCGGCATTTAAATAAAATAAAACTATTCAACTTATCGACTGTTCGACTTTTCAACTCGTTTACCCCCAAATATTTTGTTTTGTAAAATTTTTGTGTCCAAAACAGCCTTTACTAGCAACTTTTTTTTTGTTTAAATGTTAATACAGAGGATACAAGAAATTCCAAAATATACAATTTTGAGAATTTCTTGTATCCGACCTGAAGAAGGCAACCGCCAAGCATAGCCTTGGTAGAAGGGTAGCTTGGCGGTTGCTGGACTAGGGAGGTGCGAGAAAAATTTTTAATTTTTCCGCATCCTCAGGTGTGATTACTAAAAGTTTCTGCCAATACATTTTAAAGGAGAGTAATAAATGATTGATTTTCAAAATGCCACACAGGTTCAAAACATTCAAACTCCACCTGCAATACAGCAGCAAGTAGAAGTTAAAACACCTGATACGACAAATCTTTTAACGCAATACAAAAACGATGTGCCTGCATGGGCATACAGAGGAGCAGCTTTTATGGAAAACAAAAATTTAAACGTTCAGGTTGCAAACCTGAATTTAGAACAATACAAAGAACCCGCAAAAATTGCAGTTGAAGATATTTCTTCAAGAGCGGGAAAACCAGGGCAATTCTTAAACTGGATTGATGTTTTGCCTAAAACAGAATTACAAAGCCTTGATTCTATATATGACACCGCAAACAAAGCTAAACAAGGCGGCTTTACAGATTTAGCCGTTATCGGCATCGGCGGCTCTCGCCACACCAACGAAGCCATGATGAAAATGCTTGGAAAAGACCCTCACGTTCATTTTTACTCAGGCATTGACCCTGACAGTTTCAAAAGATTTGCCGATTCTTTGGATTTAGATAAAACAAAATTTCTTATAGTTTCAAAATCCGGCGGAACTCTTGAGACAACTGTCGGATACGAAAGTGCAAGAAAATTAATGCAAGAACATCTTAAAAAAGAAGATGTTTCCGATAGATTTATCGCAATGACAGACGCCTCAGCTGAAAAAAGCAAACTTAGACAAGCAGTTGACAGGGGAGAATTTTCAGCATCAGGACTTGTTCACGATGATGTGGGCGGAAGATTTTCAATATTTGATGATGCCACAATTTTCACTATGGCTTATGCAGGCGTGAGCAAAGAAGATTCCAAAAAAATGCTTGAAGCCTCACTTACCGCTCAAAAAGAATTTTTAAACCCCGACATAAACAAAAACGAAGCACTAAAACTTGCGGCATTCAACGCTGATGCAAAATCAAACGGAAGAAATAAACACTTTGTCGAATACTTCGGCGATGCATTTGCAGGCGCAACTTTATGGGAAAAACAGATGAAAAACGAATCTTTGAAATCAAAAATTTCAACCGACACAAACATAGGACCAGGGTACCTGCACTATAACGCAGAATCTGACCTGGACCCTAATAACAAAGATTCTTTCTATACTTTCATCTACGTTAAACCTCAAGACAAAAAAACAGAAGCACTTCTAAACGGTGCGATGACAGCTTATTCGGCACAGCATCCTGTTTCAAAAATTGAGTTTAAAGACCTGTCGCCTGAGACAATCGCAAGATTTATTGAACTTAAACATTTTGAAACTCTTTACACAGGCAATATGCTAAGACAAAAAGCAGGCGAAAAAACACCTGAAGGTTCTGCAATGGCAGAAGTTCTTCAGCCTAACGTAGAAATCTACAAAAAAGAAGTTAAAAAGGTCTTAGAACCTAAATAATTTATTTAAAAATACAACAAGGGCGGGTTTTTCAAACCCGCCCTTGTTGTAAAACTATTATTACAAATTCAAATGTTCTTTGATTAAATCGACATCATTTTTAATTAATTTAATATTTGAAACCAAATCTTTTATACCTTCTGTAATATCAAATTCTGCGGAACCTAAATAATCAATTTCAAAAGATTTTAAATCTTCTTGTTCATTTTCCATAAAGCTTTTCTCCTTTCTTAATCAGCCATACTGTTTGATAATATAATCAGTATAACTGATAATTTTATTATGGACAAGTATTTTATTAAAAAAATAGGAAAAAATATTAAAAAATATAGAGAAGCAAAAGGCTTAACACAAATCGAACTTGCAGTTGACGCTGATATGGCTTCCTCAACAATCGGAATGATTGAAACAGCTCAAAATGATATGACACTTTCAAAAATTAATTCTATTGCAAAAGCCCTAAATATTGATGCGTATAAACTTTTAAAATTTGATTAATAAAATAATCTTTCGGCACCTTTTGGTGGCAAAAGGTGCCGCCTAGCCACTATTGCAAAATCTATTTTCAATGCGGGACATTTTTGTTGTTCCGTGTCGCCATTTTCTACGGCTCGATTTGTCATCCCGCACTTGGTGCGGGATCTAATCTCGCCTCGAAAAGAAGGCAAAGCCACGACACGGATCTGCGTTCGTTAATTAACACTAACCTCAACTCAAGCTCGCGAACTCGCTACGTTAACACTTCGCTCAAACACACTCGCTTTGACGTTGTTTCGCTAAGTGTTAATTACTCACTCCGATACGGTCGGGGTAAATATTTAAGGGGGGTTCGGGGCGTAGCCCTGACGCTTTGACATTTTGTTCGCGTGTTTTTTTCTTTTCTTTCCGTCTGGTTTCTTTTCTTTTTTTCAATCGCAAGAAAAAAAGAAAAGAAATGAGACAAAAAACATTTTTTTACCTTAAAGGTGCGAAAACAAGAATTGTTTTCGCACCTTTTGTTATTTTGATAATTTTTATCTTTTTGAGAACTGGAATCTTTTACGTGCTTTCTTTCTACCATATTTTTTACGTTCTTTGACTCTGGGGTCTCTTGTCAATAAACCTTCTGAGCGAAGCACATTTTTATATTCTTCATTAAGTTTAACCAAAGCTCTTGCTATACCGTGTTTGATAGCACCTGCTTGAGAACAGATTCCGCCACCTACAGCTTTAATTCTTACATCGAATTTTTCCTGATTATCCGTTAAAACTAACGGTTTGAAAATCATTAGTTCAATAGCGGGCATGTTTCCGATATAATTTTTAAGAGTTTTTCCGTTCACATAAATTCTGCCTTTGCCTTTAACCAGTTTAACAACTGCGATAGAGGTTTTTCTGCGGCCTGTTGCGATAATTTCTTTTGCTTGAGTTGCCATTATTTACCTCCTTTCTCAATTATAATAGGTTTTTGGGCTTCATGCGGATGCTCACTTCCTGCATAAACCTTAAGCTTTTGAAATTGTTCATCGCCCAAAGTATTGTGAGGAAGCATCCCTTTAACCGCTTTTTCTATTGCAGCAATGGGGTTTTTTTCCATTAATTCTTTGAATGAAGCAACTTTAAGTCCACCAGGATAACCTGAGTGTCTGTAATATTTTTTGTCTGTTTCTTTTTTACCTGTAACTTGAATTTTTTCTGCGTTGATAACAACCACAAAGTCGCCTGTATCAACATGCGCAGTATATTCGGGCTTGTTTTTTCCTCTTAGGATATTTGCTATTTTGGTAGCCATTCTGCCGAGAACTTCGCCTTCGGCATCAAATAAATACCATTTTCTTTCTACCTCAAGAGGCTTTGCTGAGTAAGTTTTCATTTTTTGTATGCTCCTTGTTTATTTTTTATTTTAATTTTGCCTCGCCTAGCCTTATACTAATTGGATTAAAGCCATTTCCGAAGCGTCACCGCGTCTTGGCGGCAGTCTGTATATTCTAACGTAACCGCCCTGTCTTGAAGAATATTTTAATCCTATTTGTGAAAAGAGTTTTCTCAAAACGGTTTGCGGTACTACTTTTTTGTCGCTTGGCGGCACATCGAAAATTTCGTTTGTTTTAGGGTCAATAAATTTACCGATTTCTTTATCGAAAATATATCTGCCCGCTTGGCGACGAGAGTGAACATCACCTTTTTTAGCAAGGGATATAACACTTTCTGCATAAGGTCTGAGTGCTTTTGCTCTTGCCATTGTTGTTTTTATTTCACCGTGGGTAAAAAGCTCGGTTGCAAGAGAACGCAAAAGTGCTTTTCTTTGATCTTGGGCTTTTCCCAGCGTATGTTTTTTACATTGGTGTCTCATGATTTGTGTCCTTTATTAGTTTTTTTATTTACTATACTTCTTCTTCAACCAATTCGGGGCTTGGCATAAGATCCAATCCGAAGTGGCGAAGTCTTTCTACTACTTCATCAGAAGATTTTTTACCAAAGTTTTTAATATTCAATAAATCATTTTCTGATTTTTTAAGCAGTTCAGCCATAGAGTTTATGCTTGCTCTTTTCAAGCAGTTATAAGCTCTAACCGATAATTCCAATTCTTCAATTGTAATGCTTGGAACGCTTTCGTCTTCAACTGTTTCTTCGGCTACAACTGGTGCAGCTGTAATATTAGGCTGTCCTGTAATTGAAGCAATCTGCATAAAGTGTTCAATCAAAAATGTAGCAGATTGGCTTAAAGCATTATTTACATCAATCGAGCCGTTTGACCAGATTTCAAGGGTCAATTTGTCAAAATCAAGTGAATTTCCTACACGAGCAGCTTCTACATTGTAACTTACTCTTTTAATAGGCATAAATGTTGCGTCAATAGGAAGCATATCAATTGACATTCCCGCTTTTGAATCTCTTGGAACATCATTTGCTATATAACCTTTTCCGGTTTCAACCATAACGTCTGCATGGAAGCTTCCGCCGTCTGCGATTGTACAAATTAACCAATCGGGGTTAACAACTTTAACTCCGGCAGGAAGTTGAATATCACTTGCCAAAACCGCGCCCGGTTTGTCAACATCTATTCTCAAATGCTGAGGTTCTTTTGATTCGGTTTTTACAACCAAACCTTTCAAGTTAAGCATAACATCGATTACATCTTCCAAAACACCCGGAATAGCTGTGTATTCGTGAGTAATTCCTTCAATTCTTACAGAAGTTACCGCAGTACCTTCAAGACTTGAAAGCAAAACTCTTCTCAGGGAATTTCCGATTGTTGTACCAAAACCTTTTTCCAAAGGCTCGATAACAAATTTGCCGTACTGTGAACCGTCTGAACTTGTCATAGTATTGACGTTTTTAATTTTTAATTCCATATTTATTTTCTCCTGTCGTTATTTCTTATTTGTATTTTCTTAAAATAATAATATATTTGCCCCTATTTAGAATAAAATTCTATTACTAACTGTTCTTTGAAATCAGGATCGAGTTCTTCTCTTTCCGGAGTTCTGTCAAAAGTTATTTTAAGTGCTTTTTTATCGATTGTCATCCACGCAGGTGCACAAGCCATATCAATCATTTCTGTAACCGCTTTAATAAAATCGGAACTTTTTGATTTAACCATAATCACATCGCCTGCCTTAACCGAATAAGAAGGAATGTCAACTTTTTTGCCGTTAACAAGCACGTGTCCGTGGTTTACGATTTGTCTTGACTGTTTGCGTGTAATGCCAAAACCTGCCCTGTATAAAACGTTATCAAGTCTTGATTCAAGCATTTGCAATAAAATAGTACCGGTAACGCCTTTTTTTCCGGCAGCTGCATGGTAGCATTTTGCAAATTGTTTTTCTGTCAACATATAAGTAAGTCTGATTTTTTGCTTCTCATTTAAGTGCGTAGCGTAATCAGAAAGTTTTTTTCTGGCCGCACCGTGCTGCCCTGAAGGGGCTTGCTTCATTGACGAAACCAGTTTTCTGTTTGATAAATCCTTAACCCCATGGTTACGGAATAATTTATTTGTTGGTCCTGTATATCTAGCCATTTGTTTATTTGCTCCTTGTTTTTATTTTGGTGAGCTGTGAGCTGAAATTTTTCCGTTCACTGTTCACCGTTCACTCGTTACACTCTACGTTTTTTAGGCGGACGGCATCCGTTATGAGGAATCGGAGTTACGTCTTTAATCAACGTAATTTCAAGTCCTGCAGCCTGAATTGCTCTGATAGCAGTTTCTCTGCCTGAGCCCGGTCCTTTAATATGAACTTCAACTTTTTTCATACCCTGATCTATTGATTTTTTTGCAACAAGCTCTGCTGCCGATTGCGCAGCAAAAGGAGTTCCTTTTCTTGCGCCTTTAAATCCTGTAGCACCTGCTGTTGCCCAAGCAATAGCATTTCCTTGAGTATCTGTGGAAGTTACTATCGTATTGTTGAAGGTCGATTGTATGTGGACAATCCCCTGTAATACGTTTTTCTTTTCCTTTTTCTTTGTTTTTGTCGGTCTAGCCATTTTTTATATGCTCCTTGTTTATATTTGTTAATCTTATGATTAGATGAAGAGTGATTGGATTTTTCTCTTCACCCTTCACGCTTCACTTTTAAACTGTTTTCTTCTTGGTTATTGCCAAGCCCTTTTTACCTCTTCTTGTGCGTGCGTTTGTTTTCGTTCTTTGCCCGTTACAAGGAAGTTTGCGCTTATGGCGAAGCCCTCTGTATGAATTGATTTCTTGAAGACGTTTTATATTCATGCTGACTTCACGTCTTAAGTCACCTTCAATATTATACTTTGCCAACTCGTTTCTTAACTGTTTGATGTCTTCGTCAGTTAAGTTATCCGTTCTCAAATCCGGTGAAATCTTTGTAGCTTCAAGAATTTTTTGACTTCTTTTTGGACCTATACCGTAGATATAAGTCAATGCTACTATTATTCTTTTGTTACGAGGTAAATCTACCCCTGCCAGTCTTGCCAT
>Ga0116171_10005617_pt1 | contig 11000 bp, 3 predicted proteins | sample AD_JPNHW2_MetaG_FD_89798 | JGI IMG/M metagenome (GOLD analysis project Ga0116171, IMG submission 89798) | Active sludge microbial communities of municipal wastewater-treating anaerobic digesters from Japan - AD_JPNHW2_MetaG | ecosystem: Engineered > Bioreactor > Anaerobic > Digestate | place...
ATCATTTCCTGTCATGACAGGAAATGATACCGGGATGATACCGGCGAAATATAGTAATGCTATGAAGGGATGAATAAGCAAATAGCACAACGTCATGCTTGATCTATCTAAATAAGCTCAGGAACGGGCCATACGCGCCCCATGCGATTCCCGTGCAAACCACGGGAATCTCCTCGCCCGCACATAGGAGGTATATGAGTTTAATTAGGTATATGATCAGTTGTTATTGAAGAGCCTTCCCAGATCGTAGTGAATCGTAGTGAAGAGTCTTTCTATATATCACAGAGACTGAAACAAGAATAAATGAAGAGCCCCGGTCTTTCGATCGGGGCTCATTCTCTATAGATCAGGTTGTTAACTTGTTAATGAATAATTCACTAACTCGCTTGGCAAATGATTATTTCATCATGATCATCTTCTTGGTGCTAGTGTATTTTCCGGCTTGCATCTTGAAGAAATAGACGCCGCTGGCAACACCACGGGAACCTGAATCAGTACCGTTCCAGACGATGCTATGGTTTCCGGCGGGAAGATCACCATTGATGAGGGTCTTGACTCTCTGACCGCTCATGTTATAGATATCCACTCTGACAGGACCGCTATCCTTGAGACTGAAAGCGATCGTGGTCGAGGGGTTGAAGGGATTGGGATAGTTTCCCTTGAGTTCGGTGATGACAGGGTTGACGTTGTCATCGTTGTCAACCGGTGAGCCGGTACCGCTAAGCTGAACAGTCGTGACAGGAGCGCTGTTATCATCCGAAAGGATGGTCAGTTCACCCGAGACAACACCTTCCGCGGTGGGGCTGAAGGTCACGTTGACAGTAGCATTCTCCCCTGCGGGGATCACCAGATTCGGTGTTTCGACTGAGAAAGGTGCCTGGGTTGTAAGGCTGACGATCATGGAGGCAGTGCCGTTGTTGGAGATCACGATGGGAAGTTCACTCTCTTCACCGACAAGGACTGAGCCATAGCTCAAGGTGGTGACGTCGATGACGAAGAGCGGACTACCCTGAGTACCTCCGGTAGTCGGGAAAATGACATTGTCGATCCAGGCGCAATCGCTTCCGCTGGAGACCATGCTGTCCTTCATGTATTCCCACTTGAAGATGTTCTGACCGGCTTGGACTGGGAAGGTCACCTGACTCCAATTATCGGCAGTGCCGGACCAGGAGTTCTTCAGGACGCCATTGATATAGAACTTGAGGAAATCATAGTTCTGCTCGGATGAGACTTTCTTCCAGAAAGAGATATTTCCGGCGACAGGAACAGTCAAGGTGACCGACATGGAAGTGGCTTGGCTGTGTGTTATAACCGCTGATTTGGCAGCGTTGGAGCTGTCGTAGGAACCTGTCACGGTTGTCCAGTTACCACCGGTAAACACCCAGGGGAATCCTGTGAAGGTACCGCTCTCAAAGTCTTCGATCATCAGACCGATCGTCATTGAGTAGTTGTTTATGGCAGTGTATTCTCCGCTGAAAAGCATGGCAGTGATCTGCGCTACTGTGCCAACGGGGATCTGTGAGCTGAAGGTCACCTGATAGATGTAGGAAGCGTTACTTCCGACGGGAAGTTCCGTGACGTTTGTGACGATCGGGGTGATCAGGTTGTTGACGTTGCCGATCACGATCGTATTATCAAGGTTGCTGGCAGTGGCATGGCCGCTATTGGTCACGGGGATGGTCAGTGTGACCGTTTCACCGGCGTCGATCCTGCCGTTGCCGTTGCCTGTGACCTCTGTCACCTGCAAGTCACCCCAGGTAAAGGATGGAGCGTTGACAACGATGCTGCGGGAATATTCGTATGATGTGCCGTCAGTCAGCGTGATCAGGACGGTGAAGGTAGAGGCATGCTGATCAGGTGTGTTTGCCGCGAAATGCAGAACGAATCCGGTGTTGGTCGATTGAGTCGAATTAGCCGGGATCGTACCCACAGTTTCGGAGGCAGTGGTGACAGTCAGGTATTGATCGGATGAGATAACGTTAATTTCGACGCCCACAGCGGCATCAGAGCCGACATTGTTCAGCACGAAATTGACGTTTACGTTCTCGTTGTATTCCGGAAGATTGTTGTTGCCGTCGGTGACGGTCATCTCACCCAGAGTGATGTAAGGACCGACTGAGGGTAAAACCTGAACTGTGCCGATATAGGTCACCTTGTTCAAAGCTGTGATGGTCAGGGTCAGGTCCATAGGCTCAGCGGGAAGTGTCGTCAAGGTGACGGTGGCATTACCTGTCGCGTCGGCTACGGTCGTTCCATAAACTGTACCATTGGCGTAGAGGGTCACGCGGGCATTGGGCACGGCGGTGACCTGGAAGCTGCTCATACCGAGGAAAAGGACGGGAGTGAAATTGGGAACCATGGCAACTGGATTCTTGGTGCGCACCGCGAGAGAAGCGTCACCAAAGATATGCCATGTCTTGAACATGCTGATACCATCAGCGGCATAGACCTCGATCATTTTGCTGGAGCCGTTGAAGTAAAGTCCACCAATGGTGTGCTTGGCTTCGGCGACCAGAAGGTCTGTGATCTCATCTTCAGCCCGCATGGGTGAATTCCAGGACTGATTGATGGTCGAGCCATAAAATGCGATCGCGCCTGTTGGGTTGCCTGCATTCTGGGCTCTGAGCCAAGCTTCGGCAAAGCAGGTCTGATTGGTGAAGTTGCCATTAACGCAAGCCACTGAAACGATAAAGGGCAGCATGTTCGCATTGGCAAGTGTGTTCACATTGGAGTTGTTGAAGCCTGTCGTACCCCATGAGGTATCTGAACCGTGACCAACGTAATTGAGAAATCCACGTCCCTGGTTAAGATTCGTTGTCACCATGGCTGCAGTAGCTCCTGTGGCATCGTAGATCTGGTCAACGGAAGTGTAGCCGTAGTTCAACAAGTCAGTACGGATCAGTTCCATGTGAGCCTGATCGCTCTCACCCATATCGCCTTGTGAGCCGCCACCCTGAGCGGAGGCGATGCCGGTCGCTTTCTGAATCCATGTAGCTCCAGCTTGGATATCTCTTTCGTACCAGACTGTTCGTTGGACCTGAGTCTGCAATTCGGCAACTGTCTGGGCTGAGAATCTGCCGATAAAGATGTCCGGATAGCTGTCACCACCGGCGCAAAGCGTGAATGAAGGATCTGAGCCTCCACCGCCGGAAGTGAGAGTTGGTATCTGCTGAGCATCGCCTACAAGCTGCACGAACATCAGGTTGTTGTTCAGATTATACTGGTTCTGGATATAGGTCTGAAGCTGCTGAGCGGTTGTTCCGATCGTTGCCATATCGACAAGATCGACTTGATAGCCGTTCTGGCGTTTCCAGTTCACGTATGGCATGATGTCCGTCATGAACATTGTGTGGGAAACAACAAGAATGCGTCCTTGCTCCATCAGAGACGGATATTTGGCGTCTCCAAAGTTCAGGAACAGGTTGCTGTATATCTCTTCGAAGTAGGGGCTGTAAGCTGTCTTCGGAGTAGTTATGGCGTTAGTCAGATCTGTTCCGGTATTGACGAGAGATACGCTGAGCTTGGTGTAAACCCTGAGTGTCCCTGTGGAAGGATTATAAACGAAAGGCTGGAAGCGAACCGTGATCCCACGATAGTCTCTGAGGATGAAAGGTTCGCTCAAAGTTGAGGTCTGTGTGGGATATACGCTGTCGCCCTGATAGAACTCGGCAAAGTTGTAGGGGACGGTAGCTGGATCGATGTCCCTGGTCAGATTACCCTTAGAAGGCGCAACCTGCATGGGAATGTCAACGTACTCGCTGGCAAGGGGATTCAGTTCCATTCTGGCAGTGCCGCCGATGATCACGCTACCGGCGAAGATCGGAACCTGAGGATAACCGGCTTCGAGCGTCAAACCGGCGCCTTTGACGGTCAGTTCATACCAGGTGCTGCCGTTTATGGTGACCGGCTTACGCTCAAAGTGACCAAGAGTCATCTCCATAGTCAGGTTGGCAGAACCGCTGTTTATCAGCCTGATATCGTTCTGATAGTTACTAACCGTCATGTCCTCCGCCATTAGGGCAGTAAGCATGATCGTCAGTAAGCTTAGTACTAACAATAATCGTTTCATCTAATCCTCCCGGATATCACATTATCTATAGTTTTGAGTATCTTGGATGAGGTAACACGTGATAGGAGATACCTCATTCAGTATATCCAAAACACCGGTTCGGGGTTGAAATGTCAACCCCGAACCGATAGATATTACTATTTCATTAGCATCATTTTTAGAGTCTTGTTGTAGCTCTGGGTTTCCATGCGGTACAGATAGATACCACTGGCGACGCCACGGCCGTTGTTGTCTGAACCATTCCAGACTACTCTGTGGTTCCCTGCGGGTTGATCGGTATTGACCAGAGTCTTTACCAGCTGACCCTTAAGGTTGTAGATGTTGATCCTGACCGGACCGGCTTCCTTGATGGAGTAACTGATTGCAGTTTCAGGATTGAAGGGATTGGGATAGTTACCATCAAGTTTCGTCACCAAAGGCACACCTGTGGGATCGTCGGCGTCAACAGCAGTGTTCAGAGTAACGCTGATCTGTATAGCGGGATTGGTGGGATCATTAGAAGATATGGTGATTGAATCCTCGATATTCACCGGTGTCGCGCCAACCGCGTAAGACAGAGTAAAGACCTGGCTGGCATTCGCAGTGAGGCTGTAGGTGTAGTTCGGGGAGAGGTTGATACCATCGCTGCTGAGATTGAATCCCGCAGGAACACTGATCATTCCGCTCATGTTGATATTTCCGAGGTTTCTCACAGCAAAGTCACTGCTCACGGTCGTGTTCAGCGGAACATCCGTAAAGATGATCGCTTCAGTAGGGACATAGAGGATCGCCGCGGCACCGACACCCGAGGACGGGAAGACGATGTCGTCGATCCAGGCACAGTCGCTGCCACTGCTGACAGAGGTGTCTTTTGAATATGTCCATTTGAAGGTTCTGGAACCGGCGCTCACAGGAACGGTGATCTGTGTCCAATCCTGAGTTCCTGACCAGCTACCCATCTCGGTACCGTCAATGTGGAACTTCAGGAAGTCATAGCCGCTTTCGCTGGAGACTTTACGCCAGAAAGTGATGTTTCCGGCGACTCCGACGTTCATGGTGACTTGAAGCGCGGTGCTGCCATTATGTGAGATCGTTCCTGATTTTGCAGCGTAGGTTCCGGAGTGAGCAACACCCGTTCCGCTGGCAATGGTCCAGGGGATTGAACTGGTGTTCTGCCAGGGGAAGGAGGTGAAGGAATTCGTTTCGAATCCATCGCCTGTGATTCCCACTGAGAGCATCAGTGAGTAGTTTAGCATAGTTGAACCGGCAGTGTAAGCAAGACCGATAGGGATAATAGTACCATCGGGGATGTTGCTGCCCAGAATAAGCATGAAAGTCACAGGAGCATTACCTGTCGCGGGGATCGCCGGAACTACGAAGTTGGTTTCGGTGAGGGTGGCATTGGCAAAGCCCATCTGGAGCGCCAGAGTACCTGCCTGGGAAGCCACGTGTCCCGTATTGGAGATATTTGCTGTGATTGTGACTGTCTCACCGCTTTCGTTGAAGCCATTGCCGTTACCATCTGCCATAGTGACCGATCCGAACAAGACATTCGGTGCAGCTACAACGACTGTACGGTTTGAGTTCCAGACGTTGGTTCCGTCGGTCACGGTGATCGCGAGATCCACATTGGTCTGATCCGGTGTAAGAGGCGCGATGACCATAGTGAAGAGGTTACTGACAGTCAGTGTGCCATTGGCGGGAACGTCGGCAATAGGTACAGAAGTCTGAGAGAAACTTGCATATGGGCTCGTTGTAGCCACTGAGGCTGTGAGTCCGGTGGCATTCAGAACGCCAACATTGTTGAAAGTAAGGTCGAGACCTACAGTTTCGCCTGCTTGAGCGATATTGTCGTTACCATCGTTGACGGTGACGGCATTGACTGTGACGTACGGTCCTGAATTCGGGATGACACTGATATTGGCAAAGGTAGGACGGCGTCTTGATCTGGTCATGACCAGATTGGCAGTTCCGGGTCCGTCAAAGGGAGTAAAGCTCAGCGAGAGGTTTCCACTCGCATCTGCCAACCCAACACCATGCAGGATACCGTTCATAGAAAGGGCTACATATGTGTAGGGCTCGACAACGAGATCCATAGAACCGGTTCCGATAAACGTCGTTTCCGGAACGACAGCGTTGTTCACAGGCGGGATTCCGATATAGATGTTCAATGAGGGATCGCCCATGATCGAGTAGATCTCCCAGTAATAGTTTATCCTGCTGCTGTTTGACTGCACAACTGCCATGTTGCCCATGAAGACCGTCGCGCCTGTCGTGGCAGCCCAGTCAGCGAAGGGTTCACTGTGATCGTGGAAGATGGCGTCATACGCACCGGTACGGTTGGCAACCCAGGGTGATCCAGTTCCGACCACGGGGGGTTTGTAACCGACTCCCCACCAGTAATCTTCATCCCAGTATGTGCTATTGGTTCCACCAATATAGGCAACGGCGCCTTTGTTGGACGCGCGGATCAGAGCTTCACCAAAACACACGCCTGTGTTAAAGGCGTTGGTAAGACAGCAGTTTCCGACCATCACGGGGTACTTGTTGGTATTGGTGAATCCGTTAATGTCCGAGATACTCATCGCGGGATCATACCAGGTCGTTTCGCTGCCATGAGCGGTGTAATTCACATAGCTAGTTCCGGCATTGATATTGGCGATGATCTGTGATTCAGAGCTTCCTGACGCAGGATAGAGATAGGTGTGGGAGTTTATATTGTGAGCAGCGTTGAAGTAATTAGTCGTGCCGAAGTTGATCTGACCATTGGCATGAGTGGGGCTCCAGCTGCTGTCCACACCGGCAATCATGACAGCGTTGTCAAGATACTGATCGCTGGGCATCGTATATTGCTCATGCATGAGGGTCTTGTTGATTATTGAAGTGAGTTCCGTCGTGTTAGTGGCGGAAAAACGACCGTAGTACATTTCAGGGACATAGTCCGTTCCTTGCAGTCTCACGTAGGTAAGATCGGTGATATGTCCACCGGACTGCTGACCATTGTTCGAAGGAACCTGAGCTACGTCGCCGACAAACAAAACGTATGTCGGAGCCGGAGCGGTAGGAGTAGCGTTATTCCAAAGCCCCTGCAGGTATGTCTTGATCGCATTGGCGGTGGTGCCGATAGTCTCCGTGGTGGCAACGATGACGTCGAAACCCTCTTTCTTCTTCCAATCCACGAACGGCTGGAGGGTGGTCACAAAGTTGTTCGGCGTGACGATCACATAACTCATGGGATAGCGGTTCAGAGAAGACCTGTCCATCTGATAGTTGAGGATCGTGCCCTGATGGATCGAGGCAAAGGCAGGAGAATAGGTTCTGGCGCGAAGCTCAGCCGTTGCGGCAAGATCTCCGCCGACAAACACTACGTTGACATCAGTCGAGGTGATCACCTCGATCTGCTTTGTGACCGGATTGTAACGAACCGGAACGAAATCTACGGCAAAGAGTCTTTCACCACGCATAAAGCCGATCTCTTCGACTCTCGCGGAAAGATTATCTGACCATTTATTCGAGGCATAGACGTCCTGATTGATCACAAACTGGACCGTCGCAGGATCAGCGCTCTTGGAGACCGACTCCTGACGGGGCATGATCGGATAATTGATACCATGGGCTGCCAGATCAATGGTCTGCCACTGGGGGTTGACCAAAGAAGCCTGAACAGATGCTCCGACCGGAACACTGATGATCTGGCGGATCAGGGGCAGCCTGGGAGAACCCGTTTCAATGGTATAGGCGTAATCCCTGACGAAGAGATCCGTGAAGATCCCTGAAGAAGTCTGAACTTCCTCATAATTCAAGGACTGGATACTGTAACGTATCGTCAATCCTTCGTCTGAGCTCCTCACCATCTGCACGGTGTTCGGAGCGCTTGATAAATTGATCGTTCCCTGGGTAGCGGCTAATAACACCACCAACGTCAGGAACGTGAGCATGATAAGTAACCTTTTCATGTCCACTCCTTATTTTAATATTCTTTCTATTATATCGATCTTGGTATCTCACAACTATATGAACTATAAGATATGCAAAAGCTGTGCCCAAAGCATAAAAATGTGAGGAAAGAATCCATTATTTTCAGGTCATGCAACATGAGGATACCTGAGTTCTCCTCTCTGCTGGCTCTCTTTGCTATATCTCATGGTTTTCGAAAGCCGAACGGACAGCTCGAATATAATCGCCGTATTTTTGTACGGCTATCGTACGGGAGGCATACGGGAGGCATACGGGAAGCGTTCGAACCGGCAATAGGCAAGCGCCGATTCCAATTAATAACCGGTATATTCCTCAATACTGTTTACTTTCAACTACCTGAACAAACAAAAAAAGGTCAGCAACCGCTGACCTGAATATTCTGTTTCCCGGAGGATTATTCTTCGGGTAACCACTCATCCTTAACAACGGGTTTGACATCTGGCTTCTTATCATCGATGGTGTACACCTTGTCGTTGATATTGAAGCTGATAATGATGCCTTCCTTGCCGTATTCTTTGGTCGAGGTAGCCTTTATGTTCTTATTCATCTCATCCCAGGAGAACTTGAATTCGGGTGTATCAACAGTGCCCAGATTGAGCTGGGAAAGATCAAACGGGTAATCCTTGAATTCATTTTTAGGGTCATTGACGAATTTATCGAGAGCTACGACTATCTTTTCAAAGGTGGGGATCAGGGCTTCGACCTTTCCCTGCGAGACCAGTTCCTGAGCTTTGTCCACTTTCATCTGTTTCATGGGGAAAACAAAGACAAAGACCAACCCGACCAGCATGAGGATCATCATCAATTCGATCAGACCAATACGATTCGCGGACTCCGGGGCAGGTTTCGCCTTTTTCTTTGTCGGTTCGGGTTTCACCTTGACTGTTTCAGGATTAGGCTTCGATACAGTGTCAGCCATTATTTCCTCCTAAAGGAATTCATAGTTTTTTTCAAGTTTTGGATAGCGGTGATTTTTGTCAAAGTATTTATTACAAGCCGGTGAAGACGAATGATCTTTTCAACATGATCCCATGTGTAAAGGTAGCTTCCTCCGGCTCATACTTCAGGTTGTAGGATATACGGAATTTGTAGGGCAAGATATAGCGTAATGAAGTGTCATGCGCGACAAGTAAGATAGTATTCTTCTGCAAGTCGGTAGCTTCCTGCAAGGTTAGCCTGTAATCGAGGAACAGCCTGTGCCCGATATACTTGCTCATGGATAGTGAAAGATTGTTCAGCAATATTGATGAGCTGAACTGCATTACGTCATTGTTGAACTGGCGGAGATCGGCAAAGTCCGCTATTTTCTGCGGATCGGAGGAATATTCCGTGAAGAGGTTCTGGATAAAACCCGCGCGGATGGAGAAGGTATCCAGCCTGAGGAACCTGCGGATGCTGTTCTCGATCGGATAGAGGATCGGCGTCAATAAACTTGAATTGAGGTTGCCACCCACAAGGTTCAGTGCGTCGTCAGAAAGTAGGTTCTGCTTTTGTCCCGAGGAGAGTTCGTCCTCTGTCTGGTTGTATCTGAGCCGGGACAGCACCGAAGTGATGGATTGATCTTCAGGGTTGTCGCTGGTCAGGTTGAACTGCAGCCTATTCATAAGGCTCTTGGTGTTATCCTTGTCCGTGCCCACTTTCAAAGTAACGGTCGTGCCGTCTGGAGCACGCTTGATGAAGTCACCTGAGATCTGCATGACGTTGCGTGATTCGAGGATATAAACGTCAAGGGACTGGTTCTCGAATACCGTGCCAAAGAAATCTATGGTACCGCTTTCGGAGGTAAAGTTTGCCTCATTGAGACTCCAGGTGTTGCCATCGTAGATCAAGCGCAGAAAACTACCGGGATTGATGATAAAGTTCGTAGAATATGTCACATAGGAGACATTATCCTGAAGCGTTATGAGCAGATCAAGCCTGAAGGGCAGCGGGACTGGTTCTTCCCTGGTGGTCTTTGTTGCCGCGTCACGCACGGTGTAGATCAGCTTTAAAAGGTTGTCGGTATTGGGAGGATAAACGGCACTGGCGTTTGACACAGTGGCATGAGCACTGATCTTCATATCGTCGAAAGGACCCATGACGGTGGCAGTCTGCTTGTTCTGCCCCTTCAGCGAGACGTTCGAAAGAGATCTTGGCGGTGTGAACAAGGGAATGTTTACAAGCACCCCCGGATCGTCTATGCTAAGCTCAAATACACCCAGGTCGAGAAAACCTATTTGGAAGTGATTGCTGATATCCTCGCGGAACTGGTTGGCAAGAACCAGCTTGCCCTCCCCCATGGTCATCTCGGCATTATCCAGGATCAGACGGTTGTTCGAGAACTGACCTGAGATGTTAATGTTCCTGATCTGCTCCGCCTGGTCTTTCAGTTTAACAAAACCATCCTTGATCTGCAGTGAACCGGTTGAGACGGTAAGTTGCTCATCGAGGGTTCCTATGTTACAGGTGAGGCTGGATTTGCCTCCTGAGTCCGTGATGTAATCTACCAGATCATCCAGCCAGGCGAAAAGCTCTCCCTGAATGTCCAGTTTGATCGTATTTGTCCCCTCGAAGAACTGGTTTGTGAGGATGTTATAATCTAGAGCGCCAGAACCTGAAAGGGTAAACATCCCCGGTTCGCTCGCGCTGAGGGTTTCCAGTTTGAAAGCTGTTCCGGTTTGCTGGGCTACGAGATCGATCTGATCGACATCGACGCCGGATGCTTTCAGATCCTTCACGTGCACATCCGCTTTCAGGACAGGCTTGGTGATCATTCCCAGGAAGTCTGTATATTCCGCTGAGACGATACCGCTGACAGAACCACTCACCGGAGAACTGAAAATGATGTCCTCAGGTTCGAGATTCTCGACCCTGGCATTGGCTTTGACCTGAACTTTATCTCCGATATCCGCCTCTCCAGATAGCCTGACCAGATTCCTGGTGCTATTCGAGATATCTCCGGTCAGCAAGCATTCTTCCGGTGGTCCGATCAGTC
>Ga0116171_10005618_pt1 | contig 10999 bp, 7 predicted proteins | sample AD_JPNHW2_MetaG_FD_89798 | JGI IMG/M metagenome (GOLD analysis project Ga0116171, IMG submission 89798) | Active sludge microbial communities of municipal wastewater-treating anaerobic digesters from Japan - AD_JPNHW2_MetaG | ecosystem: Engineered > Bioreactor > Anaerobic > Digestate | place...
TGCAGGAGGCTTTCCGCATCGTCAATGAAAAACTGGACGAAGAGCGCCGGTCGCTGGAGCATGTTTCGGAAACCGGTTACCGGGAACTGAAACCCCTGGTTGAAGAGGCCGTGGAACGGGCGATCGGGAACGATGACCTGAAAACCACCTGGAACTTTCTGCTTGATGTCCAGAACCGTCTCAAAGAGACCAGACTGCTTCACGAACACCGCGAAGAACTTTACCAGGACCTGCAAGAGGCGTTCGGGGAGGTAAAACGCAGACGCGAAGCCGAACATCAGGCATTCGACCAGGAAGCACGCCGCAATTACCAGCGCTTAAAACCTTTGATCGACGAAGCCCTGGTCCTGGCCGGGGAGACCCATGAATACAAGGAGACCCGCGAATACCTGAAAAAACTGCAGGGAGAATTCAAGGGTCTGCGCTTGGCACATGAGCAGCGGGAAGAACTTTATTCCAGGCTGCAGACCGCTTTCGACATCCTGGGGACACGACTCGACGACTTCTTTCGCAATAAGAAAAAGAACTGGAACGTTAAAATGCAATACACCCTGTCGAGGTTCTCGGCCGATATTTTTGAATTGCAGCGTTCACTGGAAAAAGATGAGGACGAACTGGCTGAACTCAAGGACCAGTATGATATCCTGTCAAGCTCCGGGAAAGGGAACGAGACACTGGCCGGGTTACGGGCACGGATCGACTCGGCCCGTCATGCCATTGAAAAGAAAAAACGACAGATACAGGAAATAGAATCGGAAGAAACCGCGCTCAGGATGCGCCTGGAAGACCCCGAAACACCGATCAGCTAACATTGTCAAGGAATGCCCTCCCCTTCCACATCTACCCGTCATCACCACCACACCCACCACCGCAGGTCCCGTCTGCATACCGACGAAACCCGGCGTCACAGGTCGTCCTCTGTTCCACAGCCCGTCTGGTACTTTACCGGGGTCATCCTGCTCCTGATCGTTACCCGGCTACTACATGTTCCATTGCTACCTGTGGCCGTTGGCGGACTTGGACTGGTTGTTTTATCGGTTTCAAGACTATGGAGGTTCAAGCCGGGGATCATCGTATCAGGGATCTGCCTTTTCGCCATGTCCTTTCTATACATCTGGTTCTGGTTGCAGCATTACCTGGGACCGATCCTCAGCCCGCCGGTGGAGCCCGGTGCAGGATGGTTTATGGGAGGATTCTGGAACGGACTGATCCTGGCGGCATTGGTGTGGGTTTATCACCGTGCCCTGAATTCGGTCTATCACCGGATGGGCCACAAATGGTTCATCAAGAAACCCTATATCATCATCGTCCGGATGCTCTTCTATTTCCATCTTTTTCTCCTCTTCTTCTGGTGCCTGGCCCCTGTGCTGGCCTTCTACGCTCCCCGGCTTGGATTACTGTCTAAAGATGCGGCTCTGAGTGCAGCTGCACTGGCCCTGATCGCGGCCGGAATCCCTGCAATCTTTTATCTATCAAGAAATTCACCATCGATGGGCGCCCGTCGGCACCATCATCACCACAGTGCTCCAGCCGTGCCCCCCGACGAAAATTAATTAGGTTCCTTCAATCACCTGCTTTCGTCTTGCTTAAATTACTATTTTTGCCTTATTGTTAATCTTTTAACAAATTAAGGCGGTATGGCTAATAAAACGCTGAAAATCAGAGATTTAACTTTGCGTGACGGGCAACAATCCCTTTTTGCAACCCGCATGACACAAGAACAGGTCGACCGGGTACTCCCATATTATAAGGATGCCGGTTTTTATGCGATGGAAGTCTGGGGAGGGGCTGTGCCCGATTCCATCATGCGTTATCTGTCTGAAAATCCCTGGATCCGGCTCGAAAAGATCCATGAAGGAGTGGCGGGCGCTTCCCTGCTGACCGCCCTGTCGAGAGGACGTAACCTGTTCGGGTACAATCCTTACCCGGAGGAGGTGATTGAAGGATTCAACCGCCTGGCCGTCAAATCGGGTATCGGCATCATGCGCATTTTCGACGCCCTCAACGACGTCGATAACATGAAGTCAACCATCCGGTATGTCAAGCAGAACGGGGGCATCGCCGATTGCGCCATCAGTTTTACCGTCGATCCAAAATTCTCAACACGGCAGAAATTCCGTTCCTGGATGCACTTCAAAGCACTGCCGCACGACATATTCACGGTCGATTATTTTGTCGAAAAGGCCCGTCAGATGGAAGCATTGGGAGCCGACATGATCTCCATCAAGGACATGGCGGGGCTGATCACACCTACCCAAACAGCAAAACTGATCCGGCGGCTGAAAGCCGAACTTCGTGTACCGGTCGATTTCCATACGCACTGTACCCCCGGCTATGGGCTCGCCTCGGTATTTTCGGCAATCGTCAACGGAGTCGATATCGTCGATACCAACATCTGGAACTTCGCAGGAGGTCCGGCGGCCCCTGCCTACGAGATCGTCCACATCTTCTGTGACAAACTCGGCATCGACACGGGCGTCAACCCGGAAGCGGTTCTTGCCATCAACCGTGAACTCAAAACCATCCGGCAGGAACTGAAAGAGTTTGACACCTGCGATTCGCTGCCCGCCGAATTTGATTTCCTCCACGACAAACTCCCGAAAGAAATCAACAAGCTGTTTATCAAGGCCATTTATATGGCCAAACACGACCGCGAAGAGGAATTGCTGGAGGCCTGCCAGGCCATCGAAAAGCATTTCAATTTCCCGGAACCCGATGAAGCCGTCAAGAAAGCTGAAATCCCGGGAGGGATGTACACCAACATGCATGCCCAGCTCAAACAGCTCAAACTCGACCACCTCCTCCCGCGCGTCCTGGAACTGGTTCCTCTCGTCCGCATCAAATCGGGTTGCCCGCCGCTGGTCACTCCCACCAGCCAGATCGTAGGGGTGCAGGCTGTCAACTGTGTGATCGATGAGAACAAAGATCTCCCCTATTTCACTACCAAATCCATCCAGTTCGTAAACCTGGTAAAAGGAATATACGGCCGGACCCCGATCCCTGTCGATCCCGATTTCCGCGAAGAGCTGACCGGCGTCAGGGAAGAAACCCCTTACGATACCCGCAATTACAAGAAACAGGAGAACACGGTTTTCGAGGAATATGGCGATGTGCGGCTCGCCGATAACGAAAAGGATGAGTTGCTGCTCGAACTCTTTCCGACCGTAGCCCGCGACTTCCTGCAGAAATGTGTCGAAGAGAAGTATACCGAAAACATCCACCAGATCGAAGAGGAAAAACGACGCAAAGCACGCGAAGCCAGAGAACGGTTCGATAAACTCAGCCCACAGGAAAAACGGGAACGGCTCCTCCAGGGACTCTACTCGTGGTACGATGTGCCGGAACAGGAAGAAGAGGCACTCGGAAGATCGTGATCATCCGTTATGCAGAAAAAAACATATCGAACTTTTTGATTCATGGGAAGTTATAACATTTCTTTTTGCTTATTTTTGTTGTCTCAACTTGTTCGTTAAAAGATTCACGATATGACTTTCGAAGAATTCCGTAACACACACAGGCTATTGGCCTCCTATAAATACACCTGGGCACCGATCGACCGGGGTTATAACAACCGTACCATCTACGTAAATGTCGGAGACTTGAGGTTCGAGGAAAAGCCGGTCAGCGAGGAGATGAAAGAGAAATTCACCGGGGGAAAGGGATTTGACCTCCGGCTGCTCTGGGATTCCACAAAGCCCGGTACCAAGTGGAACGACCCCGAGAATGAAATCGTCATCTCGGGCGGCCCCTGTTGCGGGATCACCCAGTATTCGGGGTCGGGGAAGGCCATCTGCTGCGCCATCAGCCCGCAAACCGACATCATCGTCGACTCGAACGTAGGCGGATTCTTCGGTCCTTTCCTCAAATTCTGCGGCTTCGATGCGCTGGAGATCCAGGGGAAAGCAGAAAAGGAGGTCATGGTACTCTTCGAGGAAGAACGCGAAGTGATCGAGATATACGAAGCGGAAGATCTCCCTTCCGACAGTCATGTCCTGGCGGAAGAACTGCATGACATGATGGCGATCCCGGGAAACGAAAAAGACAAGTACAACATTTCGGTGGTATCGGCCGGCACCGCCGCCGAGCACTCCCTCATCGGTATGCTCAACTTCAGCTTCTACGACATCAAGAGAAAAAAGGTACGACTGAAACAGGCTGGTCGGGGAGGTATCGGTACCGTACTTCGCGATAAAAAGATCAAAGCCCTGGTTGCCCACGTAAAAACGATCGGCGGCAACCGGAACAATGTGGTGAACCTCGAAGCCATTCAGGAACGCGGACGGCGCTTCAACAAGGAGATGCGCGAACTCGACGACAAGCAATGCGAAATGCGGTCGAAGGGGACGGCTCACCTCACCCACATCATGAACGATTATGACCTCCTGCCGGTCCACAATTTCAAATTCGGCAGCCATCCCGACTCCTACAATATCCGCGGAGATGTGTGGAAATCCTATTTTACACAGAATGTTCCCGACGGATGCTGGGTGGGATGTAACATGGCCTGCGCAAAAGGGGTCGATAACTACGAACTTCGCTCAGGACCCTATAAGGGCGACAAGGTGATCGTCGATGGACCGGAATATGAAACCACCTCTTCGCTCGGGTCCGTCGCCGGGATCTTCAATCCCGATTTTACGATCGAGGCCAACTTTTACTGCGACACGTACGGTATCTGTACAATCTCCTGGGGCACCATCCTCGGGTTCGTCATGGAATGCTACGAAAACGGGATCCTGAACGAAGAGCGGACCGGCGGATTGAAGCTCAACTTCGGCAATGCCGATGCTGCCATGGAACTCCTGCACCAGGTCTCCCGCGGCGAAGGATTCGGACCGGTCGCCGGCCTGGGAGTCAGAAAAATGAAGGAACTCTTCGCAAAGAACGGCTGGGGCGATCCGGCTTTCATGCAGGATATCGGCATGGAAAACAAAGGATTGGAATATTCTCAATACGTCTCCAAAGAATCACTGGCCCAGCAGGGCGGATACGCCATGACCAACAAAGGGCCGCAGCACGACGAAGCATGGCTGATCTTCATGGATATGGTCAACAACCAGATCCCGACCTTCGAGAAAAAAGCTGAGGCGCTGCACTATTTCCCGATGTTCCGCACCTGGTTCGGACTTGCCGGTTTCTGTAAACTGCCCTGGAACGACGTTGAACCGGAAGATAATGCCACAACCGCAGAACCGGCAAAGGTTCCCGAGCACGTCGATAATTATGTGACGGTATTCAACGGCGTTACCGGAAGAAACATCGATAAACAGGAGATCATCCGGATGTCGGAGCGGGTGTACAATTTCCAGCGCATTTTCAATATTCGCCGTGGTTACGGGCTCCGGAAACACGACGCCCAACCCTACCGGGCGTGCGGTCCTGTAACGAAAGAGGAATACGAATCACGCGCCGAACGGTACGACAAGCAACTGCTCGAACTGGTGAACTACGACCCGAACGGGAAGACTACCGAGGAGAAGATGAAAGTGTTACGTGAATACCGCGAAAACCGTTACGAACAGTTGCTCGATGCGGTTTATGAACGCCGCGGCTGGACCAGGAACGGGGTCCCGAAGATCGAACACCTGAAAAAACTCGGAATGGACCTGCCAGAACTCCTCGAAGTCGTCACCCCCCTCCAATAACACGATTGACCGGTTTGCGTTCCAGATCCGTTATCCTGTAGTAACCCCTTTCAGGCGATCGTACATCGAACATCGTGGATCGTAAATCTTAATGGCATTTATCTTCCTTCATGAACGGATAAGTGAACTCCGTGGGAGATAATAACGACTCTTTGAGGGTTCTCGGATTGGTCCAGCGAAGAAGGTTAAGATAACTGCCCGATTTATCGTTGGTCCCCGAGGCCCGGGCGCCGCCAAACGGTTGTTGCCCTACGACCGCACCCGTAGGCTTGTCATTCAGATAAATGTTCCCGGCGGCATACCGAAGCACGCGGCAGGCAAGGTTCATGGCAGCCCTGTCCTTTGAAAACACGCTCCCTGTCAATCCGTACGGTGAGGTGTTGTCGCAAACCCTCAGGGTTGCCTCAAAATCCTTGTCGTCGTAAACATACACGGTCATCACAGGGCCAAAGATCTCTTCCTCCATCGTCTTGAAATGCGGATCAAATGCCTGGATCAGCGTGGGTTGAATGAAATATCCCTTCGTTTTATCCCCCGTACCGCCAAAGACAACCTCCGCATCGGTTGATGCCTTTGCGAATTCAATATACTCCATGATACTGTCGAACGCCTTTTCATCGATCACGGCATTCATAAAATGACTGAAATCACGCACATCACCAACGGTAATGCGGGAAATCATCTCCCCGGTTCGCTCCTTTATTTCCGGCCACAACGACCGCGGGATATAGGCCCTGGAAGCGGCGGAGCACTTCTGGCCCTGGTACTCATACGCTCCGCGGACGACCGCCACGGCCACCTCCTGCGGATCGGCAGAGGAGTGCACGAATATAAAATCCTTTCCCCCGGTCTCCCCGACGATGCGGGGATAGGAACGATAGGGCTTCAGGTTGGCTGTCACCTGCCGCCACAGACTGTTGAAGGTGTCGTTCGAACCGGTAAAATGAATCCCGGCCAGATCACGGTCGAGCAGGGCAACCTTGCCCACCAGGCTTCCCGGACCCGGAATGAAGTTGATGACTCCGTCGGGTAAACCTGCTTCCCTGAATATATTCATCAGGAAATAATTCGACAAGACCGCAGTGGAAGCCGGCTTCCACACCATGGTGTTCCCCATCAGGACCGGCGCCAGGTTCAGATTCGATGCAATCGCCGTAAAATTGAACGGTGTGACCGAAAAAATAAAACCTTCCAGGGGTCTGTACTCTACACGGTTGATGATACCCGGCTCGGAATGGGGCTGATCCTTGTAGATCTCCGATATAAAATGGGCATTGAAATTCAAAAAATCAATGGTCTCGCAGGCAGCATCGATTTCGGCCTGGTAGGCATTCTTTCCCTGGCCGAGCATGGTTGCCGCATTGACCCGGGCCCGGTATTTTTTGGAGATCAACTGCGCGATCTTCATGGTGATGGAAACACGGTCGACCCATGGAAACGACTCCCATTCCTGGTGCGCCTTCAGAGCAGCATCGATCGCCATTTTGACCTCTTTCTCGCCTGCCAGATGATAGTGTCCGAGGATATGCTGATGGTCGTGCGGCATCACAATACTGGCCGTTTTCCCGGTCCTGACCTCCTTCCCGCCAATGATCAGCGGGATATCCTGCACCTCGCCGCTCAGACGATCGAGTTCGATGTTCAACTCCTTCCGCTCCCGCGTCCCCGGAGCATAGGTATGTACACGCTCGTTTTCCGGTCTTTCAACAATAAAATGTGCGTTATTCATGTCGGATAAAATTTTCTATAAAAGTATTTAAAAAAGCGATATGCTCTTTTTGGCATATCGGTTATCTTTGCAATGTTGCAAAGATAACATTTTATTTAGATTAATTCCATTTTATATTGAAAACAGCTATAATTAGTACAACAGAGAGGGTTCCCGGATAATTAATATGCCAGTTCACATTTGATTTCGACGGTCGCCGGCAAGGTTTTGGCATGAATTTCCCCGGCTGACCATCCGAAAACCCGGACAGGCGAGACACGGATCTTCTCGCCATTTTTTTCGTGAAAATGGCCTCCATGCCTGCACTTTTTATACTTTTGTCCTATGGAAAATCCCGGTCACCAAAGATTGTATGCTCGCCCGGGAAAAAGCCCGGATGAAATTCCTGCCGGGATGGAAAGGACCCAGAATGGAAAATAAATTTGCCGCGAAAATGGCCCATATCCGGCTCCACTATAAGATCTGGATGTCGGATGACATGGAAACCGGGATCATGGGCGACGGAAAGTGGAAGATGCTGAAACTCATAGAAGAAAAGGGATCCATGAAAGCCGCCTGTGATGAACTCGGGTACACCTACCGGCGTACCTGGGGGAACCTGAAGAAGATCGAGAATTTTTTCGGGTTTCCGCTGCTGGAAAAGCAGCGCGGAGGAAGCGACGGAGGCCATACCACCCTCACACCTGAAGGAAAGAGGTTGGTTGCTGCTTTCAATAATTTTCATGCCAACGTTGACCAGCATATCCAAATGGGTTTTGAAAAGTTTCTCAACGAACTGGATATCAAACCATAATCAGGTCTGAAGCATGAAAAGAATCCTTCTCCTCCTCGGCTTGATAGTCCTCCTGGTAACTCCCGGCAGAACGCAGGAAAAGCCCAGGACACTTACCGGCGACCTGGTCATTTTTCATGCCGGCAGTCTGTCCGTTCCGATGAAGGAATTATCCGCAGCCTTCAAGCGTGTCCATCCCGGTGTCAACATCCTCCTCGAATCCGCCGGCAGCGTAGAGAGCGCCCGTAAAGTCACCGACCTGGGAAGGAGCTGCGACATCCTGGCATCCGCCGACTACAAGGTGATCGACAACATGCTGATCCCGAAGTTTGCCTCCTGGAATATTAAATTCGTATCCAACGAGATGTGCCTGGTCTTTTCGGAAAAATCGAAATACACCGACCGGATCACATCCCAAAACTGGTTCGACATCCTCCTGAAAAAAGAAGTGGCGTACGGGAGGGCCGATCCTAACTCCGATCCCTGTGGCTACCGTTCGGTGATGACCCTGCAACTGGCCGAAAAATATTATAAGAGACCGGGACTGACCGGCCTCCTCATGGCAAAAGATGCCAACTACATGCGCCCTAAGGAGGTCGATCTCCTCGCCTTGCTGGAATCCAATACCGTTGACTACATTTTTATATACCGGTCTGTTGCGATCCAGCACCAATTGAAGTACCTGGTTCTTCCGGATGAAATCAACCTGAAAAATACGGAACTGGCCGACCATTACCGTTCAGCAACCGTCGCCATCAACGGTAAGGAACCCGGCCAGAAAGTGACCATGACCGGTGAGCCTATGGTCTATGGCGTGGCCCTTCTGAATAATGCGCCCCACAAGGAAATTGCCCTGGCATTCCTGGAATTTATGCTGACCCGCGACAAAGGGATGGCCATCCTTGAAAAGAACGGCCAACCCTCGGTCATCCCCCAGAAGAATCCAAATTGGCAAAAATTACCCAAATCCCTGAACCAATTCGCAACACAATGATTGACAACGAGAAAGCCAATACAGGCATCCACCATCCGAACACCCGATATGCTGGAATAAACATATCGAAAACGACCTATATGAAAAAAATCTGCATCCTTTTCCTTCCGGCAGCCATCGTCCTCGCACTCAGTCTGCCTTCTTGTAAAAAAGACAGCAACCCGGCCGCACCCTCCATCCGTCTTCTGTCGGGAACCGAATATACTCCCGATGGTTCTGTGGTTGCCGTCGGGGGAAAACTTCGTTTCGGGATCGCCGTATCCGGCACAGATGCCAACATCACCAATCTTGTGGTGAAAAAGATCATGCCCGACGGGTCCTCAAAAGTTGTTTTCGATTCAGGGCTCAACTCGGCCGGGTTCACCGTCGGTGAAACGTTTTACCAGGGGGTGGAAGACACTGCCCGCTGGACGTTCCAGGTGATGGACCGTAACCGACGGTTTGCAACCGCAGCGTTGACGATCTACAAGGATCCTAACTCGGCCTGGGGCGGGATCCTGGAATTCCCATCCATCGTAATGGGTTACCAGGGATGCACCACTCACGGGCAGTTTCTCGTTCCCTCGACCGGCAAAGTCTGGTTTGCCGATTCGGCCGCCCTGGTGCAGGAATCGATCGCTATCATCACCTATTACTACGTCGACGACACCCCCTCCCCTACCTTTTCTTCAGCGGGCGAAACCGGGGGCGGGATCACCGAGTATTACCCCTCCATTGCCCAATGGACGACCAAAAACTACACCAAGTGGGATATCAGTGTCGATACCGACCCGGTGCCTGCCGGTGCCTTTGAGGCCTGTCACAACGACAGCCTGCTGATCCTCGCCTACGACGATGTGTGGGGAAAGCGGAAATTCAAGTGGGCCGATCCGGGCGATGTGATCCCGTTCCTGACCGCGAAAGGGAAAAAGGGACTGATCCGGGTTCTGTCGGCAGATCATGACGCAGCCGGCACCATCACTTTTGCCATGAAAATCCAGCAATAACGTACCAACCAATTTCTAACCCTAAAACCAATGTCTATGAAAAAAAATCTACTCTTTGTCATGATGCTGCTCCTTACAGGATCGGTCTTTGCCCAGGATACCATTACAGGCTGGACATTCCCGGTCAATACAGGTGGTGACAGTCTCAATGCCAACCTGGGAACCACCCAGAACAAGACTTACGATCTCCGCTTCCAGTGGGTGCTGACCGCCACCACGGATTCGACCCTCAACACGATCACATTCGCCAACGGCGCGAGCACCTATGCCGCTTCTGCGCCGGGCTGGGACAACGGGATGGACGTCAAGTTCTGGTCGGCCAAATTCAAGGCCGCCAACTATTCCGACTTCAAAGTGTACTCGAAGCAAAAGAGCGACCCGACCGGTCCCCGCGATTTTAAGCTCCAGTGGCGCCTGAGTTCAACTACCTACGCCGATGTGACGGGTGGCACCGTAACCCTCGGAAACGACTGGACGACCGGTGTCGTGAATGCACTGCCGGTTCCTATCACCGGCCAGGGCACCAGTTCGATCTATATCCGCTGGATTATGGCGTCCAACACCAGTGTCAATGGTGGGACAGTGGAATCAGCCGGTGCTTCCATGATCGACGATATCCTGATCACTGCAGTCGGTGCTACGGGACAGAATGAGATCCTGTACACCAACCGTTTCCGGGTCTTTCCGAGCCTGAACCACGGGACTTTCAATTTCACCTCAACCGAACCGGTCGAAAAAATCAGCGTCTGCGATATGTCGGGGCGTACTGTTTTCAACACCCAAAATCCCTCCGGGACACAGCAGGTTGCCCTTCCGGGCGCGAAACCCGGAATGTACCTCCTGAAGGTCCGTTTCCAGGGATCCAATGAGGAA
>Ga0116171_10005620_pt1 | contig 10997 bp, 8 predicted proteins | sample AD_JPNHW2_MetaG_FD_89798 | JGI IMG/M metagenome (GOLD analysis project Ga0116171, IMG submission 89798) | Active sludge microbial communities of municipal wastewater-treating anaerobic digesters from Japan - AD_JPNHW2_MetaG | ecosystem: Engineered > Bioreactor > Anaerobic > Digestate | place...
GCGAAATCATGGCGCAGGCTATTGCCGCCCAGGCTGAAGCCAGCGCCGCCGCAAATTCCGAAAACAGCAAAACCAAAGCAGCAGCTGTTCAGGGCGATACCACCGGGCAAACCCCTGAAGAACCGGCACCCGAAGAGACCGAAGAAGCGCCGGTATTTACTGAAGAATTTGTCTACGAATCGTCGGGCACCGATGAACTCCCCGCCCTGGTGAACGCCCGCCAGAAGGCCCTGGCCCTGCTTGAAGAATATGCACGCGAATCAGACGAAGATACAAAACTCGGCATCATCTGGAGCCTCGGAAAGCTCAGAATGCCTGTTCCTGAAGTTATGAGCGCCTTTGCTGGTTTTCTTGAATCTGATAACGTTGACACAATTTTTGCCGCCCTCGAAGCCCTCGAAAAAATCAATGAACCGGGCGCTCAGGTTTGTCTGGGGCACCTTTACAAACTACTCGGGCACAACGACGTGCAGGTCGTCTACCGCACCATTAAAGCCTTTTCCAGAATGCCGATGGGCGGCGAACAGGTCGTTCCTAAATTCTGCAGAATTTTCCAGAACGAGCAAATTCAGGCTCGCCGCCAGGCTATAACCAACGCAGTCAAAGCCTACGGTCAAGAATCAGTTGCCATTCTTGATGCAATGCTTAAGCAGGCTGAAAGGGTCAACAAACGCCCGATTGCCGAGCTTTTAAGCTCTGTGACCGGCGACGATGTCGAAACCCTCATCAATAACAGTTAACAAAAGAGAAACCGCCGATATGCCCAAAAGATCAAAAACCGGAGTAACCCTGGTAGAAATTCTGATTGCCGCTGGAGTGCTTTCAGTGCTGCTGCTGGTGGGCTTTCGGGTTTTCAGAGGTTTTTCTCAATCTTTTCAGAAGGGCAGCTGGTCTTTGAATACCCAGAATCAGCTGCGCAACGCCCTGACCTTTGTGCGCGAAGAAATGCAGAAGGCAACCAGCATGACAGTCGTAAGCCTGAGCGGCACCAACATCACCGAAGCGAATTATGAATTTCATCTGAATGCCAACGAAAACCTGACCGCTGATGCCACCGTCGCCCGCTGGGCAATTTGTCTGCCTTACGTTGCCAACGACACCGATAGCCCGGGCGCCACGTTCAGATGCGAACTGAAACTCGCAAAGGGTGTGCTGATTTACACTAAAATCCTTGATGATGGCTCTGACCCTAAAAACAAAGAAAAAACCTTCAACCGTTACCCGATTATTGACCAGGTTGCAAACATCAGGCTGGCACTCGAGCCATTCGACCCCGACAACTCAACTGCCGGCAATCTGATTACCATTGAAATGAAAATTGTCCACCCTGACCCGGTAGCGCAACCAGATGCCCATGTTACAGCCCAGACCGGCGCCAAAATCGAAATGTCGGTACAAAGAGATTTATGATAAAAAAACCTACAGCCGCCATCACGCTCACCGAAATCATGATCGCCGTCGCCATTCTCGGCTTAGTCATTCTGCCGATTTTCGGGCTGCTGAACTACACGAACCGGGGCACCCGCGAGCAAGATGCCGAGGGCATTGCCGCCAATCTTGCCAAAGAAGAAATGAACCGCCTCATGTATGTTATCAGTCGCGACAATCTGCTTTCGGCGGCAGGCTCAGCGCAAACCTGGTCATTTGGCGGCGATTACGATGTCAAGGGCAACAAATTCTCTGGGGCATACACCGTTTTTCCTTTCACTAATGACGAACTTGGGTTCGTAATTCCCGCCTTCAAATTTCATGACCCGATGGGCTGTAATAACGGCCTTGAAGCGAACCCCGGCAGTGCACTCGACCCGGCGAAAACCATGACCCTGGCGGCCGTTTTCCCTGACTCTGCCGACAAATGCCGCCTGGCCGATATCAGGCTCGTGGTTCGCTGGCATCTGCCTGGCGGAGAGTATAATTCAACCAGCCAGTTTCAACTGCTGGCCAGGAGGGCTTTCGTTGACAAAGAATAAAAAAAATGGCATCGCCCTGCCGCTTGTACTGACCTTCGTCGTCTGCATCATGGTTTTTGCGGCGGCACTAGTCAATTTCCGCAAAGAATCAAAACAGCAGAATCTCACCAATCTTCATTTTCTGCAGGCGAATTTTCTTGCCCAGTCTGCGGTGCAGATGATGCTGCTCAAACTGAGCGCCTTCCCCCAGGAAGCCTGCGACGCCGGGGTTCTTTCACTTGGCTGCTGCCCCTTTCGCGGCATCATTGCCGGCAGCAACCTGACTGCCAATGCAGCGGCCGGTAACCCTGACGGGCTGGTGCAATTCTATTCAGACTGCAATACCACGAAATTTCCATGGAAAGTGCCGGGCATCACCGCCTCCGACTGGAAATTCTCAGTTACCGACTTCAAGGTTATCAGCGCCTTCACCAACCCCGATGCCAGACAGCTGATAATTTCAGCCCAGACGAAAGCGGTTGGCGAAGCCACCATGCTGCGCGGCAAAATGGAAACACGCAAGGAAGAAATGATCAAGACCGTTAAACTGACCAGGGAAAACTAGATTTAAGGGGGGACACAGATGCTCAGAAAAACTTTGCTCGTATTATTCATGATCTTGCTGGCTGATACTGGCCTGCTGGCCTGTTCGCTGCCGGCCGAGCCATGCGCGGCCATTGTACCGGTCAACGCGGCCGATAGCGGCATGGAGCTGATAACCGCCGGCAACAGTTTCTATTATCTGGTGCCCCAGGGTGCCACCGCTTCGTTCAAAGTCGTCTGGGACCCAGCCGCCCACAATACCGGCGGTGGCCTGCAAAGCGAAAAATATGAATGGTGCGTCAAAGCTGGCATTGCCAAAGAAGGGGGCACCGACGAACCCAATGGGTTTGGCTATTTTCCGATTCAGTCCATGGCCGACTTCTTCACGGTCAAAGGAAACCGCAACAGCATTCAGGAAGCCTTTGCCAGAGAAAACAACATGTCAACCTCAGACAGCTTCATGCCCTCGATTACCGGCGCCTACGATTTGCTCTCGAACATCGTCAAAGGCGGTCAAATCGGCAAGGTAACCAATGTGGGCGGCACCTCTACTGAATACCCCTCAGTCGGGGTCTGCAAGCTGAGATCCATGACCGACACTCCAGTGAACAGCGCGATTGACAACAATTTTCCCAACATCGGCTGGATGCAGAGCGAGATTCCCATAACCGCCGACAAGCCGCCGCAAAAATTGAAAGTCTATCGCAAAAACGCCGAAGCAACTGAAGCAGCGGTGATCAGCGCCGAAGGTCTGCTGATCGAAGGTCTTGAAATGTCAATTACCGAACTCAAGCCTGAAGATTTCAAGGCCTTTGTCCGCACCGGAAACCCGGGCGCCTCGATTGAAGTGCAATCAACCCCCGCCCTGGTCTGGAGTGCTGATGGCGCTAATGGTACCCCGGGGCCTGATTTCGAAATAACCTTCAATACCCCGAGCTTCACCGGCGAACTGAATCAATCACGCATTCAGCTCAAAGTCTGGTCGCCCGGCGCCGGTTATGAGATTTCAAACATGTTCTGGGCCTGGAAAGAAGTGGTCTACACAAAATCATCAAAACGGGTGGTGACTAAAAACGAAGTCCGCAATGCCAGCGGTGTTGTCGTGATTCCCGAAGAATCAGAAATGCGCGAAATCTGGGTCACAGACAACGAAAAAAAACTCTGCAGCGAAGAGATTCTGCTCAAACTGGTTAAGCCAGCTGACGAGGCCGGTTCAACTGATTTTGTCGTTTATGATACCCGCAGCCCGATCGCCGCAAATTTTAAAATAGCCGCGACCGACAAGCTCTTTAAACCCACAGGCGCGACCACCTTTGACTTTAAACTCGATATTCTCGACACCAACCCCTTCTTCGACAAAGCCTTCTCAACAAAAATTGGCGAAACCACACTGTTGCAGAGTGCCGAAAATCTCGATCTGCAGGTTTATTACACCTACCCGGTCTATGAATACAGCGAAAAAACCGGGCTAAGCATCAGCGCTCTCAAAGCTGAATATGCCGGCCTGGCTGACCTTGACAACCCCAAAGGCGAGCCGAGCTTCAAAACCTTCAAACACAAAACCCTCTGGACCTGGAAAAAAGCCGAAGTCAAAGATCTCGTTATCGGCGCTGCCAGCAAGTTGCCAGGCAGTTCCGGGAAATTCGCCGGTGCACACGCGCCGATCAGCGGCAAACTAACGATTAAACAGCCAAGACCATGGCATGAATGTAACGAAGGTGGCGGCAAAAGTACACCAGAGCCCGTGTTTAAAGTATTTGCGATCAGCAAAGACTCAGCCGGCAATGCCCCGCCCATGCACGATGCCGTCAAAAAGGCAGTCGGCGAAAGCAAGCTCAGCGATACCGCCAACCCTGATGCGTTTTCCAAAGAATTCGCCTTTAACCCTGCCAACGGCAGCAAACTGCCCACCGGCGAGCTTTCAGGGCAGGTCAGCGGCGGCGGCATCGATAAATCGGGCTGGAGCAACCTTGAGCTGTTGAAAGCCAAAGACGAAACCGGCCCCGAAATTCAGGTCATTGTTTTTGACACACGCACCAACCGCTGCCACATGTTTGGTACTGGCAAGAACGTTGCCGCCGGCTTCTCTGAATTTGGCACAGCGGCGATGAAAGAAGACTATTCGAGCGGCGAAGTGCCCTATCTTGGCAAAGAAGCCGAAATTACAGCAGCGCACCAGCTGACTGATCTTGGCAATATCAACGAGCTGTTTGATCGCTACCTGCAAGGCCCGGATGCGGTTTCTACGGTCAGCGACGGGAGCCGCAAAGGCTTTGTCTGTCAGCAGAACAATCGCCTGGTCTTTTATATCAGAGCAGTAGATAATATTAACAGCTACCAGATCGACAAGAGCTTCGGCATCAAAACCCTGAAATACAGCCTGACCGATAAGGCCGGGGTTGTGAAGAATGAATCGATTTCTGCTGCCGGCATGCTCGACCCGATGGAATACGTCTTCAGATTTGAAAATGTCGATGACAGCGGCAGTATCAGCCCTGAATATTCTCTGGTGGTCAACGCCACCGACCAATCTGATAACAAACGCGAATTAAAACTGGCGATCGCGGTAATGGGCCGAAAAATTGATATCAGAACCCTCGAAGAACGCCGCGAACGTATCGACTGAAAAGCAGGGAACCTGCCCCCCCCGGGCATCTCAAACGGCAGCGCCGCTTAATTGCAGCGCTGCTGTTTGTTAAGGGGCCGGGCTTTCGGGTTAATGCGGTTGAGAGAGAACTGCAGAAACGGGCCCATATCGCGGACCGGCAAATCAGAACCCTGCCGGTTGCCCGAAAAAGAGCAATGCAGAGTTATGATCTTGCGAATGTTAGAGATGCCTCTTTTTAATTTTGCCATCAACATCTTGAATTGACCTCGCCGGTAAAAACCAGCCTGATAGAATTTTGCACCTGGATGCGCAGCACAGTGTAGCAAAATACATGCCAATGCACAATACCCTGAAAAAACCAGTAACAAAAGCTGTTGATGCTGGTTACTCATCTGAGAACCACAGATGTTCTGCCAGATTTTCATACACAACTGCCAGAAAATAACCAATGCACCCCGCACCCGGCAGAGAATTCGGGAAGTCAGTTAAGATCAGCAGACGTAAAATCAGGTTCAGGCGAAGGGGGCTTTGAGGATTTTTTCGAGTTCGCGGTTGCTGGCTTCGTCGTCGGCTGAGGCTTCGGCGACGTTGTCTTTGAAGAGCTGCAGCAGTGAGTTGGTCCAGTGCTGGTAGATCGCCAGGCCGGGGTAAGCCCGCGCCGAAAGCGTCGCTTTTGGGGGCCCCGAGGGCACTGGCGTTTCTTTCATATCATGCCCAAGACAGGTAATGTAGCGGTTTAGTGCCGTTGAAGCCCTTGCAGAAGCCTTGCGCAAAAATCGGCCCGGATTCGGGGCATTGAAAATCTGGTCGCTTTCGCCGGCGATGGCAGACTCTATTTTCATGCGTGAAGCGCCTTTGATCAGTTCCTGTGTCGTTTCGGCAAACCATTCGGCCGGAAGCCCGGTCAGTTCCTGAAATTCGGCATCCTGGCTCAAATAGGCCAGCTGTGCCTGCCAGCGATTCATCACTGCCTGGGCAAAGACTTCGCCCCGGCGCACCACGGCTTTTTTCGGGGCGACTGCCTCGGCAGTCGGCACCGCCGGTTCACCGACCGAAAAAATCGATTCATCGAAGACCGAAGTTTCGGCAGCCACCAGCGAAGGCTCGGCCGCGTCACCTTCTTCGCTTTCCATCGGGTTTACTACCGAATCAAAAATCATTCCGACCGTCTTGTCAGAAATCGAAAAACGGTCAAGATCGAGAATTCGCGGCAGCGAGTAGCGGGTGCCCATGCCTTTACCCAGGGTCAGCAGCAGCTTTTTCGCTCGTTCTTCGGCCATTTTGCGTGCATGCGAAATGTCGTCGCCGATAAAATAGGGCTGCAGATGGGTTTTCAGCTCGGTGAAAATCTGCGTGAGATTTGCCTGCAACTGCTTAACTTTGGCATCAGTTTCTATGCCAGCTTTAAGGCGCTCGACCAGATACTGAATGCCCGACTGGCCTGGCGCTGCTGCCCGACCCCAGGCTTCTTTTGCGTCAGCAAAGTGCCGTTTAACGTTCTCGTTGCCTAAATACTGCGCCATGATCTCAGCAAGCTGCTCTTCGTCTCTGACAAATTCTTTACCGTCTTTGTCACGGCCAAAAACCGTCTGTTGCACGCCAGGATTGCGCACCCAATAGCAGTTCTGAAAGGCACGCCCTTCTTCCCACTCGGTCACCCAGTTGCCGGCCCGGCCCATAAAATCAGCAAAATTTGTTTTAAGACGGCTGTCCCAGCGAACTGATGGGTCTTCGCCGCGCTTGCGCACCAGGTCCATGTCAAATTTGGTAAACACGTGAAACAGCAGCGGCGCTTTGCCTTTGCGCTGTGCCGGTTCTTTGCCCTGGCTCCATTCGACCCACTTGTTGACCATATATGGCAGCGATTTGGCTTCCTGCGGGCCGCCTTCCTGGCAGAGCAACAGAGCAGTAACGTCGCGGTCATCAGAGTAGCGGTCGAAAAGATAGGCAACTTTGCCGCGCAGATATACTTCAACCAGCGCCTCATGGTCTTTTGTCAAGCGCTGCTGATCAAAAACCTGAGCGCGGGCACGCGCACCCGGAAAATCGAGAACGTCGAACCGGCGCAGCAACGACTCTTCAGAGGTCGAGGCTGTCTGCAGAATCAGTTCAGCCGTCAGGGCACAGAGGGTCGAAGAATCCATCGATACCTGCCCACCGCTGTTGAGAGCCAGAACCACCTTGCGATTACCAACCTTCATAAGCTGCGACAGACGCTGAACATCTATTATGCTGTTGGTGCGCGGCATCAGTGAGTCGTCATAAATGCCGACAACTTCGCCGCCGAGATTTCCCAGTTCTTTCTGCAGAAAACGAAACAGCTCGGTTATCTTCGGAAATCGACCCCACAGCCATTCAAGATAGCTGATCTGCTGATCTGCCGGCAGCAGCCTTATTTCGTCATTGAGAATGCCCCAGTAATTTATGTCTTCGAGCATGCGCAGAAACTGATTGTGAAAATGGCGGCGTGCATAATCCTGCAAGTCCCATACATCGGCTTCAGTCAGCAGACCTGGCCCGCCAGACCTCCCCGAAACGCCTCTGAATGAATACCGTAGCTTCTGCAATTCATCGGCAGTTGGCACAAAATCAGACTGACATTCGAACAAAAAACCGTTGAGAAAAATCTTGATCAGATCGGTGATGGTCAGCAGCCTGAGAAATGCCGAACAGCCCTGCACCGTTCGATATGGTCTGGTAGTAAAGCGGGTGACCAGAGCCGTGCTTTCGCGACCACCGGCCGGATTGATCTCTTCAAGATAATCGCGACCGGCCGGGTTCTGGTTAAGCCCGTTGAGCAGAACCGAAAGGGAAGCCTCGCCGCCCCGAACCAGTTCAGAGGTCAAATAGGATTTTCCGCACTGGCTGGCCCCAAAGACACCAAGAGCCACCGGCCGCTGCGCCGATTCTTTGATTCGACGCACAGTCACCTGCTTTTCGTGCAGGATTTTGTCCATGAATTTTCTGATGGCTGCGTCTTTAAGATAGCCGGCAGCCCAGCCCGAGCTGAAGTTGAGCAGCTCAGTCAGCTGATCTGACATGGTGACAATCTGCTGTTCTTCGGGGCGCATTTTAGTCTGATTCATTTTGCATCTCCTGGTTTGACAGCTTCTGCGGCAGGCTGCCCGGCCGGGGCCGGGGTGGGCGCTGGCGTCACTTTTCCCTGTTCATTGTTTTGCCCTGAATTTGAGCCACTCTGGTTGTGGCCAGTCGACTGACCGCCGCTTTCAAGCACCTGATGACCACAGGTCGGGCAAGTCGAGCCGGGCGCCGGTGCCTGGCCGCCCTTGTTGCCGCCGGGCATGCCGCTGCCTTTGCCGAGGCCCGGCAAACCACCACCGCCCCCGCCACCAAGCAGGTCGTCGAGGTCGCCAAGGCCACCACCGCCACCGATTCCACCGATACCCGGCGGCAGTTGCGGGAAAGCCGACTGCGACGGCGGCACAAAACGCAGCAGCAGAAGCAGCAGAATAATAATTGCAAGAATTATCGCCAGCCATTTTACCCAGCGATAGGCGCCCAGGCCACAGGCCAGCATGCGTTTTTCTTTTGCTTCTGCAGCAGGGGGAGCTTCTGACTTCTTTGCTGCCGGCGGCTTTGCAGGTTCTGCTGCCTTGGCCGGCGCAGCGGCAGTTGCCACAGCAGCGGCCGCCGCTATTTTTTCGGGTTCTTTTACCGGCTGCTCCGGGTAAGGCGGCGGTTCTGGTGGCAGAACTACCGGCTGGGGCTGCAACTGAGGCTGATCAGCTGTCTTTTTACCGGCTTTGCGCTGAATTTCGGCAATAAAGTCATCCCAGCCAGCGTAGATGCCTTTGCCAGGGTGATTGCCGTCTTCGTTTATAAAGCCCCAGTGCACCAGCACCGGCTGGTTTTTTAAGATAAAAATCTGATTCATATCAGGCGAAACGGCTACCGACTTGAGATATTCGGCATAATCTTTTTCTTTGCCGGTGCGACTCTGCTTCTCTTCGGCATATTTTCTGATGCGGTCAAGCGAGCGCCCGATCTGGTCAGCAACCGCCTGCTGCCGTTCTGCGGGCAGATCTTTGAACATGGTCTTTTCGCCGTCAAGGGCGGTAGCCCATTCTATTTCGCCGGGCTGAGCCTGGCCATCAACCACGTTTTCGGGGCGTGCAAAAAAATTGTCGAGTTCACCGCCCGGGGCGATCTCGCGCAGAACCGCCTGCAGATGGCCATAAAACTGGTGCACCGGCTGATTGCGGAAAAAACTGGTGCGAAACCCTCTGGTTAAAGTTCTGGCGATTATTCCCATGCCAAGCCTCCGTTAATTGCCATGCTCATGTCAGCACCTGCCCGAGACGAACCACGCGATTGCCTTCACGCAGAACCACAAGAAAACCGTGCATTTCGCGAATCAGTCGGCCCGAGGTCGCAGAACCGGCGATGCGTTCGTGATACTGAGGGTTGAAGGGCTCACCTTCCATGCTTAAAAACGAATAGACTTCTGATACACCCGAAAGAAACCGCGAAACCGCCTTCAGCAGTTTTTTGCGCACTGGGTGGGCAAAACCTGCCAGGCCCTGCAAAAATCTGTCACCAAGAACATTGAGCGCAAACAGCTTTTGCTCTGGCGTGCCAATTCTCAGATATTTTTTGATCGGAAAAACACCGGCCATAGCCCAGATCACCCGCATTTGATCATCTGAACCGGCGATTTCGCCATAGATTTCCTTAAAAACTGCGAGAGCTTCAACTTCTACCGGGTCAGACAGTCTAAATTGGGCCCAGAGAGAGTCTGGGCGCATGCCACCGGGCACAGCAGCCTGCGCTGGAATGGCTGCAACTGCATCAGGAGAACCGGAGGCAGCAACATCTGGTATTACCGGCAGATCTTCGGCGAGCGTATCACCCTGTGGCCCGGCATCTGCTGCTATGCCGCGGCCGGCCCGATAAGCTTTCAACATGCTGCGCAGGTCACGCAGTTCATCGTCAGCAAGAGGAGATTCACCGGCACCCGGAAAAGCCGGCAGTTCGACGCTACGGGTCGCTTTATTTTCATCTTCAGCTGCCACCGGAAACGGAAACAGTTCGTTCGTTTCGCTCATTTTCTAACTCCCCCTCTTAAAGATCGAAACAGCCGGTATCGAGCCAGTACTGGTCTGAAACCATTGTTCGCAATCGCAGTTGGGCACTTTTTTGATTGCATTTTACGCCCTTCGCGTCGAGAAGTTCGGCTACCGTGAGACATTCGCGATTGTTATTGTCCTGTTTGAGCTTAACGACATAAGGCCCGGCGCCCTTAAGCGAGTCAGAGTCAAGAACCAGCTCCCAGAGTGGGTTTACCATGCAAACTTCTGAATCGATGCGGCGAATGCCAAGCATCGAACTTTTGCTTACCTGCAGCTGCGCCTGTACAGAACCCGGCGTCGGAAACAAACACTGCTCGATATTCATCGTCTCACGGGCAAAAGTGCCGATAAAGCATTCGCGCTGGCGAATCAGGCTGTTGTCGGTGACCAGATTCATGCCATCGAGGCAGTTGAGCTTTTCGGCAAACAGCCAAACAGCACCGCCCATGACACAGGTGGTCTTTGGGTCAGCAATACCGCCGCCACGCTGCGAAAAGGGGTACCAGCTGCCCACCGGGTAGCCTTTCAACCCGATTATGCGGGCCGGCTGCACAGGCATCAGGCGCACGAGCATTTCTCTGATGATCGGCAGCGATGAGGGTTTGCCGCCCAGAATCAGGGTGTCGCAGTCAAACTGCGCGATTACTTCGGCAAAAATACGCATTACATTCTCAAATACGTTAGCGATTACCGCGTTAACCTTCGGGCGCGAAATCTGCCATGGAATCTCAGGCAGGGTTATATCGCAGCCGAAATCGCGGCGCATGTGTTCGGCAAAAAAGTCGAGAACCCCGGCGCCCGGCATAC
>Ga0116171_10005621_pt1 | contig 10996 bp, 11 predicted proteins | sample AD_JPNHW2_MetaG_FD_89798 | JGI IMG/M metagenome (GOLD analysis project Ga0116171, IMG submission 89798) | Active sludge microbial communities of municipal wastewater-treating anaerobic digesters from Japan - AD_JPNHW2_MetaG | ecosystem: Engineered > Bioreactor > Anaerobic > Digestate | place...
GCCGACCCGCGACGGGCCTGCGGCGGCGCACCGCGCCCGGGGGCTAGGCTCCGAGCGCCTGACGCCGGGGCTGAGCGCCGAGGAAGGCACGGCGCGCCCCCTCGATGAGGTCGGGCGCCTCGGTGTTTTCGCCGGGGTAATGGTGCATCCCCGTGCGCAGTTCGGCGGCCGCGAAGTCCCGGCACCAGTTTTCATAGCGGCGGACGGCCTGGGCCGCCTCGTCGCGGTCGGTTTCGCTCAGGACCACGACTCCGCTGTAATCGTTGATAGGGCAGAAAATATCGCTACGACGCACACAAGAATCATAGAAGGTCTCAATCTTGACGGCAGAATGTTTCATTTCCATGAAAACCAGGGAGATATACCGGCGATGCCGCTTGGCCAGCGCCACTTCATGCTCGACGAGATTTTCGAGGTCGGTGTACTGAAACATCATGATCCAGACCTTACATAGCGCGAAATCCGTTCTGTCATCCCACGGGCGTTTTCTCATGTCCACGCGCTGGTCTTATGCAACCGGGGTGCCAGAATTGTCCGGCTGTAGGAATTTTTTTCCGATGGTTGGAAATGCTCGTGTTGCGAGATTTTCTAAAACCAGTTTCTCAAGAGTTATGCACAGGGCAGGTGCTCATTTTGAGCACCAGGTAGTAAAAAATGAGTACCCGAGTGAGCACAACGATATTTTCTGACAGGGGGAAGGCGGAAGTTTCAAAACTGAAATTGATAAGGGGACGGGTTCCGGGGAACCCGATTGGGGAGGACCGGCTGGATCAGAAGTTTATGAATCTGAAAACAGCAGTTGATGGCAGAAAACAAGTCGTTTGTTCTTCCATTATGGGGCGAAAACGGTTTGGGCCCCCTCCCCTTTCGGGTGAGGGATTGGACCGCGCCAATCAGGAGATTGGCGGTCCCAGGAACCGCTTTCTCCGCATAAAAACGGTCTTTCCGGGAGGGCGGGCGTCTCGCCCGCCTGAAAGAAAAGCCGGACGATAGACGATCAACTGCGGTTTTCAGATGAATGACGCAAAGATCCCCCTCCCGCCTCCACGACTCCGGCTCAGGGCCGGAAGCGCGGGAACGAAAGGGGGCCGCATTGTCCATTGTCAATTTTCAATTATCCATTGCCGCTCAGTGATGGCCCGCCAGAGGCGTCCCGGGGTCGTCAATCCGGGGGATGCGCGGCGGCGCCGCGGGAGCGGCGGGAGGGGACTGGGCCGGCGCGTCAGGGCCCTGCTTGAGCTGGTACTCCTCGATCTTGCGGCGCAGGGTGCTGTAGCCGATGCCGAGGAGGGAGGCCGCCTCGCGCCGGTTCCAGTTGACCTGGTTCAGCACGTGCAGGATGTGGCAACGCTCGGTCTCGCGCAGCTGGCCCGGGGGATGGGCGGAGCGGGGGGAACCGCCCCGGGCCGGGTGAACCGACGGAGGGGACAGGGTGGAGGCGTCGGAGACTCTGGTTTCCAACTCCTTCAGGATGCTGTTCTCGCTGCCGGTCAGCAGGAACCGGCGGATGACGGATTGGAGTTCGCGGACGTTGCCCGGCCAGGCGTATTGGCTCAGGGCGGCGATCAGGGTGGGGGAAAGCGTCAGGTGCTCGCGCCCGAAGGGTTTGCCGTGCTTGCGGATGAAGTGGCGCACCAGGAGGGGGATATCCTCGAGGCGCTCGCGCAGGGGGGGGAGGTTGATCGAAAAGTCGGCAAGGCGGTAGAAGAGGTCACGCCGGAACCGGCCTTCGGCGATCTGCTGCTCGAGCGAGACGTTGGTGGCGGCGACAACCCGCGCGCTGACGTGGACGGGCCGGGTACCGCCGAGGCGGTAAAAGACCTTGTTTTCGATCACTTCGAGAAGTTTAGCCTGGAGCGTGAGGGGCATGTCGCCGATTTCATCGAGAAAGATGGTGCCCTTGTGGGCCATTTCGAACTGACCGGGCTTGGAGTGGCGGGCGTCGGTGAAGGCGCCTGCCTCGTGGCCGAAGAGTTCCGACTCGAGGAGCGATTCGGGGATGGCCGGACAGTTGATCTTGACGAAGGTGTCCGCCTTGCCGCCATTGCGCGAGAAATGGCTGATGAGGCGGGCCACGATCTCCTTGCCCGTACCCGACTCGCCTCGGATCAGGACGTTCATGTCGGACGGAGCCACCTGCGCGATCTGCTGGCGGACGTTCCGCATGGAGTCGCTCTCGCCCACCAGTTCCCCGGCGACGGTGATCTGGCGCACGAGGGCCTGGCGTCCCTGTTCGAGCTCGCGCGAAAGGCGCTCGCGATCGGACTCGAGGAGTTCCATAAGACGTTTATTCTCAGAAATCAGCGCGTGATGCGCCAGGGCCGACCGCACAGTGCGCGCCAGGTGGTGGGTCGGGATGGGCTTGATGAGGTAGGAGAAGACATGGTGGTCAATGGCGGCGAGCGAGGTTTCCAGACTCGGGTCGCCGGTCATGATGATAAATTCGCAGTGGGGACAATGCTCCTTGAACGAGGGGATCGCCTGCAGGCCGCTGATACCGGGCATGTACACATCCAGGAGAATGATCTTGATTCGTTCCAGATCTTCATACTGCAACGCGGCGGGAACGGAATCGGCAGTCACACAGTCAAACCCCTCCGTACTCAGCAAAGTTTCCAGAGTCGAACGGGTAACCGTATCATCATCAACGATCAGAATGTCCGGCATAGACCATCCTCATCTCTGTCATGACGCATTTTCCAGAGCGGATCCAAAACCCGATTCTTCATAGGGATAAAATAGTTTCTCTACCCGAATTTGTTTCGTACAAAGAACCCTACCACAAAACAGGCGTCAGTATCTGTATTATGAATGGATTTGTCAAGGTACTTTCCAATCCTTTCAGATATTTATATGTTCTATGCACTTTTTATGCTGAAGAATCTGGAAGACAAACAAGTCCGGAATTCCTGAATATAGGCAGACTGAGTATTCATCCACTCGAAATAACCGACAGGTGGGGGGGGCTCTCAGTTCCAACGATCCGCGGACGCGGGACGACGACTGGCTGCCTGCGGTGAAGTGGGTCCGCAACACCTTTATGAACGGCTCGACATCCAACCGGAGATCGGTTCTTTTGTCGCAGTTGGAGTCAGCCGGATTGTATCCTTCTGTCAGCGCGCCGGAATTCAGTCAGAATGGCGGGACGTTGACTCTTGGTTTGTCCTGACGATTACCGCATCGGGGGGGGACCCTCTATTACGCGATCGATGGGACCGATCCACGACAGATCGTCGAACAGTGGTTCCGTGAATAACCGGACACATTGGCACCCCCCCGCAGATTCTGATCCTCGTCAACACCTCCTGGCACAAATTGGGAAGTCAGACCTGGGGACGTTTCGAGGTGTTCGACCGTCCCCCGTAGGTTTCGACTTCAGTCCGATCGAATGACTTTGGCTCCTGATTCAGGCCGAATGTTTTTCCGATTTCATCGCAAGAATCGTCAGAGTTGATCGAAAGGTCGGACGAGGTTTTTGTGTGGGCAATCGCCCGTCAGGCCAGTAACAAAACCACCCGCGCCATTCCGGCATGAATTCCGAAAATATAATAAAACGTATTTACACTTAATTTTACTTGCATACTGAGTCACGCAGTGCTAAGTACCACTGAGTATTATGCGAACAAAGTCACGTCGTGATATGGAGGAGAGGGGACAATGGACTATAACCTGTTGGACGAGCCTTGGATTCCCGTGCTTTATGGCAACGGAGAGTGGCGGCATGTTGGCCTTCTCGAAGCCTTGAGAGACTCCGCCCGCATTCGACAGATCGCGGCGAACAATCCGATGGACCGGGTCGCGATTCTGCGGTTTCTGCTCGCGATTCTCTATTGGAGCCGGGGCAATCCGCCCGAGAATGCTTCCGAAACATCCGGCCCGATATTTACGGAAGAGGCGTTCGCCAAACTCGAGACGCATCGCAATTGCTTCAACCTGCTGGGGGAGGGAAAGCGGTTCTATCAAGATCGTGGTGCATCCCGGATGCGTCCGACTACGGACTTGATACAAGAGATTCCGACTGGGAACAATTTCTGGCATTTCAAGCATTCGACAGATGGACAAAATGGGCTTTGTCCAGTTTGTTGTGTTATCGGACTCTTGAGGCTTCCTCTGTTTTCCGTCAGTGGCCTTCCCGACTTAAAGGCCGGGATCAACGGCACTCCCCCTATCTACGTTGTTCGGTGTGGCGATTCGTTGCAGGAAACGCTCTATTTTAACTGGGTTACTTGCGAAAAGATAGGCCAGCCTTCTTGGGACAAATCATGTCCCCTCCAAGATAGAGATCCGGGCGTACCTATTCTTCAGGGGTTAACGCTTCTTTCCAGGCGAGTCTTCTTGCACCCTCCATCGAATGACGCCGTTGGTGGGTGTATTAGCTGCGGATCTGTGAAGGGGCCTCTTATTCGTACCTGTGAGTTCCAGTCTGCTGGCCCGCAGGAAAATCCAGATTGGACCGATCCACACGTCCTGTACTCAACAGAAACACCCCGCAAATCTTCGAAAGCGCCTGACTTGACCGCAGGGAAGAAATTTCGAATGGATCGCCCGTGGTTTGATTTGCTTACCAGGATGATAGAAATGGGGAAGTTGTCTTCCCAGAATCAGTCTCTCAGGTTTCTTCTTGTCGGTTTTGCTACAGACAAAGCGAAAAATATCGATGTCTGGGAACGCACTCTCGTTTTACCCGTTGAGTTCTCTCCATCAGAGGTTTTCTCCATTCAGATTGAGCAATGGAAGAAAGGAAACTGGTATCTGGAGAAATCGTTGGGTAGGTCAAAGACGAATGGTCCAGCTGCAATCTCGACCATTCGTCCCCATGTCGAAAATCAAGTCTCTGACAGGCTGTCCGATTTATTGGGCGGCGGCGAAGAGGCCTGGAGATTGGCCGCGGAGGAATATCGTCCCCTGATGAAGTCTCTCGCGCGATCGCTTTCCCCAGGCTTCACGACAGAAGCGGTCGCTCTGCGGCGCAAGATCGCCAGGACGGTACCCGATATGACGCCCAAGGCGGAAACACCGGAGAAGAAACTCCGAATCAGCAAGAAGGAGAAGAAGGGATGAACGATCCCGAGAAGAAAGGAGGAAGACCCGATGAATGCTGCCACACATGAATACATAAAACGACTGACTTGTTTGAAGGTTGGCGATCTGGGGCTGTTACGCACGCACGCCGGTCAAGGGCTGGACGAGTCGCTTGAAGGTTTCGACTTGTTTACGGGGCTGTGGTGGCCCTTGCGCCAGAAAAATCAGAGAGCGCCCCGACGCTCGACCGCCTGGCTTATCGCCAAACTCTACGCGTTCCAGCCCGTCGAGCATGGAGAGGAGCAATTTCTGGCGAGCCAGTTGCGGCGCTGCGAACCGCGAGAGGAACGGGAACGGAAACGGTTCCGTAACAAGTTCGACGCCTTGTTACGCCAGCCGCTCGAACGGATCGAACCGGCGTTGCAATGGGCCATCCGGGAGATTGCCTCAAATCCAGTGGGGCTTCGGTTTGACTGGGTTCAATTGACCGATGATCTTTCCATCTGGGAACGGGAAGAAACCCGCCTGAAATGGGCGGAGCAATATCTGGAAAAAAACACCACAGGCCTGCCGCCTGTCGAGACTTCTGTGTCCGAGAACGAAAGGACCCCACCATGTTGATTGAAATCCATGCCATTCAGAATCACAGCCCGGCCAACCTCAACCGGGACGACCTGGGAGCGCCCAAGACCTGCTACTTTGGCGGGGTCCTGCGGTCGCGCATCTCCAGTCAGTGTATCAAGCGCAGCATCCGCACCAGCGAGTCGTTCAAGGCATTGTGTGGCGGGATTCGGACCCGACAATTGGCCAAACTCATTGCCGACAGAGTGGCCGGTAACGCCGATGTAAAGAAGCGCGCGGCAAAGATTCTCAAGGAGTGTGGTATCAATCCCAAGGATGAGAACAAGAGCGACATGCTGGTCTATACGACTCAGCAGGCCATTGACGAAATGGCGAGTCTCCTGGAAAACAACGCGACCGATGAATTGCTGGCTGAAAAATTCGGGAAATTGATCGGGGAAAGCACGGCCGTTCCGGATATGGCGCTTAGTGGGCGAATGCTGGAGACGGGTGTCCTGAAAGACACGACCGTGGAAGCCGCCCTTTAGGTGGCCCATGCCATTTCCACACACGAGGCGCGTCCCGAGGTGGACTACTACGTCGCGGCGGACGACATCCCGGGTGATGACGCCGGAGCGGGCTATGTGGACGAGGCTCTGTTTTCTTCCGCCTGTTTCTACAAGTATTTCTCGATTCATTGGGAGACGCTGACAGCCAACCTGAAAGGGTATGGAGACGGGTACGAGAAACTGGCCGCCCACACGGTAGGCGCTTTCCTGCGCGGCGTGGCGTTCGCCAATCCGTCCGGGAAACAGAACAGTTTTGCCGCCCACAATCTTCCCGATGGGATCCTGGTTGAAATACGGAATTCATCCCCCGTCAGTTACGCGAACGCCTTTGCAAGACCTGTTTCCGGGAATGATCAGCGGGATATCGTCTCGCAAAGCATGGCGCAGTTGGGTCAGTACGCTCACGATTTGGACGAGGGATATGGGAAGCCGACACATCGGTTCTGGTTTTCTCCAAATCTTCGTTATCCCCTTACAATTTCGGAGAAGAATCGGGAAGTTCCTTTGGCAAACGATGGGAATAATATCAAGTCACTCGACGCGTTGATCCCGGCAGTGGTGAAAACCTTGGGTTTTGAGTGGGCGAAGGTTCAAGAGGAGGTTGTGACGCCATGAGCGTTCAGACCCTCTTTCTTCGCCTGGAAGGCCCTCTGCAGGCGTGGGGCGATCAGGAGTCGAAGTTCGGGGTCCGGCGCTCGGGAGAGGCCCCGACGAAATCCGGAGTCATCGGTTTGCTTTGCGCCGCTCTGGGTGTCCCCCGTTCCGAAGCCGCCGACACGTGGTTGCCGCGACTCGCGGCCCTGCGCATGGGGGTACGCATGGATCGTCCCGGTGTCCGCAGTTGGGATTATCACACCGTGGGCGCAGAGATGGAAATGCGTACCGCCGAGGGGAAAACCAAGTCCGGCGCCATGCTCACCCGGCGCGAGTACCTGGGCGACGCCTCTTTCCTGGTCGCGCTCCAGGGGGAACCCGCTCTGATCGCCGAATTGCGGGACGCGCTGAGCGCCCCCAAATGGACGCTCTATCTTGGGCGAAAGTGTTGCCCGCCGTCCCGGCCGATACTCGAACAAGATTTTCCGGCTGGGGAGTATGGCGGCTTGCTCGAAACCCTGGCGTCCGTTCCCTGGCGTCCGCGTCTCACGGAAGACGCGCGCCCGGCATCGCTCGACTGTCTGCTCGACTGGGTTCCGACTGACTCCGAACCCGAAGCGCCCGCCGATGCCCTTGTCTGGTACGATGTGCCGCTGACGTTCGATCCCCCGTCTCACCGTCCCCGTTTTGTCGTTCGCGCGCAGTTGACTGCGAGCAAAGAGGAAGCGACAGCGAAGGAGTTCAGGGTTCGGATTGACCGAGTGCCCTCACCGTCTTCCGTCGGCGCGCCTCCGCGTCCCCGCGCCGACTATACGAATTCCGAGTATCGGAAGAAACGTCAGGAACGCCTCGATCACGACCGCCATCTGTGTGTCTTCTGCAAGTCCCGCGCCACCACGGTGCAACACATCACCTATCGCCACGCCGGGGGGGGCGAGCGCCTGGAAGAACTGCGCGCGCTCTGCCGTCTTTGCCACGACGCCGTCACGATGATCGAGTATGGCCTGGGTATGGGTCTGGACCGCATCAACCCCGAGGAAGAGCGCTGGCGCGAGCAGATTATCAGGAAACGCGAAGAAATCATCCAGTTCCGGTCGCTCGAAACGCGGCGGCGCAAACTCGCCGCAGAGGAGGTGGAATAATGTACCTGTCGCAACTCTTGATTGACGTGGGCAGCAACCCCGACCGCCCCCGACCGGGCCGCGCCTGGCTGCGCAACCTGTACCATGTGCATCAGCGCCTCTCGATGGCTTTCCCCTCGCATTCGCAACTCGAGGGCGACCCCTTCTTTCTGAAACCGTTCTCTCCGGAGGGTTTCCTGGGGACTCATGTTGTCCCGGATGAATCGAAAAGAACCCTGTTCCTGTTTCGCGTTGACTACTCACTGGGGGAAAACTCTCCGCGTGTTGTCATTCTGGTACAGTCGGAGGTAAAACCCGATTGGAAGTACGCGTTCCAGAATGTTCCGATGTTCCTGGCCGCTCGGCCTCAGACGACAGAGTACAATCCTCAGTTCGAAGCCGGTCAAGCCCTTCGGTATCGCATCTGCGTCAACCTGAGCAGGAAGACCGGGACGGGCCGGGACGCGGAAGGAGTGAAGGACCTGCGCCAGTACAAGTCGGAAAAAACCGACGCTCAGGGCCGCCCGAAGTCTCAGGGAAAGCGCGTGGCGTGGACCTGGCCCAAAGAAGAGGGCAAAGACCCCCAGGACTTCATCCTGCCCTGGTTTTCAGAGAAGGGGGCCCGAAAGGGATTTGCGTTGGGGGACAGCCATTTGATGCGTCTCGGTTGGGTCAGTGGGCAGCGACCGGGGAACAAGTCCTCCAATGAGGAGGATGACGTCAAGCGGCGCATGAAATTCCGCTCCGCCCTGCTGGAGGGACAGTTGACGGTCACTGACGCCTCGCTCTTCGGCCAGACCCTTGCCCTGGGCATTGGATCGGCCAAGTCGTTCGGGTTCGGACTCTTGAGTGTTGTACCTGTACCGGTGAGTGTCGCACCTTGAACCGCACGCCCATCAACCCGCAGGACCTGCCGCGCTTCAGCGACAAACTCTCCTACCTCTACGTCGAACACGCCGTCGTGGATCAGGAGGAGCACGCCATTGCTCTCTATCGGCAGGACGGCATCAGCCTCATGCCGGTGGCCGCACTTGGAGTGCTCCTCTTGGGACCGGGCACGAAGGTGACCCATCAGGCGGTTCATTCCCTGTCAGAGAACGGGTGCCTGGTTCTCTGGATAGGGGAACACGGCGTCCGTTACTACGCCCAGGGCATGGGGCTGGCGCGTTCGGCGCGAAATCTCCAGCGTCAGGCCAGCCTGGCGAGTCACCCGGTGACTCGCCTCAAGGTTGTTGTCCGGATGTACTGCAAACGGTTCAAGGAACCGATGGATCCGGGCATGACGCTCCAGCAGCTTCGGGGCCGGGAAGGGATCCGCGTCCGTGAAGCCTACGCCCACGCCAGCGCCGAGTATGGCGTGCCCTGGAATGGGCGCAGTTACAAGCGAGACTCTTGGGAAAATGCCGATCCGGTCAACCGCGCCCTCTCCTGCGCCAACTCGTGCCTCTACGGCCTCGTGCATGCCGCCATTCTCTGTGGCGGGTATTCCCCGGGGCTTGGGTTCATCCACTGCGGAAAGCAACTCTCGTTCGTTTACGACATTGCCGATCTCTACAAGGAACATCTGACCATTCCCGCCGCGTTCCGCATCGCGGCAGAGTCCCCCCTCGATATTGAAACGCGGATCCGGCGGACGCTGCGCGATGTCTTCCGGGGAGAGAAACTGATGGAACGGATTCTCCCGGACATCGCCAGTGTCCTGGGAATGGGCCGGAACGAACAGGAACAAGAGCTCGAAGAATATGGCGAAGACGCGGCCTTACCCGCCGAATGGTGGGCCCCCTCAGGGTTTTCGCAGGAAACCCCCATCGGCCAGATCCTGGAAGCTTGCGTGGGAGACTGACTCATGGTGATCCTGGTCCTGCGCAAAGCCAAACCGGGCCTGAAAGGCTGGGTGACACGCTGGTTGAGCGAAGTCGCCCCCGGGGTCTATCTGGGGACGGTTTCCTCCCGGGTTCGAGACCGTCTCTGGGCCCGCATCGGCGAAGAAATCGCCGAAGGGGCAGCCGTCCTCATCTATCCGGCTCCGACCGAACAAGGATACACAATCCAGACCGCCGGGAAAACCTCCTGCACCTTTGAAGACTTCGAGGGCTTAATCCTGGCCAAGCGGCCGGAATCGCCGAGAAAATCGCTCCAGAATCTGCCATCCTGATCAATCCGGCTCCGCCCGGACAAGCATACGCAATCCAGCCCCCCGGAAAAACCGCGCGCTCCAGACTGCCGGAAAAAGCCCTGTTGCCTCAAAATAAAATGTTACCGAAGGCGGGGGTATGAGGCAGAATAATTTGTCCTTTTGGGGACAGACGGCGGGACGCGTGGTCTTGGAGAACGCGCGCCCCCCGCTTGTCCTTGGGTCCGGGTAGCAGGCCGGCTCCCGGACAGAACCATTGTGGACTTGTGCGGGTTCCTTTCTCAAGTGTTTTGACCGGGCGCTTGCCTTTGGCTGGCTGGCACGCCGGCAGATGGGTCGCGCTTCACGGAGAAATTTTGTGGCGCGCGAATGTCTTGCCCGGCAACGGCGCTCATACGCGCCTGGCGCAGGATCTCTTTCAGTTTGCGCTCGATCGCCTGGTGGAGCACGAAGGGATCGAGGCTCTCGTACTCGCGGCGCAGTTGCTGTTTTTCCTCCTCGCTCAGGTGCCCGCTGGCGATCAAACGCGTGTAAGGGGTGGCCGGGGCGCTGTGGTGACGCACGAGGCGGCCGCCCTCGCGGCTCTTCGAGACCAGGCGCACCGTGGGCAGGAAGAAGTTCTGCAGCGAGCGCCACTCGCGGGCGTACAGGTCGTTGATACGCGCCACGAGGCGCTTGTCCTCGAGCCGGTCGTAGCCGAAGAGTTAACGCACGTGGGTCCACTGGCGCTGCTCGACGTGGGCGTTGTCGTTCTTGTGGTAGGGGCGGCTGCGGGTGAATTCGACCGGCGCGGGGCGCTCGCGCAGGAAGCGCACAAGCGCGTGGGTGATGAACTCCGAGCCGTTGTCGCTGTCGAACCCGAGCAGATCGAACGGCAGGGTCTGCTCGATCTCGCGCACACGCGCCACAATCTGACGGTGATCCTTGTTCCACACGGCGCGGTTCTCGGTCCAGCCGTTCCAGATGTCGGTCAGCGTCAGGCTCCACACAAAGGC
>Ga0116171_10005622_pt1 | contig 10996 bp, 10 predicted proteins | sample AD_JPNHW2_MetaG_FD_89798 | JGI IMG/M metagenome (GOLD analysis project Ga0116171, IMG submission 89798) | Active sludge microbial communities of municipal wastewater-treating anaerobic digesters from Japan - AD_JPNHW2_MetaG | ecosystem: Engineered > Bioreactor > Anaerobic > Digestate | place...
GATTGAAAGAGAACGCTGACGGAGGTGGCGAAATGAAACCAGCAAGGCAGAGCATTATTCTGGATATCATCACCGAACACGAGATCGAGACCCAAAATCAGCTGATGGAGGCCCTGGCCGCCAAAGGTATCCGCAGTACTCAGGCGACCCTCTCCCGGGACATCAAGGATATGCGCCTCGTGAAGGAGCTCGGCGCCAACGGGAGGTATCACTATACCGCCGGCGGCGCTGCCGAGACCTCCGGCTATCTGGAACGCCTGAAAAAGATCTTCAAGGAATGCGTCACGTCCTACGCCACGGCCCAGAACATCATCGTTATAAAGACCCTGCCGGGCCTGGCCAACGCCGCGTGCTCCACGCTGGATTCCATGAGCATTCCCGATCTGGTGGGCTCGCTTGCCGGCGACGATACCGCCTTTCTGGCCATGACCAACAGCACGTCCGCCGAACATTTATGCCGGGAGATCAGCAGTATGCTGTGATTTCTCCCCAGGAGAAAAAAACGATGCTGACAGAGCTGCATATCGAAAATATAGCCGTGATCGAAAAGGCGGACCTCGCTTTCGGCCCGGGACTGAACGTCCTCACCGGCGAGACCGGCGCGGGCAAGTCCATCGTCATCGACTCGCTGGGCGCGGCCATCGGCGGCCGAACCAGCCGGGAGCTGATCCGCTCCGGCGCGGAGAAGGGCGTGGTCTCCGCCGTCTTTGAGACGGACTGCGCCGACGGCTGGCTGCGCGAAAATGAACTGGAGCGCGACGGCGAGCTGATCTTGCAGCGCCGTCTTTTGCCGGACGGCAAGGGCGGGTGCCGCATCTGCGGCGCGCCCGTCACCGCGGCGCAGCTGAAGGATCTGGGCGCGTTCCTGCTGGATATCCACGGCCAGAACGACGGACGGCAGCTGATGGACGAGACCCGCCACCGGGACTATCTGGACCGCTACGGCGAGACGGGCACGGAGCTGGCCGCGTTTACGGCGGAGTATGAAAAATACCGCGGCGTCGAAAACGAACTGCGGCAGCTGGATATGGACGAGAGTGAAAAACAGCGGCTGACCGAGCTGCTGCGCTATGAGATCGACGAGCTGACCCGGGCCGATATCAAGCCCGGAGAGGAGGCGGAGAAGACCGCGAGACGCGATCTCCTGCACAACGCCGAAAAGATCACGGAGGCGGTGGACGCCGCCTGCGAAGCGCTGTGCGGCGGGGATACGAACGCGTCCTCGCTGATCGGCGACGCGGGGGCACAGCTGGGCCGGGCGCTGGCCATGTCCGACGCGCTGCGCGAGACGGCCGGGATCCTTGCCGGCGTGTCGGACGATCTGAACGACGCGGTGGAACGGCTGAAGGATTTCCGGTACAGTCTGGATTTCTCACCGGAGGAATACGACGCGCTGGAGACCCGCCTGGCCGAGCTGCGCAGGCTTTCCCGCAAGTACGGCACCGACGAGGCCGGTCTGGCGGAGCGGCTGGAGAAGGATCAAAAGCGGCTGGAGAGCATCGAATTTTCCGGCGACCGAAAAAAGCTGCTGCAAAAGGATCTGGACGCGCAGAAAGCCGTCTGCCTCAGCGCGGCGAGGACGCTGTCCGATAAACGGCGGGAGGCCGCCGCCAGGCTGGAGAAGCGCATCGTGGCGGAGCTGTCCTGCCTGAGCATGCCCTCAGTCCGCTTCGCGGTAGAGTTCTCGCCGACGGAGGGGGAGCCCGGCTTTGACCGGTACGGCAGCGACGGGGTCCGCTTCCTGATGTCCGCCAACGCGGGGGAGGCCCCGGGGCGCATCAGCCGCATCGCCTCCGGCGGCGAGCTGAGCCGCATCATGCTGGCCATGAAGAACGTGTTTGCGGAGAGAGACGCCGTGGGCACGCTGGTATTTGACGAGATCGACGCCGGGATCTCCGGCATCGCCGCCCAGCGGGTCGGGGAGAAGCTGGCGGAGCTGTCCCGCACCAAACAGGTGCTGTGCGTGACCCATCTGCCGCAGATCGCCGCCATGGCCGACCGGCACTTTGTCATCGAAAAGGCCGAGCGTGACGGCCGGACCTATACCAGCGTCACCCCGCTGGACGGGGAGGGGCGCAAAAGAGAACTGGCCCGCCTCCACGGCGGAGACAACATCACTGCGACGACCCTGGCCAGCGCCGCTGAACAGCTGGCCGCCGCGGAGAAATACAAGGGGGCTATCCGATGAGCATTGAGAAGAGAGCGGTGGAACTGCACAACTCTGGCTATAATTGTGCCCAGAGCGTATTCGATGCCTGCTGCGGCTGCTGCGGCGTGGATGAAAAAACGGCGCTGGCCATCGGCGCGGGCTTCGGCGGCGGCGCGGGCTGCGGCGAGCTGTGCGGCGCGATTTCCGGCGGCATTATGGCCATCGGCGCCGCCTTTGACGGCGGCGATCCCCAAAATATGCCCAAGATAAAAAAGCTGCGGGACGAATTCGTGGAAAATATCCGCAGCGAGTACGGCGCCGTCACCTGCCGGGAATTGAAGTCCCCGGAGCGGGCCGGATTCTGCGACACCATCATTGCGCGCTGCGCCGGTCTGGCCGATGAGATGATTCACAACAATGAATAAGGAGATAGCTACGATGGGAATTTACGAAGAATTGCAGGCCCGGGGCCTGATCGCGCAGGTCACGGACGAGGCCGAGGTTCGCGAGCTGGTCAACAACGGCAAAGCCACCTTCTATATCGGCTTCGACGCCACTGCCGACAGCCTGCACGTGGGTCATTTCATGGCCCTGAACCTGATGCGTCGCCTTCAGATGGCGGGCAACAAGCCCATCGCCCTCATCGGCGGCGGCACCACCATGATCGGCGACCCCTCCGGCCGCACCGATTCCCGGCCCATGATGACCCGGGAGCAGATCGACTACAACGCCGAGCGGTTTAAGATTCAGATGTCCAAATTCATTGACTTTTCCCAGGGCAGGGCGCTGATGCTCAACAACGCCGACTGGCTGCTGGACCTCAATTACGTGGAGCTTCTGCGCGAGGTGGGCACCTGCTTCTCCGTGAACAATATGCTCCGCGCCGAATGCTACAAGCAGCGGATGGAGAAGGGCCTGACCTTCTTCGAATTCAACTACATGATTATGCAGTCCTACGACTTCTACCACATGTTCAGGGAAAACGGCTGCATCATGCAGTGCGGCGGCGACGACCAGTGGTCCAATATCCTGGGCGGCACAGAGCTCATCCGCCGGAAGCTGGGCAGGGACGCCTACGGCATGACGATCACCCTGCTGCTCACCAGCGAGGGCAAGAAGATGGGCAAGAGCATGGGCGGCGCGGTATGGCTGGACCCGGACAAGACCAGCCCCTTCGATTTCTACCAGTACTGGCGCAACGTGGACGACGCCGACGTCATCAATTGCCTGCGCAAGATGACCTTCCTGCCGCTGGAGCAGATCGACGAAATGTCCACCTGGAAGGACGCCAGGCTCAACGAGGCCAAGGATATCCTGGCCTGGGAGCTCACCAGCCTAGTCCATGGCGAGGAGGAGGCCGACAAGGCCCGCGCCGGCGCCAAGGCCCTGTTCTCCGGCGCCGGGGAGAGCGAACACATGCCCGTGACCGAGCTCACCGCCGCCGACCTTACCGACGGCAGGGCCGACGTGATCAAGCTGCTGGTGGCTGCCGGATTGTGCTCTTCCAACGGCGACGCCCGCCGCAATATCCAGCAGGGCGGCGTAACGGTGGACGACAGGAAGATCACCGATATCGGCGAGACCTACACGGAAGCGCAGCTGAAGGCGGGCGTCATCGTCCGCCGTGGCAAAAAGAACTTCATGAAGGTCATTTTGAAGTGAGAAAAGCAAAAAGAGACGGCCGGCCGGCCGTCTCTTTTTGCTCATGTATCGAAGGCGGGATTGCTGTAATAGAAGTTCTTCTGATCCAGCTTCTCCAGTGCGTTGCGCAGGCCCTCGCCGAAGCGCTGGAAGTGGACGACCTCACGCTCCCGCAGGTAACGGATGGCGTCGTTTACATCCGGGTCGTCGGACAGACGCAGGATGTTGTCGTAGGTGGTGCGGGCTTTCTGCTCCGCGGCCATGTCCTCGGTAAGATCGGAAATCACGTCGCCCTTTACGCCGATGCCCGCCGCGTTCCAGGGGGAGCCTGAGGCGGAGGTGGGATAGATGCCCGCGGTATGATCCACAAAATAGCCCTCGTATCCGGCTTTTTTGATCTCTTCCGGGGTCATTTCACGGGTGAGCTGATGGACGATGGCACCGATCATTTCCAGATGCCCCAGCTCCTCGGTGCCGATGTCGGTAAGCAGTGCGCGCAGTTCGGGGTAGGGCATGACGTAGCGCTGGCTGAGATAGCGCAGCGACGCGCCAAGCTCCCCGTCCGGGCCACCGTACTGCGTGATGATGAATTTGGCCAGCGCCGGATTCGGCATTTTAATCCTGACCGGGTATTGCAGCATTTTTTCATATTCAAACATAGTTCAGTCCTCCGTATTCGCGGTGTAGTCCCAGGGCCAGGGATTGTCGATCCAGGCGTAGCGGCTCATGCCCAGCATATCGCTCTGGGTCACCGGGCCGTAGAGCTTGGTATAGCGTTTATCGGCCTCGGCCCTCAGCTTCAGTATGTCCTGATAGACTGCAAAAGCCTCGCTGTCGGCGGGATGGGTGTCCAGATAAAGCTCCAGCTCATCCGCCGCAAAGGTCAGGGCCATCAGTTCGCAATGCGGCGTATCCATCAGGCCGCCGGTGTTGACCATATTCATAAACGGCAGGTCCAGGCCGGGAAACAGCGTGCCCCGGCTCAGCCCCTCGTCCGGAGCGTAAGCGGGCTTTGCCGACTGCTGCATGGGCACATAGGCCATGGCAAGCGGGGCGCAGGCCCCGGGCAGCGAGCCGTTTTTGTAACCGCAGTCCGCCGCGGTGGTTTTGGTATCCAATTTGATTTCCTCCAATGCCAGAATAGAGGCTGTGCCTCTTGCCCATCCTATGGCGGACGCCGCCCGTTTGTGTCAGATACGCGCTAAAAAGCCGCCGTCAGTTGACGGCGGCTTTTTAGCGGAATTTATTTCGCCAGCACCTTTTTCAGTCTGGCATAGCGGGGGAGAGAATCCTCCCGGGGGCGCTCGGGCTCGCCCTGGATCAGCGGCAGGGCATAGTCGATGAAGTCCTGGGTGACGAAATTGTGAGCAGGAGTGATCCAGTCCATGGGGACCTTCTTTTCATAGTTGGCCACCTCGGACAGCGGCCGCAGCTCGGTGGTGAAGGACACCTTGCCGTTTTCCGTGACGCGCTTGATGGCGACCATTTTGTCCGTCTCACCGGCCAGTGCGCTTTCCACGGCCAGCCTGCCCACCGCGAAGGCCTCGCTCACGTCGCTGCCGGATGCCAGATGCGCCCCGCAGCGCTGCAGCAGGCTCAGCTCGATGCCGCGCACCTTGACACCCAGCTTCTGCCTGAGCATATCCGCCAGCCGCGCGGCCAGACCGCCAAGCTGCGCGTGGCCGAAGCCATCCGTGGCGGAAGCCTTGGCCTCGGATACAAAGGTGCCGTCGGCGTAATGGATACCCTCGGACACCACGATCATCGCCTCGTTCTTCTCCCTGTAAATGCGCTCCACATCGGCATAGAACTGCTCCGGATCGAAATCCGCCTCGGGCAGATAGATGAGATCCGGGCCGCTGCCCTTGGCCGTGGCCAGCGCGGCCGCGCCGGCCAGCCAGCCCGCGTGGCGGCCCATGACCTCCACCACCGTGATGGTGCCGGTGTCATAGACCTTGGTGTCCTTGGCGATCTCCATGCAGGAGGTGGCGATATACTTGGCGGCGCTGCCGAAGCCGGGGCAGTGGTCGGTGCCGAAAAGGTCGTTGTCGATGGTCTTGGGAACACCCATCACCCGGCATTCATAGCCGGAGCGCTGCAGATAGCGGCTGATCTTGGCGCAGGTGTCCATGGAGTCGTTGCCGCCGTTATAGAAGAAATAGCGGACGTCGTACTTCCTGAAGACCTCTAGAATGCGCCTGTAATCCGTGTCGTCCTTGTCCGGGTCGGCCATCTTGTAGCGGCAGGAGCCCAGCTCGGAGGAGGGCGTGTTCATCAGATAGCGGAGCTCGTCGCCGTCTTCCTCGTCCATGATATAGAGGCGGTTGTTGAGAACGCCCTTGATGCCGTGGGCCGCGCCGTAGACCCGGGTGATATTCTCCGCGTCCAGCGCGGTGCGGATCACGCCGTAGGCGCTGGCGTTGATAACGGCGGTGGGGCCGCCGGACTGGCCGAAAATGCAAGAACCCCTGAGTGCCATACTGGTTTGCTCCTCTCAAATAATGATTACAAAAGAATAACATTATTTTCTTGTCTTCTTGATTATACCATATTTCTGAGATATAATATAGGGCAATTGACACAAATAATTTAGGAGATGATCGTTATGCCACTTGTCACCACCAGGGAGATGTTTGAAAAAGCGTATAACGGTGGGTATGCCATCGGCGCGTTTAACGTGAACAACATGGAGATCGTCCAGGGAATCACCGAAGCTGCCAAGGACCTCAGCGCCCCGCTGATCCTGCAGGTTTCCAAGGGCGCCCGCGCCTATGCCAACCACACCTATCTGATAAAGCTGGTGGAGGCCGCCGTCATCGAGACCGGCCTGCCCATCTGCCTGCATCTGGATCACGGCGACAGCTATGAGCTTTGCCGCGACTGTATCGACGGCGGTTTTACCTCCGTCATGATCGACGCCTCCTCCAAACCGATGGAGGACAATATCGCCGTCACCAAAAAGGTCGTCGAGTACGCCCACGACCACGGCGTTGTGGTGGAAGCCGAGCTGGGCACGCTGGCCGGCATCGAGGACGAGGTCAAGGTCAAAGCCGAGGACTCCTCCTATACCCGCCCCGAGGATGTGCAGGAATTTGTCACCCGCACGGGCTGCGATTCCCTGGCCATCGCCATCGGCACCTCCCACGGCGCGTACAAATTCAAGCCCGGCACCAAGCCGCAGCTCCGCCTCGACATTCTGGAGGAAGTGGAACGCCGCCTTCCCGGTTTCCCCATCGTGCTTCACGGGGCTTCCTCCGTGCCGCAGGAGCTGGTGGCCAAGGTCAACGCCTACGGCGGCAATATGCCCGGCGCCATCGGCGTGCCGGAGGACCAGCTGCGTCGGGCCGCGTCCATGGCCGTGTGCAAGATCAACATCGACTCCGACCTGCGTCTGGCCATGACCGCCACCATCCGTGAGTTCATGGCGCAGCACCCGGATAAATTTGATCCCCGCGAATACCTGAAGCCCGCCCGCGCCGCCATCAAAGAGCTGGTGGCCCACAAAATCACCGACGTTCTCGGCTGCGACGGCAAGGCCTGAAAATATAGCCCCGGAGGTATTCCCCAATGAGAAAGAAAAACGGAAGGTCAGAAAATCCTGACATTCCTTTGGCCGCGCCGGACAGGGAAGGGTACGCATTCGACAAGATCGTTATCCTCCGGCTGGTGCTGGCGTCGGTGCTGTTTGCCGTCGCCCTCACGGGCAAACTGTCCGCGCTGCTGTCCATGCTGCTGTTGGTTCTGGCTGCCGCGACGGCGGGTTATGATCTTGTTATGACCGCCATTACGGACCTTTCGGCCGGCCGCTACTTTGAAGCGCCGCTCATCATCGTGTTTGCCGCGGTGGTGTCCTTTGCCATCGGTTTCGGTTCCGAGGGCGCCGCTCTGCTGATCCTGTTTCGCATCGGCCTGCTGCTGATCGACTACACTAAGGCCAGGACCGTCTCCTCCGCCATCGACTTTATCCCGCCCGAGCAGGACGATGTTGTCACCCATGTGACGCTGCTGTTTTCCAACGAGGAGACCGGTAAGACGGCGCTGGAGGAAAAGGTCGCCGGCATCATGGGGATTGCGGACAAGGTGCTGATCGCGCTGGCGCTGATCTATGCCGTGGTGTTGCCGCTGATTTCCGATTTCAGCTATACCGTGTCCATTCACCGCGCGCTGACGCTGCTGGTCATTGCGGCGCCCATTTCGGTGCTGTCCTCGCTGCGTCTGTGTGACATCGTGGGCATGGGCTTCACCGCCGGTTCCGGCGTGGTCTACAACAACTCCGCGGCGTTTGACCGCACCAAATCCGTCAACGCCGCTGTCTTCGACAAGGACGGCGTCTTTTCCGACGGCCGCCCCAGGGTGGTTTCGGTAAAATCCGGGCTGCTCCAGCCGGACGTCTTCCTCAAGATCGCCGCACATATCGCGCATAACAGCGACAATCCATTCCTGCGTGCCGTGGCTGAGGAATACAAGGGCGAGGTCATGACCGAGGTCATCGACGATTCCAGCGAGCTGCCCGGCTGCGGTTCGGAGATTCACATCAAGGGCGTCTCCATGTGCCTGGGCAACCGGGATATGATGGCCCTCAAGGGCGTGCGTGTGCCGGAGGAAGATCTGCGCGGCGCGTCCACGCTGTACCTGTCCATCGCCGACCGCTATGTGGGCAGTATTACGCTGGGGGAGGGGATTAACCCCGATTCCGCGTCCATCGTGGCGGATTACCGCGCCGCGGGCGTGGAAAACTGCACCCTGATCACTGGTGACGGCAGCGAGGCCAGCGCCGCGTTTGCCCAGTCCCTAGGCGTCACGGAATTCTATTCGCAATGCACGGGCGAGGATAAGCTCACCGCAGTGGGGCAGAGCCGCAGCAAGGACGGGGACAGCGTGCTGCTGTTCCTTTACGGCGGCCGTATGGACAGTCACAGCGCCGCCGATATCGACGCCTGCATGGGCGCCGCCGGCACCAACGCGGATATTTTCCTCACCCAGGGCGGCATCCGGGAGATTCCCTTCGCCATGTCCGTTTCCGCGCGCTCCGGCGTGGTGGAAAAAGAGAACGTGGCCGGGACACTGCTGATCAAGGCGCTCATCATCGCGCTGACGCTCATCGGCTTCTGCAATCTGTGGTTTGCGGTTTTCCTGGATTTGTCCGCAGGCCTTGCGGCGATTCTGAACGCCATCCGCGTGAGTATGCCGCCGCTGTTCACCTTCAGAAAAAAAGATTGAATCCGCCAAAAAATTGCCGGTTCCTCTCGGAACCGGCAATTTTTTGCGTCTCAGAAGCCCAGCAGCGCGATGTTATCATCCGTGCAGAAGTCGGCCACGCTGTACAGCACCAGCACGCTGTCGATATCGTGCTCTTTTACATAATCGGCCACGCTGCCCTTATAGTAGCGCAGGTCGATGAGATCAATGCTTGAAAAACCGTCGGTGAGGAAGGGCACCAGACTGTCGGCGTAGGAATCGCGGACGATGAGCAGGGAGGGGGCGCCGGCGTTCTTTGTCGTGATGTGCAGCAGCGGGGTCACGCCGCCCAGAAACATGGAATACTGATCTTTTTTCCCCAGGAAGGTCTGTACATAGAGGCCGGATTCGGTGGGCGCGTTGGACGGACCGCGGGCATAGCTCTCCACCTGGGCGGCATCGCCGTCCACATAGGTCTCGATGCTGTCCGGCTTGATCCAGGAAAAGCCGGAGGCGGAATAGGTGGTGCCGTAAAAATCGGTGCTGACCGTCTGCCGGTGATATTCCGACAGATCGCGGCAGGGGAGGCCAAGCCCCTCCATCAGCGCGCAATAACCGTAGTAAGCGCCCAGGCTGGTCCAGTGGTGGTCGGTCCGGTAGTAGATATAATCTCCGCTGTGGGCGCTCAGCGCGGAATAGAAATCCACACAGTTAACAGAGGTCTTTCCGTAGCAGTAGTCGATCAGCGCCTTCTGACTGTCGGCGGGGGCGTCGGCGGGGAGCTTCCCGCTCCAGATCTCCGTGGAGCCTGGAATCAGCGCGAAACGGACGGGCACATCCACGTTCTTGGCCAGCGTGTCGATGGCGGAGAGCTTTGTATCCAGATCAGCCGTTTTTGGCGCGGTGAATCGGTTCAGCAGCGTCTCGTCGGAGCCGTAATACACGCCGTTATTTTCACGCTTGCCGGAAAGCAGCTCTGCCCGGGCCTTGACAGGAATCCAGAAATCCCGAAAGGCGAATTGGTCGGCGGCGTACTTTTCATAGGTCTGGGTATAGCTGCCGTCAAACAGGGAGGCGAAGGAAAAATCCGGTGCCTGCTGCAGCGTGCGGTTCTCCTGATCGGAAAAATTCCTGTCGGGCAAGATCAAGTTTAACAGAAAGAACGCGCCGATAAAGACCGTAAAGATCAACACCAGAAGCAGTCCGTGTTTATCCTTCATGAAACGCTCCTAAAATCTGAAGTATAGAAATGGGTTATAGGTGGAATCCACCAGATAGGCGGTGGAGAGAAAGAGAATGGCGCAAACGCCCAGGGGGCAGAGCACACCCCGCACCTTCTGCGGCAGCCTCTCCCAGCCCCGGCGCAGCAGATCGGTGGAAAACAGCGCGGCCGCCAGCAGCACAGCCGCATAGCCTGCCAGATAATAGAGGTCGCCGGCATCGGAGAGCCCGCCCGCGCCGAAGCCGAACATGGCCTTGAAATAGACGGCCACCGCCTTCAACGAATTCAACTGGAAGATGCCCCAGCCGCAGGTCACAATCAGCATGGTATAGAGACGGCGGATCACGCCGGGCGTGCGCTCCAGCACCTTCAGCAGGAAGGCCTTTTCAAGCACCAGAAACAGGGCGTAGTAAAGGCCCCAGACCAGAAAGGTCCAATTCGCGCCGTGCCACATTCCGGTGAGCGCCCAGACGATGACAATGTTCAGCAGCTGCCGGCGCAGACCCTTGCGGTTTCCGCCCAGCGGGATATACACATAGTCCCGGAACCAGGTGCTCAGACTGATATGCCAGCGGCGCCAGAATTCTGTGACGCTTTTGGAAATGTAGGGGTAATTGAAGTTCTCCAGAAAGTCAAAGCCCAGCATCCGCCCCAGCCCGATGGCCATGTCCGAATAGCCGGAAAAGTCGAAATAAATCTGGAGCGTGAAGGCGATAATTCCCAGCCACGAACCCAAAACCGTGAGATCGGCGGCACCCTTGGCGGCATAGACGTCCCACAGCGCGCCCACGTTGTTGGCGATGAGC
>Ga0116171_10005623_pt1 | contig 10994 bp, 11 predicted proteins | sample AD_JPNHW2_MetaG_FD_89798 | JGI IMG/M metagenome (GOLD analysis project Ga0116171, IMG submission 89798) | Active sludge microbial communities of municipal wastewater-treating anaerobic digesters from Japan - AD_JPNHW2_MetaG | ecosystem: Engineered > Bioreactor > Anaerobic > Digestate | place...
CATAATCTCCTTTTTTGAGAACTTTTCCAACAGTAGAAGTAGCACTCAGAAGGGGTTTTAAATCAGGTTTACGGGCATTGTCAATAGGCGTAGGAACCGCTACAATATAAAAAGAGGCCTCCCGCAGTTTATCCAACGAAGAAGTAAACTCAATGTCAGTATTCTGAAAATCAGTCGATTCTTTCTCCCTGCTGGGGTCAATTCCACGACGCATCAGATCAATTCTCTCTTCGGAAATATCGAAACCGATTACTTTAACTGTTTTGCCGAATTCCAGCGCAATAGGCAGTCCCACATAGCCCAATCCTACAAGTGCCAGTTTCTTTTCTTTACTTACTAATTGATTATACATATAATTATATGAATTAATATTTTACGACTCTAAATTTGATTTACTATTTTTTACACATATTTCATTTGAAATCAGAGTTCGTTTACTATTTCAAAAGGTGCAAAAATAATATTTTTAGGGAAATAAAAAGTAAAAAACAAATTGTTTTTCAAAAGGAAATCCAAAGGGTTGAAAGGACTCAGTTTCACTTGGGTTTGCTGATGTATGCCAGCAGGTTTTTTGCTTCCTGCTGCAAGTTTATTTCCTCGGGAGTTTCCGCTATCAAACTGATATTGTGGGGAATTGGGCGTGTCTCATCATCAACATGACAAAAGGTAATGAAACCTTCTGAAAAAATATCAGCGGATTTCTTTTGTTCATAAACTTTGACATAAACACTAAGACTCGTTCTGCCCGCTCTCACCACACGGCTGTCAAAAGCAAGGACATCTCCTGCATGAATGGGATACATAAATTCCATTCCATGAATTTTTAAACAGACAATATGTTTGGTGCTAAGAAAGGCGGCTACTGCAACAAAGCCCGATTCAACGAACCATTCGGCACAGCGTCCGGCAAAAAGAGTTCCGTGATGATTCAAATCCTCACTTTTTACTAAACGGAAAGAAAGACTACTTTTAAATGCCATACTATTATGATTTAATTACTTTCGTAAACGATGAAAAGGAAGTATTTATTGCTTTTCTTAACTGTTCGTTTTTTTTATTTTTGAATTATTATTTTTGTTAATTTTGCGGCGTTAAAATTGAACAACCGCTGGATTCGTCTAAAGGTAGGACAGCAGATTCTCAGTCTGTCGATAGGGGTTCGATTCCCCTATTCAGTACAAATACTCATGTAACTAATTGATTTTATTATACATGATTAAAATAGCCCATAAAAACGCCCAAATATTTGTGATAAAAGTGGGCGTTTTGTTTTAGAGTAGTGGACTCGTATTAGATAGATTGAATAATAAAAATGTTAGATTTTCTATAATGATTATATATTTCTCAATACTAAAAATGATTTTGAGTTAAAAAAAACTTTTTCTACTTTTTTTACTCATCAGCTCCTTCCCTATAAGACAATAATTTTTTGTGCAAGCAAAACATTTTCTCGAAAATATACATTTTCATCTTTCATTTCTTCAATTTTTTCAATTGCTTCTTTATCCCACTCCAAATTGGCTTTTGAAGTTGAATTGTCTGCGATGGCCATTTTATGCCCTTGTTCAGTATCAATGTCAATGTCGGTTCGTTTTACAGCAACGATCTGATTCCCGTCTGTTTCGATGATAAGCACATCTTCAAGCCCAATATTTGCTACATTTTCAACAGTTTTATTTCCGGCAATAATTCGATTGTTTTTGTCAAGCAGGATTGATCTCCCAGCTCCGAGCTCACGTAAAGATTTTTCAATAAAGTGTTGTCCGTATTCGGTTCCCTTGTTCGCATTCAAATTATCGGGAATCAGGTTTGCAATTTTAGTCTTTTTTAGATTTTTTTCATACATGGATTTTTGCGTTTAAAGAAAAACACAAAAATAGCGAGAGCAATCTGTATTAGTTCGCTCCCGCTTAGAAAGTTGTAAAAAAGATATTTACAATTATTGTTGCAATTTTTTTGCTATTATGCTTATTATACAGAAAAATAACCTTTGTAATTAATATAAGATTCTATTTCGGATAACACATTATCAAGATAATTTTTTGTATTATTCTTAAAACCAATTAACTCATTTATTGTATAATCTCTGCCAATTTCAGAAAATGTAAATTGTCCATGTGCTAATTTATTTCTCTTTTCTTTGATAATAACTAAATCCCGCCCATTTTGCACTTCATTACAGCCAAATTGTTTTGCAATTTTACGAATCTCTTGAGCATCAATATTTCCACCAATACTTATACATTCTGTTTTAAATGTAAGTAATTCATCTTCAAGTATTTTTTTTATCACTATCATCAAATAATCACTATTGTTATTGTTTTTTACTTCCTGAGCAATCCAAAGCTTTTTTACTTTATCAGTTAAATTCCGAAAAGTAGCATTAGAACTTTGCATTGACGTACATATTGCAGTAATAGAATTTCTAATTGTTGCTTCTATAAGGTTATACAACAATAAAAATCCATTTGCTTTAAGAATTTTTGAAAGATCATCATCAATTATTTGAGTTGACATTTCTCCTAAAAGATCGGTGCATACTATTGAACAAGAGCCTTTATCAAGTGATTGAAAAGCTGTGAAATAAATTTCTATCTCTGATACTCTCTTTTGATATTCAGATCTTGTATTATTCATTTTCGTATGAGAAATTATTTATAGTTCCAAGTAAACAATCACGAACAAATTATATTCGCGCTTTTAACTTTCCTTGATTATTACTGGCATCAGTTGTTGTATGTTTTTTGAATTCAACAGAATCTATCCACGAAAAATCAGTTGGATTTAAATTAGGATTTTGTTTTAATGCCAAATAAATTCCAACAGAAAGAGCTTCAAATCGAACACGCGGTGTAGCATTGTCTCTTCCTTTTCTTGCAAAAAATGGAGGTGACAAATGGTTTTGTGCAAAATTCATTACCATATTGAAATCATGGAGAAGATCAACTCTATTAAATCCTTTATTATTATTTTTTAGATAATCATCTAAAAAATTAGCAACATCATGTTTGAACTTCAGGTATGAGTTTGAATACGCAAAAAATCTTAATGCTAATTCCTCGTATTCCCCTCTTTTTGCTTTAGATTCTGGAATAGGACAAACTTCTTTGAACAATGGCAATTTAGAACATTCAATGATAAAATTATAAAAGTCTCCTTGGTATGCTCCTTTTCTTATTTCACTTGATTTTAACTTATTAGAGCTTGTATTTACTCTGCTAAAAATATCTGCACGTATATCTAAATCTGCTTTATCTGTAACAACATGGAATCTAAAATCTCTTAATAAAAATTTATTTTTTCTTAATTCTGATAAATCTTCAAATTTTGTTCCATTAAGTTCTGTTAGTTTGAGCAATCCAAATAATTTCAATTCGTTAGAACAATATTCAACCAACGTCCTAATTCTTTGAGATCCGTCAATAATTTCCAGTTCTGCTTCATCGCCAGAAACTGAAACAAGAAATGGCATAATCGGAACACCTAAAAAAACAGATTCAATAAATCTTGATTTTTCATCCTTCTTCCAAACAAAGTTTCTTTGATAATGAGGAACAAATATCTGTTGTTTGTCATATTTATTCACAATAACTTCTACTGGATATTCTTTTGTGTCATATACATAAGGAACACTTTCTTCTTGTATTTGACGTTCTATTTTTTGAAATTTTTCTTCACTTAGGTTTTGTTTTGCCATAATTTATATTCTTTTAAGTGTTCTTTAATGCTTTTAGCTATCACCTGTCCTAACTTTGGAGGAACAGCATTGCCAATTTGCCTACAAATAACAGACGGATTATATTTATCCATTGATTCGTAAAATTGATAATTGTCAGAAAATGTTTGAAAACGAGCTGCTTCTCTCAGAGAAATTGCTCTATCTTGTTCGGGATGTCCAAATCGTCCATTTCCTAATCCAGTACATTGGGTAGTCATTGTCGGAGATGGCTCATTCCATTTCATTCGGCCATATACACTACCATAAGAATGTCCAGATTTTTTTTTAAAACAATCTAACAGTAATTCCTTTGGCCAACTTTTCCAACCTTCCCCTTCTTTTGTATGTTGTATTCTAATAATATTTAGGTCTGACAATTCTCTGGATCTATGAAGCGGATCTTGGGGATCATATTCACCTGCCTTTATGGGAGATAAGTCTCCTATTGCATCTCTTACTGTTATATAATTATCAGGAGCATGAGTAGGTTTAATCAAAGTAATATCTCCTAATTTTGAGGCTAAAAATACTAAACGTTTACGTCTTTGAGGAATACCATAATCTGGACAAAATACAATTTTATAACTAATATGATAACCCAACATAATTAATTTGTCATAAAAATCTTGAAATATTGATGATTTATTATAATTGACCAATTGAGGAACATTTTCCATGGAAACTATAGTCGGCTGCGTTTCTTCAATTAACCGAGAAAATGAAAAAATTAAATTTAATTTTTTCTCATCCTTAACTTTAACTTTGAAACTGTAAGAAGAAAATGGCTGACAAGGGGCACAGCCGACTAACACTTTTAATTTTTTCCCAAATTGTGTATTCAATTCATCTCCTTTTAACTCAGTTATATCAGTTGTGTTAAATTGAGCATGATTATTTGTTTCATAGACATATTTACACGTAATATCATTGTCATAACCAGCGACCACATTAAATCCCTCAGCAACAAACCCTTGTGTCAGCCCCCTATGCCACAGAATAGGTCAATTACTGCTATATTTGGATTTTTTCTAACCATACTTGCAAATTTAATGTCGTGATATTTTTCTGCGAAAATACAATTTTTTTCGATTTCTATTTCTATTTCGTACGCATTTTTTTAACCTCCACTAAATCCCAAATTGGTTTCCCGTGTTCAACATCATATCAAACCATTCCTTTTTTACCTTTAAATAAAGTGTTTTCAGTTCACACATTGCATTACAGTTTATATTTGTATTTTAACAAAGCACTATCAACATCCTGCCTTTTGAAAACGTACTGTTTGCCGGTAACACGATATGGAATATTTCCTCTACTGGCAATTGATTGAGCCTTGGACCGTGAGCAATTAAGATAATCTGCCAGTTCATTAAGTCCGACTATTTCACGCATATTTTCATCATCATCTTCTGTAAATGAATTAAGTTGTTTTTTGTTATTATCTCTTTCAGAAGTCATATTATCATAAATTTCATTTACAAGGCGGTATGATACCTCAATCTTAATTTCTCCTTTTTGAAGGAGTTCTTTTACTATTTCATCTGATAATTCCATGTTATTATGATATTTAGCATTAAAATTTATATAATTAAAAATATACTATAATTTGATTACTTTATTTTTTTGAATATTATATGTTCAACTTCTTTTACTCGCTCAATTCCGACTATATCTACCCTTTTTACTCCTTTTTTTTGCTTAAAAAATTTTACAAATATAAACTCTTTTTCTGATGTAAGTTTTGTGAGAATTTTAGGAGACTGCCCGTTTATTCCAATGTAGTATTGTATAATTTGTATTTATCTGTTATTTGTTATTCAAAATATTTTTTACATACAAACCCATTTCGTGGTTTATAATCTTTAAAATCACAACTCATAAAACGCTCTTTTTTGTTAACCCATCCGGCAAAGTCTTTTTCATATTGACTAACTTTCCTTTCGTTATTAAAATCCCGATAAGGCTGAACAAATGGTCTAATTCCAAGTTCTTTAAGTTTTCTTACTCGGTATAAGTCCTGCTCAATATTTGTATTGAAGCCTACCAGGATATAGCATATAATTTTGTAAGCCTTCACATATTTAAGCATGTCCTTTATGTTCTCTAAAATATTTTTGGTTGCAAAATCCCAAGCAATATGGATTGATCCGTCAATCTTTAATTTGTTCAAATAGTATACTTGCTCTTTAATTTTTGGAGAGTATAATAAAATCACCTTCAGAATATTTTTCCTGAAGGTGATTTATAATCAGCAAATTAAGAGTTCCCGATTTTAAAAATTACTTCACGGGAGCGTGAGAATTGGCAAGTCCAATTGAAAGTTCTGTGCCTTTAGTTAATCATCTCGCTGAGAGGCAGCCCATATTCTTCTTCCATCCTGATTCCATATTCTTCGAGTCTGTCAAGAATTGGATTGTAAATTTCAGGCAGGGTGGGGCGGTAAATGCCTTTCATATTGAGAGTCCCGTCGAGAATTAGCTGAACTGCAGCAGAAGCCGGCAGGGTGACATTGCGAGCGATGGAAGTTTCTGTAGCAGGAGAACCAAAGTCGAGTAATTTGGATTTGATAACTTCCTGCTTTCCGTCGGGATATTCGGCTCTGATGACGTGCAGCATCACATTCATATCTCTTTCGTTCATTGCCAGCGACATCTTCTCAATCATGAGGGTGGCAATCACTTCAAAGGGAGAATCCACCCGGCGTCCCATCTTCTCCTCGGAGAAAAGCCCCAGCCATTCCATTCCTTTCACAGCAGGAGAGTCAACCGCAACGCCCGCTTTTGCGGCAACTTTAGCTTTGATGTCCCGGGCATCGGTGCCAATCATCAGGGCGGTCATATCGGCATATGATTTTCCCGTAAAGTCAAAAGTATCCTGCGTAATCAGGTTGCAAGCTTTGATGGCATCCATAATTTCGCACCAGTGTGGAAAACGGATGGTACCCCTGAACATGGTCTCGGTTTCCGGAATGTTATAAGTTTCGATAAAAGAGAGGGAATCGCGGTTCGGATATACTTCCAATGCGCCCACCGTCGGGAAATCTTGAATAGTAAAACGGTCTTTGAAAAGGTTTTCGGTAGGGATATTGACAGTCTTTCCGTGTTTAAGGTAAACAGCATCGGCGCTGCTTGCCAGTACCACCCCTTTGGGGCTCCAGGAGAACTTGTAACCGAAAATATTATCATTACTTTCCGGGGCCGGCAAGGCACCGCAAAGAGAATAGAACTCTTTAATTTTTCCGCCTTTGGCATGAACGGAATCAATAATGCGCATGGCTCCCATGTGGTCAATGCCCGGATCCAGTCCGCATTCGTTCAGAATGATGATACCGGCATCCTTGGCAGCTTGTTCAAGTGCAGCCATGGCGGGCTTGATATAGGAAGCAGTGAGCATGTTCTTTTTGTTCCTGATACATACTTCAGCCACTTGAGGATGGAACACCCACGGAATAAGGCTGACGGTAATGTCGTGTTCGGCAACCAACTTGTCAAGAACATCCATCTGATCCACTGTCCATGACATGGCGACGGCGTTAGGAAAATTACCGATCAGAGCTGCTGCTTCTTCTTTTTGCAAGGAAGTAACGGTGAGGAAATATCCTCTTTCAAGCAAGTCGCGGATAATGGGTTTTGCCACAAGACCTGCTCCTAATAGTAAGACTTTTTTCATAGCTATGATAATTTGAAATTGTTCTATAGAGTTGTATTGAATACCTATTATAATTAATATTTTAAAAGTATTAATGGGATAGAAAATATTCCACAATAGTGCCGCAAAGATACAATAATTCCCGAAAGTGTTAAGATGAAATGAGGGGCGATTTTTGCAAATAAAAATATTATTTTCTCATCAGCCTTTCAATATCTTCAATTTCCACGGGTACGTCTGCCATCAGATCAATCGGCTTGTCACCAACGACAACATCGGTCTCAATACGGACGCCGATTCCTTCTTCGGCAATATAGATGCCCGGTTCACAACTCAGCACGCAGCCCGGCTGGAATGTCCAGTCACGTTGCCCCACATCATGAACATCCAACCCGATGAAGTGGCTGGTGTTGTGCATAAAGTATTTCTTAAAGAGTGGTTTAGCAGGGTCTTGATTTTTAACATCCTCGGCAGTAAAGAGCCCAAGTTTAATCATCTCTTCTTCCATCCTTTTAAATACATAGGCATTTATTTTATGGATGGTCATTCCGGGTTTAAATAACGGAATGGTTTCTTTGTAAATGGAAAGAACAGCATTATAAACCTCTTTCTGTCGTGGAGTAAATTTACCGTTTACCGGAATGGTACGGGTACAGTCGCCGGCATAATTGGCGTAGTCAGCTCCGAAATCCATCAAAAGCAAATCGCCGTCCTGCATAATTTTGTCATTATTGACATAATGGAGAATGCAGGTATCCTCGCCGGAAGCCACAATTGCCGGAAAGGAATAGCCTTTTGCTCCGAGTCTAAGCATCTCATACATCAGTTCAGCTTCTATCTCATATTCATAGATGCCCGGCTTAACTGCCTTCAGGGCACGTAGAAAAGCAGCCTTGGTGATGTCGCAGGCTTTCTGCAGTGCTTTCAGCTCTGCCGCCTTCTTTACATTTCTGAGCGGATAGAGTATTGGGGCAAGCCGTTGATACCGGTGAAGCGGATAACTTTCCTTTAATTGAGCCGCAAAGCGAATCTCCTTCGTTGGGAAATCAATCTTTTGTCGCGGATTTTCCGGAAGATGAAGGTAAACATGTTTTGAATTTACCATCAAGTCGTGTAAAACCGACTCAAAATCATCTGTAAACATCACGTTTTTAACTCCGGACAATTCCGAGGCAGCTTCTTTGCTCAGGCGATGGCCATACCAGATAACCATTTCCGGATTAGGATTCTTGATGAAAAGAATCTCCCGATAGTCGGGATTAGGGTGCCACGGAGCTATTGTCAGGAAAGTATCTTCCTGATCTATGCCGCAAAGGTAAAGCAATTCGGAATTTTGCCGAAACTGATGATCTTCGTCACCACATTTCGGAAATTCATCGTTTGAAGTTAAAATTACCAGCGAATTGACTTTAATCTCATTGACAACACTTTGTCGGTTGTCAATATAAAAACTTTTCTCTAAAGGTATATATTTCATAAGGGATGATTTTGGCTATAATTCAATTTATAAGACAATTTAAAATACAATAAAAAAATGGAAGAGCTATCCATTCAGAAATTCCCTGATATCTGCTATCAGTTTTTTAGCAATATTGTCAGCACTACTTTCTGTAAGGGCTTCGGCATAAATGCGAATGATGGGCTCAGTATTGGAAGGCCGCAGGTGAACCCAACTGTCCTCAAAGTCCACTTTGACCCCGTCGGTAGTCGTTACCTGATAATTTGAATATTTGTGAGCAATATGATCCAAAATTTTACGCACTTTCATATCAGGTTTAAGTTCTATTTTATTTTTGGAAATATGATATGACGGGTAGAGGTGTCTGATTTCGGAGCAGTCTTTTTTACTTTTTGCCATGTAGGATAGAAATAGCGCAATGCCTACAAGTGCATCACGGCCATAATGCAACTCCGGATAGATAACGCCTCCATTGCCTTCTCCTCCAATGATGGCTTGGGTAGCTTTCATCTTTTCAACAACATTGACCTCCCCAACGGAAGCAGCATGGTACTCAACACCAAACTTGTTGCTCACATCGCGGAGTGCCCGGGTAGAGGAGAGATTTGACACCGTATTTCCTTTTTTGTTTTGCAGCACATAATCAGCCACTGAAACCAACGTATATTCCTCCCCGAACATTTCGCCGTCTTCCATCACAATGGCAAGCCTGTCAACATCGGGGTCAACCACAAACCCGGCGTGGTAGTTGTTCTTTTTCATTTCATTAGCTATCTCGAAAAGATGTTCGGGAAGAGGCTCAGGGTTGTGAGCGAAAATACCCGAAAGGTCTCCATTGAGCACTTTAATTTGGGAGACTCCAAGCTTTTCAAGAAGAGCCGGAATAGCAAGGCTCCCGGTAGAATTGATGCAATCTACAATGATGGAAAAGTGAGCATTTGTAATAGCTTCCACATCAACTAAATCTAACTTGAGAAGGGCATCAATATGGTTTGAAATGGCATTGGGATCTTGATGGTACTGACCCAGATTTTTTACCTCGGCATATTCAAATTCTTGTTTTTCTGCAATATCAAGGAGTTTCTTTCCATCGGCGGCGGAGATAAATTCCCCTTTTTTGTTGAGCAGTTTAAGGGCATTCCAATTCATCGGATTATGGCTTGCCGTGAGTATGATGCCTCCCTCCACAGGATGCTGAATGACGTACATTTCAACGGTAGGAGTAGTAGAGAGCCCAAGGTCAATAACATGGACTCCCATTGCCTGCAAAGTCGAGCAGACAAGCGTATTAACAAGCTCGCCGGAGATGCGGGCATCGCGCCCCACAACCAGCGTGAGTGGTTTTGTGTTGTCTCCCTTGCGCAGAAAAGTTACAAATGCTGAGGCGAATTTGACAATGTCGATAGGGGTGAGGTTCTCTTCAGCTTTTCCTCCGATGGTTCCCCTGATACCTGAAATAGATTTGATAAGTGCCATTATTATTTGGTGTTAATTTTATTTTGCAGGGACTATCGTGCCCATCCGAAAAACTAATCCGATTTGGAATTGTAGAACGAACAATCCTTTTTTATAGTATGATTCAACATTGGGACGATCTGTCTTATAAGAAAGAGGTATCAGATAAGTCGGAATTAAATTGGCCCCAAGTGAAATGCGATTGCCAAGTCGCCATTGCAGATTTACTATTCCGCCAAGACCAAGCATGTTGCCTTTATGCGATACATAGTAGTTGGTTGAATCATTTTTTAATGTATTAATTTTTTTAATGTCGTTGTATGAAAGGTCAACGCCCACTCTGAAAAGGAAACTCTTTCCTAAAGGAAAACAGTACAAAGCCGAAGCCCCAACTTTTATCTTATTAAATTTGGTCGAGTACCCTGTATAGTCGGCATCTGATTTTAAGTGTGCCCAATCAAAATTTATTTGGAAATTCATTTTGTTAACCCATTCGTCGAAGACAAGGGAGGCTCCTCCTCCCAGGGAGTTTTTCACTTCATTGTCTTTTTGAAATTCGGTGTCAAAACGCACTTCCAATTGCTGAGAAAATCCAACTATTCCTATTAATAGGAATATAAATAAAACGGCAATTTTTTTCATGGTTTATAAATTCAATTGATGATGATGCCTGCTTTACTTTTATAATGCAAAAATACCATTTATTAATGAAAA
>Ga0116171_10005624_pt1 | contig 10994 bp, 8 predicted proteins | sample AD_JPNHW2_MetaG_FD_89798 | JGI IMG/M metagenome (GOLD analysis project Ga0116171, IMG submission 89798) | Active sludge microbial communities of municipal wastewater-treating anaerobic digesters from Japan - AD_JPNHW2_MetaG | ecosystem: Engineered > Bioreactor > Anaerobic > Digestate | place...
ATGATTACGGTATAAATTCATTTGTTCAGCCGGTATATAACCCTACACGAGAGGCAAACATTGTAAGAGATATTCAAAGACACGATATTTCATTCATAACTCCGGGATATCGAACCCCACAACAAGCCTATGAAAAAAGCATTTCTTTCTCTTCAAACCCTGCTTTCCCGAGTGCCAACGATTATACTAAGATTTCTCAATCCGATCTCGATATGACTGTACGAAATTCACGCATGGTGTATGTATCCCCGATGCGAACGGAACTGGATTCCTGGAAGCCCTATGGTCACTATTGGGACGATGACGGTGGCGGCATGGCGGGACTTGTGTATGGCAAACCCCCGGGAGGTGTTGATTTCAGCAACATCCAGTTGAATTCACTCTCGATATCGGATGACAGCGATGCACAGACCTTCTCGTATACCTTAAAAACGACAGTAACTCAGCCCGGTGAAGCGGCAGATGACATCGAAAAGGCTTCGGCCCTGAGTTTCAGGGCGTTCTTCACCGGACTGGCATTGCCCAATTCGGTGTTTTGGGTGAATCTCAATCCGTATGAACCCGACAGGATAATGGATAAGAATCTTGCAACAACAGATGTCGGACGGATCATGCTCCAAGCAGATCTTGACATGAAGAAAGATTATGCACGATTTGAAAATGGGTGTGTCTATCCAATAGGGGAGGAATATCGTAAAGTAAACCTGCAAAAAGAGACTGAACTCCTCAACACCCTGAAATCAAAATATCCGGGGGAGTCTGACAAAATTGATAAAATTATGTTTTTCACTCCTCTTGGTCGCTGGATAGGCCCGGACCATATTGATGTCCAGATGGATAAGGATCAGATTTTTATCCATAATCAGTCTCTAACCATAATCAGGACTCCTGTTGAAAATCTTTCGACCTTTAGAATTTCTGGTCGGATTGCTTTATCTGAGTCAGACACACTCAGCAATCTGTCATTATCAGATGAATTAAGCAGGGATCTTAATACAACTGCCAAAGAATATTATCAGTTTACGGCTGATCAGGAAGATAAGATGATTACGCCGCTCGTCATTAAAGAGATCAATTCCGCTCCAAAATATGCTGACCTGCGGAGAGTATATTCTTCGCTTGCTCTTGCACAATGGTACAAGGAAAAATACCGGGGAACCAAGGGGATCTTCTCTACTAAAATTGATTCAGGAGACTTGACAGGGCTTAATTCGAATACATCGTGGAATTTCGAGGACACATATCAGGAATTTTTAAAATCTATCTACAAAGGAGAATTTAGATGCAACGTAACTACTTCCGAGAATGTAGTAGAATCAACGACAGTAAAAAATGGCTATATCACCCATACAACGTCAACCCGTTCAGAAGGTTATGGATATGGTGTTGGAGGCGTTGTGTTTTCAAAAATTCTCTTAACCAAAGTAAGTGAAATTACTCCTGCAACCGAGACCATCATGCAAGCCGCAATCTTCCAGGAATCGCCTTCTTGGTCATCCTCAAATCCTTCATGTAGTACATCAGGATCCGACAAGATTGCAACAACGGGTACTACAAAAGATAGTGTAATCTATATTGGAGATAGTATCTTCTTTACCAATACTTCTGTAAAAAAATCTATAATACCATTGATTCATAAATCCCCTACAAAAAAAGCCATGAAATCTGCAACCCCTACCTCGTGGGCTACTCCCATTCTCATTGTAAGTGGGGCTGTTATTGTCGGCATTACATTGTTCATGAAACGAAAAACAAATGAGGATTATGAGGATGATGAATATTGATCATTTCCTCGATATTTTTTTTAGATAAAGAATTGAGTTCTTTTTTTTATATCCATAATATACTGCGGCATTGAATTGGTTAGTATCGTTATAGGCCATTTTTTTTAAAGACCATGGGTATTCTTGCGGAGAACTCATAGGCCCAGAGTTTTCCCGTTTAAAATCTGATTATCGAAAAGAGAAAACTAAAAAAGTTTAGTAACTGATTGAAAGAGCATTTTTATTCCTCTCCGGTAATTTTTCTTCCGGATGAAAATCAATCCAATTCTGAACATGGCCTTTGTATGATTTGGATCGATTGCGAGCACTTGGAAATAAGTATCCTGCGCATCAGAAACCCTGTTCAACCCTTCAAGAGCGCGACCCTTGAAATATAACGCATCGAAAAAATGGGGGTGAATTTTCAATGCAGAGTCATAAGCTTTTATCGCATCATTATATTTTTTCAAACTCAAAAAAATATTCCCTTTTTTCAGGTATGCAAGGATAAATTGGGGAAAAAAAGATATCGCCTTATCATACGCATATACCGCTTCTTCGAATTTTCTTAATTTCGCAAGCGAATTCCCCTTATTATACCATGCTTTCGGGCTCTGAGGTTTTACCAAAAGAGCCCTTTCATACGCATGGATGGCATCATTATATCTTCGCTGTCGTTGGAGGGCCACCCCTTTATAGTACCATTCATCCATATTCAGAATCGTTTTTGTGTAAATAAATATATAGTGAAGTGATTTTCTCGCAGTTACGAGGTATAAGACAGAATTGTAGCGGTCACCGAAAAATCATCCGGGATAACGGAATAAAACGAGAAAAAGTCCCAAGAAACAACCGGGAGTTAGAACTCACCACTCATTAAGGGTTCTGTTGATCGGGGTATAACTGTTGAAGGAATAGAATCGGTTGTAGACCGGAAATGGGTATTGGGGAGATATCGGCATTTTCATTAAAAACTCAATAACGGAGATCCTAACGACGGTGTTCTTCCAGCCATTCCATGACACCTTCGTCATTCCGTTTCTGGAAATCCAAGGGCTTGGGCACCACATTCGATCCGTTCCGGAGAGATTCTGAAAAAAATTCATCCACATCTTCTTTCAACCCGGTCACAACAGCCAGAACCCGCACCTTCCCTTCCATCTCCCTTGTCACATGCAATCCCCACACAACATCGGCGTGGGAATCGAGTGTGGATGAAACTGCGGTAGCAATGTCCTCTGATTCGAACAGGTTGATGTCGGAACCGCCATTTATGCATATGACACAGCCGGAAGCTCCGGTGATAATGGTATCCATGGAGGGATGTGCAAGGCTGTTCTGCAGCACGCTCTCGTTTTTATTGGAAATTCCTTCCTCACTCTCACCCGCAAGGAGGAGGGCTGTTCCTTTATCCTTGAAAATTACCCGTAAATCAGCGAAGTCAATAGTAATAAGAGATGGTTCTGTGAGGAGGATTGTCATCTGCCTGATAGTATCGATTATCATCCGGTCCATTTTCCGGTATATTTCTGCCGTGGAAAGGTGAGGGTACTGGCAGGCAATTTTCCGGTGATCCAGAATGATAACGGAATCTGCATACTTGAGGAGCTCCTTCAGACCACTCATGGCGGTAGTCCATTGATACCGTTCATTATCGGATGGCAGAGTTGCAAAACAGATCACGAGTGAGCCATTATCCCGTGCATATTCAGCAATGAGGGGGAGTGCTCCGGTGCCGGTTCCTCCGCCCAATCCGGCAGCGAGGAAAACAAGATCAGTTGATTCGATCACGGTATTGATAACCGGTATCCCGTATTCAATTGCACGTCGGCCCATGATGGAACATCCGCCGGCACCAAGGCCTCCTTTCAGGGCTTTCCCGATAGAGATACGCTTGTCAGCCGGTGAAATTTTCAGGTGCTGTAAATCAGTATTAACCAAGACGGTCTCTGCACCGGTCAGCCTGGCGCGATGGATTTCGCTCACGATGTCATTACCGACATTGCCACAACCCAATATTACAATTCCCGGCAGGTTCACAAGATTTCCCTCATGCGTTTTGTAAATGGCATTGTTATTTCTGATGTGCTCTCCGGATGGCTCGTCAACTGATGAATCGCCATGACATTGAATAACTACCTTAGCGTATATTCGCAATAATGGGTTTTCGGATTATAGCATGTCGGACCTGTTTCTTTATCGTCACAGCATTTCATCCCTGACTGACACAGAAGGTTATTGCCACAATTCCGGCTTGGTCCTGAATAAACCACATCTTTATAGCAGGTTTGAGTTGCGGAATTATAACAGGTTATACCACATGTGGACCAACCTTTACGGGGTCCGCCCTCTACGACGTTTCCTTGACAACAGTGCTGGGTTGTTCCGTCAAATACTGTTCCACCGTTAACCCATGCATCATATCCTACATACGAACCCTGTCCTACCCATGCATTTGGAACAGAGTAGTTGGCACAACACCATTGAGTCCCGGATCGATCCAAGAGTTTTCCGCCACAACATGTGGGGTCCGCAACTGTACCGTTGGGGTAAATTTTTCCTCCGCAGAACAAATCTCCTTGTTTATTATGGCATCCGTTGCTCCAGGCGCCCCATTTTCCTACTGCCAATTCTCCGTAGCAACATGTCATCTTGTCAGGATCATAGCAAATACCATTACACTTCTCTTTGCAGGTGGCCAGTGTCGGTGAAGGGGTAGCAGCGGAATTTTTTTCGTTCACGCAACCGACCGATAACAGAATCATTACTAATAAAAATACAAAAGGAAGATTTCGCATGATTTTCCTTTTCATCCGATGAGCGAAAAATCTTCTTATTTTATGTAAATCGCGATGACATCGAGAGAACTATCATGACAGCCCGAAATCTCTAGAACCAGAGCGTGATTCAGATATCACGGAGAATCTCTCCTGATTAGTATGAAACATGGCACAATGATTGGGATTTTTTTATGGATGGGCAGCTCTTACATTCAATTTTGAATGAAAACGCGATTCGGTGTCGGCATTTTCCGGATTATATCGGCACATTCATCATGAAAAGAAAACCAATCAGGAGAACAGGAGACCGAAGTAATCATCGGTGTATATCATACGACATGAGTATCTGGACCTTGACCGGAAATAATGAATTATCTTTGGTTCGACAACCTAATTCAGAAAGGAGAAAAATGAAAGAAAAACGCACCCTCGTCACTATCTCAGAAAGCTTTTCTGCAGGTTGATGTATGGAGATATCTGGTTTATCCGAATTATCACCGGAAGGAAAAACACAGGATATTCTGGTTATCGGTGCTGGAGGAGCAGGTGCCCGGGTTATCCGGCAACTCAGCCAGATTCGCGAGCACGCGGTGCGATCGATAGCTATCGACCGTGATCCTGAGATTCTGGCCAATATCTCCCCAGCCATTCCGTTTCTCTTGAAATCCTCTTACTTCGCTGAACCATTTGGACTCTGCGGCGGTGATCCTGATCTCGTTGATCGGGTAGCGGATGCTTCACGACGGGCTCTGCCGGATCTGGACCCGTTTCTTGGGCATCCTGAATTCTGTTTTATCGTTGCCGGGATGGGAGGAAATACCGGCACAGGAGTTTTACCCGTGCTTGCGAAAACCCTCATGGACCGGGGAACTGTTGTGACCGCCATAGTTACGTCTCCTTTTTCCATTGAACGGGGGAGAAGCCGGCAGGCACGCATGGAGACGGAGGCACTCCGTATTAATGTACATTCATTAATTGTTCTGGATCTTAACCGGCTGAACAGCATCCTTTCACCAGGGCTTCCCATGGGGAATCATTTCGCATATATGGATCAGTTCCTCGCTGATACCATTCACTCAATTTGTGAGACAACACATCCGAATTCTTTCATGCCTTTCGGTGCTACGGATCTCCACATTATCCTTGGACAGGGATCTACCGGGACGATCGTGACCGGAGAATATAACAATGAGGCTGCAGTCACGCCTTCCCCGGAGGCGAAACTGCAGTATGCATTTGGTGATATTATCGACGATGAAGTGACTCAGTGCCTCATCCAGATCATTGGAGGAAAAGATATGGGCCTGCATGAAGCAGACTTTCTCGCAAATTCTCTCATCGGTACCTTCAATACGCACGCAGATATCGTCTGGGGGGCATGCGTGAAGAAAAAGATGAAAGAGCGGGTGCGTTGGATCATGCTTGTCATGAAAACCACTTCAGGAAGTAATCGGGAGTCGAATCCTGGAGCAACGATTCCAGACACGTAAAAAGGGTGCAGCATGGATATCCAATATTGTGGCAGGTCTGAAAAAGGAATACGCGACAACAACGAGGATGCATTTGTCGCCCGTAAGACCGGGGACTTCTGGCTGTTCGCAGTTGCAGATGGGCTGGGCGGACACATGGCTGGGGAGAGGGCGAGTGCGATAGCTCTTGAGATCCTGCAGGCCGAAGTTGAGACGGGGATCACTGATCCGAAAACCTCTCTTGTTAAAATAGCACTTCAAATTCATGAAGAAATCCAGCAAATCGCAAACACTGACCGGAAGTACTTTGGCATGGCCACAACCCTTATCGCTGCCCTTGTCAGCAATGAAGGCCGGATCCTGGTCATGAACATCGGGGACAGCCGGGCATATCTCATCGGTGAAAAAATTCATCACACAAGAGACCAGAGCGTTGTCGAGAGCATGATCGAGTCCGGGGAAATTACCCGAGAAGAGGCACAGCATCACCCCCTTCAGACCATGATCCTCCAGGCACTTGGAGACCCGGAGAGTATCATCCGGCCGGATTTTTATGAGGCTGATATCCATAAGGGTATGCTGCTGTTGTCAACAGATGGTATGCATGACAGTGTGGATAAAGAGATGATCGGCGAGATCGTCCGTTCTCATCGTGATGATTTGTCCGCAGCCTGTGATGCAATCATTGAAAAAGCTCTGGCGTGCGGGAGCGAGGATAATATCACGGTCGTTATTGTGAGAGGATCTGGTTAATCAATCACCAAAAATTAATCGGGAAACCGGAAGAACCGTATATTTACCCGGGGAGTATCCAAATCACTAATGTACTCATTAGAAATCCTCACCAGAATACCGGAACCGAAACCGGATGGCATTATCCGCATACGTCCAGGGGAATCTACAATTGTCCAGATCGATACGTGCGATTCTGCACCAGACATCCGGGGCCGACCTGCTGAATGGAGATTTAAAACCATCCCGGCATTGATCATCGCAATCAGCGATGACCTTCCGGAGATCTTCCGGGTCTTTCAGGCTCCTGAAGATCCAGAAGATGCTGTCCCGGTTCTTTCTCTTTCTTCCGATCATATTGCGTTACTTTCCTGCAGAGCTGACGGGAAGATTCTCTATCGAAAAACCGCTGATTGCTCTTTCGGGTCATCGGAACCGATGCAATACCTGCACGAAATAATCGCGAAAACTGAATACTGCATCATTTTATGTTCCCAAAGGACCCCCAATTGGATGTTCCTCGCGGGGCAAATTGCTCAGTTTGCCCGTGATCAGAACACCCTCATTGTCCTGGCGTTAATCGGAAAAGGAGAGGCGGATTCGTATCAGAGCGGTTTTAATCCCTTTGAAAAATTTCACACGATAATTGCGAATCCGGATCATCCTGCCAGCGTAGCGCCGGTATGCCTTGAACGTATCCGCGATTTTTGCGAGGCAACTCTTTACGATATCGTTATGTCGGGGGGGAGGCACGGCCTGGAACCCGATTATCGCACGAATGTGCGGGATCTCATGTTCAACGGCGGAATATGTGTTCCGTGGCATACTCCGGGAAAACCGTACGCTCGTGAGCTTCTCAAGGAATATTTAATCTCTGTTCAGCCCAAAAATCAGGCCACGATCACAGGTACGTACTCGATTCTGAAGATTCCCTGGAAATCAACCATTGATGATGCCATCCGTCTTCGTAATTCTCTCTATATGATTCTTGATGAATATATACCATCCAGATACCCGCACATCATGAGGATTGAGGGATACGCTCCGGAAATCGAGGGACTGGTCGATCTGAATATCTGGACCTTTACCGGGAATCATGAAGTACCGTCAATTCAACAGACCATATAGATGGGAAAAACCCGAATATTCTTGTCATTGATGGCGGAGAGCGGAATATCGAATGGGACAAGATAAATCTCTTCGAGAGTATCACTTGAGAGTAGTCACGCGGAAAAAATAATAAAAAGTGGTCTTGTCGATCCAAAGGTGGAGTAAATGAAAAAAAGTCCGTCGTTTGAGGAGATTGTAAAATGAACACGGTTCCTGATGACCAGTCAAAACCACCGGACACGGTTACAAAGGATCCTCCGGACAGGACCCTGATCTATTCATGGGTACTTGTTTCGGATTTCGGATCCTATGTAAAAACCCTGAACGCAACAGTAACGGGAATTCCGGCGGATGCTGATACCGGTGTCGGATATATCTATATCGACCATGATTGCGGAATAAGCATGGTGATGGAATACTTCGGGACGAAAAACGGCGGGGAACTGTGCAGGACATCACTCGTATCGCTGGATAACCTTATTTCGCTCAGGTTCCGGTACAGTTCACTGAAACTACTGAACCTGAAGCAACTCACACCAGAAGAGGCGACTGGTCTCGGATTGCCGACGATTCCTGACAGGATCCATTTCTACAGTACTCCCGATCTCAAGACCATCCGTGAACTTGAATGGTTTGACCCTTTCCGGGCAAACGGATTCTTTGATGATGTCATGGCGTTCCTGCCAAGACTCGGGGAAAACGTACCGGAATTAGTATGGGTTCGGTTGACGCGGTATCTCGGAGTAACTGACCGGTTCCTTGGATACCTGCTCAATGAACCATTCCGCGATTATGGCATTCACAAAGGGGATATTCTGGAGATACAGGTGATAAGAGATCCACAGGTGATATGGCTTGCTGCAATTCCCCGAAAGATTAACAGAAACGAAGGAACATAAGAAAAAGCAGTATTTTTTCCCAGCCTTCTTTTCATTTACATGGAATAGTTTATTCCTGTTGCAGCGATTTCAGAAACATGATATATCAGAAACATGGACGTTCACGGAATTCCGGGTTCCCGTAACGCATCCATCGTACTGTTTTATACGAGTCCCCGCTGATCATTACTGGAGAAGAGAGTGCGGTTTTGTCTACACTTTTGTTCGTTGAGAATTCCCAGCCGTTCCCTAAGGTGCTGTTGTCAGTTCTCAAAAAAAGAGACGACTTCCAGACAGACCGGGTATTCTCGGCAGTACATGCCATAAACAGGATGAAAGAACGGCGGTTCAACCTGGTTCTTGTCTGCGGACGGGACAGCGGGAACAGCGCCGTACAGGATGCAGCCAGGAAAATCGGCGCCTCATTTTTTTCGTTGACATCTCACCGGCGCAACCGTTGAAAGAGCGGAACGGACAGATCAAAACTGCGACCCTTTTCCTTAAAGATTTCCACCATTCTGCAGAATTCCGTCTTTCCGGGTTTAAAACCGAGCGGGACCTGTTTCTTGCAGCAGCGGAGCATGTACTCCACTATATCCAAGACCATTTCGCATCGGAAGTCACAAACACGCGGGACAGTAAGATCTATAACACGCTCGAAGGGTCCAGGCTGGGGGTGGCTGTCATCTCCGGGCGGAAACTCTTCAGAGTGAACGGTCAGCTGGCAAAACTTCTCGGATATACACCAGATGAGTTCTCCCGGCGGGAATTTCCGGATCTGTTCGCCTCACAGGAGGAATACCGCGATTTTTCACGCACCATGTCACGGAACAAAAATGAGGCCGGCTGGCATTGCTCCACCCGTTCACTCATCACAAAGAACGGGCCTGCAGTTCCCTGTACGATCATGGTACGGAGACTTGATGATTTTAACCCCCTGAAAGGGCATCTCATGATCATCGAGAAGACCGGTGATTCCGGGCAGGCGTCACGGAACGTTCAGCAGGTGCTCACTCAAAAGTATGGCGGTTCCCGACCCCTGGAAGAGATTATTGCGGAAGTTCCGGGAATGGTCCTGACAACCGACAGCGAGGGGATGATCCTCCACGCTAACATCGAGGCTCTCCGGACTTTCGGGTACGGGCCGGAAGAGTTTGCCGGAAAAAATCTGGTCGGGACCATCGTTGCGGAAGACTCGCGGTATGCACGGCAGATGATCACCATGATCAACGATCCCGCATTCTGCCGGGAAGGGTATGCCATCCAGGCGTTTGAGAACCGGAAAAAAAACGGTGAGAAATTGTGGGTTGCGTGGAAAATTCTGGCCCTGATGGATGCTGACGAAAGAATTACCGGCATGCTCCTTCTGGGAGAGGATATTACCGAACGCGGATCGGAAACACCCGGCAGGATCCGGGCGGATCCCTGGAAGTACCAGGTACTTAAGGGCACTCACGTGCAGGAGAATGTCTTCGATGCAGTATTTCATCTCTGTGTAGAGATATCCCGGAATGGCTGGGAAGGGCATACGGTTGGCACCTCATTTGTTATCGGGGATACGCAGAAGGTGATGACCCATTCCCGGTCCTGTACCATTAATTCATTCGAAGGCCAGCCGGACAATAAACGACAGATCACCAGCCCGGAAAATGCCGAGGTGATCAAGGGGCTGTCACAGATGGACGGTGCATTTGTTATACGCGATGACGGTTTTATTGAGGCATCGGGCAGGCATTTCATCATTGACAATATCGTGCTGAAAATCCCGGAGGGGTACGGGACACGGCATTCTTCCGTTGCCGGTATTACCCAGATGACGAATGCCATAGGATTTGTTGTCTCGGGAACCGGGGGAAAAATTGCGGTAATGAAAGACAGGGAGATCAAAAAGACCTTCACCGTTTGATGGAGAACTCATCTTTGCAGGAGACGCATCACTCAACGGTCTGGATGACTGCCAAAACAAATCGGACAACACCTTACGAGAAAAATTATAAACCCATGATATTTTTTATTCGGGATTGGTTTAGAAAACCCAAACCATAGGCAAACACGCGAGTGTTCTCAGAGTGCACAATCCTGCACGAGGTAAAACCCACCATCACTGACGTAAGCCTGACCCAAAAAATGGATTGCCGGGCAGAATGATCACGTTGCATAGGCTTCTACCAGGTCGCGTGCGGTGATTATCCCGGCAACCTGCTTCTTTTTCATGATCGGGAGCCGCCGGATATGCTTTGCCGCCATGATCGTTGCTGCTTC
>Ga0116171_10005626_pt1 | contig 10992 bp, 5 predicted proteins | sample AD_JPNHW2_MetaG_FD_89798 | JGI IMG/M metagenome (GOLD analysis project Ga0116171, IMG submission 89798) | Active sludge microbial communities of municipal wastewater-treating anaerobic digesters from Japan - AD_JPNHW2_MetaG | ecosystem: Engineered > Bioreactor > Anaerobic > Digestate | place...
TCATCGAGGCGGCCATCGACGCGGCCGTGGCCAAGGCCGGCCTCGACCCGACCGAGGTAAGGCGCCGCAACCTCCTCTCCGAGGGCGACAGCTTCCACTTCGGCATGAAGGCGGAGAACTGCAAGGCCGGCATCACCTTCGACCGCCTCCTCGGGAAGAGCCGGTGGAAGGAGCTGCGCGCGGGGATAGGCGCCTTCAATGCCACCCACCGCCTCGAGAAGCGTGGCGCCGCCCTCATCCCCCTCTGCTTCGGCGTCTCCTTCACGAAACTCCTCATGAACCAGGGCGGGGCCCTCGTCCACGTCTACTCCGACGGCTCGGTCCTGGTCTCGACCGGAGCGGTCGAGATGGGCCAGCAGGTCTCGCGGAAGATAGCGAGGGTGGCGGCGGCGGCCTTCGGCATCGACCTCGGCCTCGTGCGCGTCGAGCGGACAAGCACCCTCGCCGTGGCCAACACCTTCCCCACGGCCGCGAGCACGGGTTCCGACATCAACGGCATGGCAGCCCTCGCGGCCTGCGAGGAGATCAAGGCCCGCCTCCTCGGCGTGGCCGCCGCCGAACTCGGAGCTCCCGTTGGCGAGCTCTCCATCGAGGGCGGCCGCGTCCTGCGCACGGGCAGGCCCACGGAGCTCGCCTGGGCAGGGCTCGTCGAGAAGACGCACAACGCGCGGGTCGACCTCTCCGCGCATGGCTTCTACGCCACGCCAGACCTCGTCTACGACTCCGCGGCCGAGCGCGGAAGCCCCTTCGCCTACCACGTCTACGGCTGCGCGGCCGTCTCCGCGACCGTCGACGTCCTCCGCGGGACCTACCGCGTCGACGACGTCTGGATCGTCCACGACGGCGGCGACAGCATCGACGAGGCCGTCGACCTCGGCCAGATAGAGGGCGCATTCGCCCAGGGACTCGGCTGGTCCCTCCTCGAGGACCTCGCCTTCGGCGAGGACGGCAGGCTGCTTTCGGACAGCCTCTCGACCTACAAGCTGCCCGACCTCCACTTCATGCCCGCCCATGTCGACGTCGAATTCCTCAAGGGCCACCCGAACCCCAAGGCCGTCATGAAATCCAAGGCCATCGGCGAGCCTCCCCTCGTCTACGGCATCGCGGGCTACTTCGCCGTCCTCGACGCCCTCCGCGCGGCAAGGCAGGACGGCCCCGGCCTCTACGACATCCCCCTCACGCCGGAGAAGTGCCTCGACTACCTCCAGGGGAAGCGGCCATGATCGTACGGAACGGCATGGTGGCCCTCCCCGGCCGAGACGACTTCACCCGCGCCGACCTCCGGATCGAGGACGGCCGCTTCGTCGGGATCGCGCAGGGACTCGAGCCGGCCTCCGGGGAGGAGGCCGTCGACGCCTCGGGCCTCCTCGTCTTCCCGGGCGCCATCGACCCCCACGTCCACTTCGACGAGCCCGGTTTCACGCATCGCGAGGATTTCCTCCACGGCACGAGCGAGGCGGCGAGGGGCGGCATCACCACCGTCGTCGACATGCCCTGCACCTCCCTGCCCCCCGTCACGACTGCCGCGGCCTTCGACAACAAGCTCGGCATCGTGGCGAAGTCGGCTGTCGTGGACTACGCCTTCTTCGGCGGCGTTTCGGGCCACACGGTCGAGGCGAGCCTCGGAGCCCGCGACGCAGGCGCGGGCGGCGCCGCGAACGCCGGCGGCCCGCCCGGCGAGATGGCCGCCCTCGCGGAACGCGGCGTCGTTGGCTTCAAGTGCTACTTCATCTCCGGCATGGATACCTTCACGCGGGTCACGCACGACGACTTCGCGCGCATCGTCCGCGAGGCGGCGCGCGTGGAAAGGCCGGTCCTCCTCCACGCCGAGGACCTCGACTACGTCACTGCCGCGACCGCGAGGATCATGGCGGCCCGGGGCGGCGGCGCGCCCGAGTGGATGGATTTCGCGCTCTCGCGCGACGAGGCCGCGGAGACCGTGGCGGTAGCCTCCGCCCTGGCCCTGGCCTCGGGGCATGAAGGGAGCCTCCACATAGTGCATGTGGGCACGGCCGAGGCCGCGCGCCTCGTCGCGGCGACCGACGCCACCTGCGAGACCTGCGCCCACTACCTTGCCTTCAGCCGCGAGGACTTCGAGGGCTCGGCCGGCAGGCCCGGGAGGGGAGCCTCCCTCAAGACCATGCCCGTCGTCAAGGCGCGCGGCGAGGCCGAGGCCCTCTGGGAGCTCCTCGCGATGGGCGACATCGATTTCGTCACGAGCGACCATGCGCCCGCCCAGGCGGAGGAGAAGGAGACGGGCAATCCCTGGACGGCCTACGGCGGCATACCCGGGACCGGGACCATGTTCCCCTATCTCCTCTCCGAGGGCTACTTCGCCGGCCGCCTGTCGCTTCCGCGGCTCCTCGAGGCCTCCTCGGGGGCCGCGGCGCGCCGTTACGGCCTCTCGGCCCGCAAGGGCTCCATCGAGGTCGGCAAGGACGCGGACTTCGTCCTCGTCGACCCCTCGGCCACGACGACCATGAGGGGCGAGGAGCTTTTCTCCAAGGGAAGGATCACGCCCTTCGAGGGCATGGTTCTCAAGGGAAGGATCGCGGCCACCTGGCTGCGGGGCCATCCCGTCTACGATGCCCGATCCCGCGAGGCGGCCGGGCAGCCCTCCGGGCGCATCGTCGCACAACCCGGAACGGGCAAATTCCTCAGGTGGGGGTACCGGTGAGCAAGGTGATGTCGGCAACGCCTCTCGAGTCACTTCTCGGGCGGATGGCAGGCGAATATCGCGCCAAGGCCTCGATCTACGAGATACCCGAGCGCGTCTTCAGGGAGATGTTCGAGCTCGAGTCGGCCAGCGCCGGCCTCGAGATCATGGGCGGGAAGGCGAGCCTCCCCGTGGGCCCCGCGGCCGGACCCAACAGCCAGATAGCGCCCAACGTCATCGCGGCCTATCTCGCGGGCTCGAGGGTCTTCGAGCTCAAGACCGTCCAGGAGAACGACTCCCTCGACATCGAGAAGCCCTGCATCGACGCCCTCGACGAGGGACACAACGTCGAGTGGTCGACGGAGCTCTCCCTCGCGGACGCAAGGGGCGAGTACCTCAGGGCCTGGATGGCGGTCAACCTCCTCGCGGCCATCTGGTCGCCCCGTCCCAGGGACTTCATCTTCAACATCTCGGTGGGCTACACCCTCGACGGCATCCGCGGCAGGAAGGTCGACGAGTACCTCGAGGGCATGAGGAAGCCCGGCCTCGGGCCTTCCTGGGCCACGGACCTCGCCGTCCTCTCGCGATTCACCGAAAGCCGGCAGTTCCGCGCGGCCTTCGGGGCCGAGGCCGCGGCCCGCGCCGGCCGCCTCCTCGACGCCTTTCCCGCGGAACCCGTGCACTCGGTCACCCTCTCGACGATGCACGGCTGCCCGCCTGCGGAGATCGAGCGCATCGGCCGCTACCTCATCGAGGAGAAGGGCTTCGACGTCTACGTGAAGCTCAACCCCACCCTCCTCGGCTACGACCGTGCGAGGGCCATCCTCGACGAGACGGGCTGGAAGGACATCTCCTTGAAGCGCGAGAGCTTCGAGCACGACCTCCAGTGGAAGGACGCGCTGTCCCTCATCGCGGCCCTCCGCGGCTCGGCCGCGGAGCGCGGCAGGCGCTTCGGGATCAAGCTCTCGAACACCCTCGCGAACGCGAACACGGGAAACAGGCTCCCCGGCGGCGAGCGCTACATGTCGGGCCGCGCCCTCTTCCCGATCACCGCCCGCCTCGCCGCCGACCTCGCCGCGGACCTGCCCGACTTCGGCCAGCGCTTCTCCTACTGCGGCGGCGTCTCCGCCCTCAACGCCTACGAGCTCATTCGGGCGGGCGTCGGTCCCCTCACCGTGGCGACGGACGTCCTCAAGCCGGGCGGATACCTCCGCTTCGCCTCCATGGCCAGGGCGGCCGTCGCGGCCCTCCCCGCCTCGGCCCGCGTGCCCGACGCCGAGAGGCTCGCGAACCTCGCCGAGGAAGCCCTGGGCCGTCCCGAGTACCGCAAGGGCTTCAAGGACTCCGATTCGCACATCGCGAGGCCCCTCCCCCTCTTCGACTGCTTCGCCGCCCCCTGCATCGAGGCCTGTCCGGCCCGGCAGAAGGTGCCCGAATACCTCCGCCGCGCGGCCCATGCCGCGGAGGCGGCCAACCTGGCCGGAGACCCGGCGGCAGGCGACGTACCGACCGCCAAGGCCGCCTGGGCGGAGGCCCTCGCGACCATCGTCGCGGACAATCCCCTCCCGCGGATCACGGGAGTCCTCTGCGACCACGCCTGCCAGGGCGCCTGCTCGCGGCTCGACTACGAGGGCTCCGTCCGAATCCGCGACGTGAAGCTCGCCTGTTCGCGCTCGGGCGAGGTGCCGGTCCGCAAGCCCGAGGCCGAGCCCTTCAAGGGCAGGGTCGCCGTGATCGGAGCCGGCCCCGCTGGCCTTTCCTGCGCCTGGTACCTCTCGCTCTGGGGAGCGCCGGTCACCGTATTCGACGGAGCGGCCGACGCGGGCGGCGTGCCCGCCGACGTCATTCCGAGGTTCCGCATAACGCGCGACGACCTGGCGGCGGACATCGAGCGCATCAAGGGCCTCGGCGCCGCCTTCCACTTCGGCAGGAGCATCAGGGACACGGCCGACCTGGGGGCCGCCGCCAGCGGCGAGCCCTTCACCGCGGTCTTCCTCGCTTCGGGCGCACCCGTGGCCCGCAGGCTCGAGCTCGCGGGAGAGGGTCCGGCGCGGATCGACGCCCTGTCCTTCCTGTCCGGAATCTCCGCGGCGGAAGGCCGGTCGGCGGCTTCCCGCTTCGCCGGCGCGAAGCACATCGCGGTCGCTGGCGGCGGCAACACCGCCATGGACGCTGTGCGGGCGGCGCTCAGGCTGCCGGGAGTCGAGAAGGTGAGCCTCCTCTACCGAAGGACGATGGCCGAGATGCCCGCCGACCGGGAGGAGACCGCGGCCGCCCTCGCCGAGGGAGCCATCCTCGAGGAGCTTGCCCTCCCCGAGGCCGCGTCGAAGGATGCCTCCGGAAAGGGCCGTCTCCGCGTGCGCCGCATGAAGCTCGGCGAGAAGGACGCGTCGGGAAGGCGGAGCCCACTAGCCTCGGGCGAGACCTTCGAACTCGACTGCGACCTCCTCGTCGAGGCCCTGGGCGAGGCCTGCGACGCCTCCTTCATGAAGGCCTTCGGCGTCGAGGTCGGCCGTGACGGCAGGCCCGTCCTCGATCCCGAAACGAAGAAAGCACGCTCCGCCCCCGCGATCCATGTCGGCGGCGACGTCGGCATCTCCGCCCCCGCGATCTATGTCGGCGGAGACGTCGGCATCTCCGCCCCCGCGATCTATGTCGGCGGAGATGCCGCGCGCGGCCCGGCTTCCATCATCGCGGCCTGCGCGGACGGCAAGCAGGCAGCCTATGCCATCCTCCGCGAAGGCGGCGTCGATCCCGTCGAAGCCGCCTACTCGGCCCCCGCGCCCGATACCGCGCAACTTTCGGCCCGCGGCAAGCTCGCCTTCCCCCTCGAGGGCGAGGAAGGCTCGCCCGACTTCGTGATCCGCGAGGCCGAGCGCTGCCTCGAATGCGATTCCGCCTGCCTCCGCTGCGTCGAGGTCTGCCCGAACCGCGCGAACATCGCGATTCCGACTGGCGATGGCGCAGCGGGCAGCCAGGCCTTCCAGATCCTCCACGTCGACAGCCTCTGCAACGAATGCGGCAACTGCGGCTTCTTCTGCCCCTGGGAGGGCGAGCCCTTCCGCGGCAAGCCGGCCCTCTTCGCCACCAAGGCGGACCTGGAAGCCTCGCGCAACGCAGGCTTCGCGATACTCCTTTCGGGCCGCGGCGACGCCGATGCGCGCCCCGGGCTCGCGTTCCGTGCCCTTCCCGAAGGCCCCGTTTCCGTACTCTCCTACGAGGAATGGGGACTCGAGGACGCGCCCAAGGAGGCCAGGTCAGCCGCGGCCGCGCCCGGCGCGACTGCCATGGCGGCCCTGGCGGCCGTCGTCCTCAGGGACCATCCCTACCTTGTGACTGGAGGCAGATCGTGACCCTGTTCGAAGGAGTGCGCGTCATCTCTTTCGCGCCGCCCGGGGTTTCGGAACCGCAGGATGTCCTGGTCTCGTCGCCCGCCGATGGCGGCGTCGCAGGGACCATACTCGAGGTCGGGAAGGGCCTTGCGGCAAAGCACCCGCAGGCCCGCCGCGTCCGCGGCAGCTACCTCTCGCCGGGCCTCGTCTGCGGCCATACCCACCTCTACTCCGCCCTCGCCCGCGGCATGATGGTCGACATCGAGCCCTCCAAGGACTTCGCCCAGCAGCTCGCCCATCTCTGGTGGCGCCTCGACCGGGCCATCGACCTGCCCATCCTCGAGGCCTCGGGCCTCGCGGGTCTCGCCGATGCCGCGGCCTGCGGCGTCACCTCCGTCGTGGACCACCACGCAGGGCCCGAGGCCATCGACGGGAGCCTCAGCGTCCTCAAGGCTGCCTACGAGGCCATCGGCCTACGCGGCCTCGTCTGCTACGAGACGACGGACCGCAACGGCATGGACGGCGCGCGCGCGGGCGTGGCCGAGAACGTGCGCTTCGCCCGCGAGATCGACGCGGAGCGCGCGGCCTCGAAGGCCGGCAAGGCTGGCGCGCGGCTCCCCATCGTGGACGGCATGATAGGCGGACACGCCGGCTTCACCCTCGGCGAGGAGACCATCGAGGCCCTCGGCGACGCGGTCCGGACGACCGGCCGCGGCTCCCATATCCACGCAGGCGAGGACAAGTACGACGCGGTCGACTCGCGGTACCGCTTCGGGAAGGACCTCATGGAACGCTGGGATGCCGCGGGCCTCCTCACGCCGAAGAGCGTCGTGGGCCACGGCGTCTGGCTCACCGAGTCCGAGGTCGGGCTCATCGCGTCCCGCGACGCCTTCGTGGCGCACAACGCGCGAAGCAACATGAACAACGCGGTCGGCTACAACGGCCTCCTCCACAGGCAGCGGAACGTGGTGCTCGGCACCGACGGCATGAGCGCCGACATGCTCGAGGAGTTCCGCTTCGCCTGCTTCAGGCACCGCGAGTCGGGCGGCCCCTGGTGGCCGGGCGACTTCCTCGCCTGCCTCGACCGCGGGAACCGCCTCCTCGAGCGCTGCTTCCCGGCGGCCCAGGGCTACCCCGCGGCCTTCGGCAAGGTCGAGGCCGGAGCGGCCGCCGACCTCGTCCTCTGGGATTACGATCCGCCGACCCCACTCGAGGGCGGCAACATAGCGGGGCACCTGGCCTTCGGGCTCTCGTCCCGGTCGGTGCGCTCCGTCATGGTGAACGGAAAGTTCGTGGTTGAAGACAGGAAACCGGCCTTCGACGCCGAGGCCATCGGGGCCAAGGCGCGCGCAGAGGCATCGCGATTATGGAAACGGATGGAAGAGAGGAGATAGCATGGATTCCAGGGAGATCGCCGAGAAGGCGAAGAAGTACCGCGACTATACGGCCCAGAACCTTTCGAAGATGGTCCAGGTGCCCGGCTTCAGCTGCACGGAGAAAGACCGCGTCCAGCTCATCAGGAAGCTCTGCGAGGAAGCCGGCATGGAGGACATCCGCATCGACGGCCTGGGGTCCCTCCTCGGCCGCGTGGGCAAGGGCAAGAAGGTCCTCGTCTTCGACGCGCACATCGACACGGTGGGCGTGGGCGACCCCTCGCAGTGGAAGCTCCCGCCCCACTCGGGGCTCGTGAAGGACGGGCTCGTCCACGGCCGAGGCTCCTCCGACCAGCTCGGCGGCGCCGCCTCCATGATCACCGCGGCCCGCATCCTCAAGGAGATGGCCTACGACGGCGACTACACGATCTGGTTCGCCTTCACCGTCATCGAGGAGGACTGCGACGGCCTCTGCTGGAAATACCTCATCGAGGAGGAGAAGTTCAAGCTCGACTACGCGGTCTCGACCGAGCCGACGAGCTGCCGCCTCTATCGCGGGCATCGCGGCCGCATGGAGATCCAGATCGACATCAAGGGCATCTCCTGCCACGGCTCCGCGCCAGAGCGCGGCGAGAGCGCGGCCTACAAGGCCTCGCGGGCGGCCCTCGCCCTCGAGAAGCTCAACACCGAATTGAAGCCCGACGACGACGGCTTCCTCGGCAAGGGCACGATCACCGTGTCGCAGATGAAGGTCCACGGGCCCTCGCAGTGCGCGGTCCCCGACCAGGCCATGCTCTACTGCGACCGCCGCCTCACCTGGGGCGAGGACGACAGGCTCGCCATCGGCCAGGTCGAGAAGGCCCTCAAGGCCGCGGGCGTCGACAAGTTCAGCGTGAAGATGCCCGAGTACGCGCAGCCCGCCTACACCGGCAAGCTCTACAAGCAGGAGCTCTACTTCCCCACCTGGAAGATCCCCGCCGACCATCCCCTCGTGAAGTCGGGCGTGGAGGCCTACGAGGGCCTCTTCGGCACGACGCCGACCGTCGACAAGTGGACCTTCTCCACGAACTGCGTCGCGATCTGCGGCCGCCACAAGATCCCCTGCATCGGCTTCGGCCCCGGCGACGAGTCCCAGGCCCATGCGCCCAACGAGATCAACCGCATCGACGACCTCGAGAAGTGCGCCGCCTTCTACGCCGCCCTGCCCTACGCGCTGGAGAAGCGGACATGAGATGGTTCTACCGCTGCCCGGCCTGCGGCGCGGAATACCCGATCGAGCCGGGGCGCTACCTCTGCGGCCCCTGCGCCGAGAGGCAGCGCGAAGCCATGCCTCTCGAGGGAGTGCTCGAGTGCGTCTGGGAGGGCGAGCCCGGGGAAGGCGAGATCCGCGCCGACAGTTATGCGATACCGCTCCCCGTCGAGCCGCGCTTCTTCCCGCCCATGCCCGTGGGCGACACGCCCCTCTGGGCGCCCGCGCGGCTCCGCGACGAGCTCGGCTTCCCCCACCTCTTCGTGAAGGACGACACCTGCGAGCCCACGGGCTCCTTCAAGGACCGGGCGAGCTTCCTCGTAGCCGCCTTCGCGAAGAAACACGGGATCGACGAGATAGCCCTCGCCTCGACGGGCAACGCAGCCTCCTCGATGGCCGGCGTCGGCGCCGCAGCGGGTCTCAGGATCACCGTCTTCCTGCCCGAGGCTGCGCCCGTGGCCAAGCGTGTACAGGTCCTCCAGTACGGCGCCAGCCTCCACCAGGTGGCGGGCACCTACGACGTGGCCTTCGAGGAGTCCCTCGAGTATTCGCGGAAGACGGGCACCCTCTCGCGCAACACGGCCTACAACCCCCTCACGATCGAGGGCAAGAAGACGGTCTCCTTCGAGATCGCGAAGCAGCTCGGCCTCGTGGAAGGCCGGGGCGCGACCTCGCTGCCGGGCGGCCCTTGGGCCGCGCCCGACGAGGTCTTCGTGCCCGTGGGAGACGGCGTCATCATCGCCGGCGTCTACAAGGGCTTCGAGGACCTCGTAAAACTCGGCCGCATATCGCGGGTACCGCGCATCTGGGCCTGCCAGGCCGAGGGCTCGAGCGCCATCGCCAGGGCCCTTGCCACGGCGATGACAGGCGGCGAAGGCTACTTCGGGAAGCCCGTCCCGAGCTCGACCGTCGCCGACTCGATCAGCGTGGACGTGCCGAGGAACGGCGCGCACGCCCTCGCGAAGCTCAGGAAGCACGGGGGACGCGCGGTGGTCGTGAGCGACATCGAGATCCTAGCGGCGCAGAGGCACCTTGCCTCGAAGGCGGGGCTCTTCGCCGAACCCTCGTCGAGCACCGTGCTCGCGGGCTTCCTCAAGGCGAGGGGCGAGATAGCGAAGGACGCCAGGGTCGTCCTCCTCGTCACGGGTTCAGGGCTCAAGGACGTGAAATCGGCCATGAAGGGCCTCGGCCTCGAATAGCCGGCGGAAAAAGACTATGTTTATCGGAACCACAGAGGCGGGGAGGCACAGAGGGGAGAGGCATCGGGAAAATGGAGCGGAGATAAATGGGATGATTCGCATCCCGATCTTTCCCTCCCTTGAATCTTTCTGCCGGGCCTCTTGCTCCGTGTCTCCGTGCCTCTGTGGCGAATCTTTTTAAGTTTTCCTGGCGCCCACGGGATTTGCGGCGCACGATATTCTGAAGGAAGGTGGATACCATGATAGATCTCAAGGTTGAAGAGAAGCAGAGGAAGAGGAACATAGAGCGCTGCCGGGAGAAGGGCATCATCCTCCCGACCTACGAGCAGATGAGGGATCCCTCCAAGGTGCCCGAATCGATCAAGAAGGACCTCAGGGCCATCGGGCTCTGGGACGTCAACGCGAAGAACCTCTTCCGCGTGACCTGGCACAACGAGCCCGTGGAGAAGGGCGGGGCCTTTGGCGGCGTCAACTTCGTCGAGCTGCCGCCCGAGCTCACCGGCTGCAAGGCCCGCATCGTCGGCCTCGCGGGCAAGTGGTTCCCCACCGGCGCCCACAAGGTCGGCGCGGCCTACTCCTGCCTCGTGCCCGAGCTCGTGACGGGCCGCTTCGACCCGACGACCAAGAAGGCCGTCTGGCCCTCGACCGGCAACTACTGCCGCGGCGGCGCCTACATCTCCCGCCTCCTCTCCTGCCCGAGCGTGGCCATCCTCCCCGCCGGCATGTCGAAGGAGCGCTTCGCCTGGCTCAAGACGATGGCCGAGGAAGTCATAGCGACGCCCGGCTGCGAATCCAACGTCAAGGAGATCTTCGACAAGTGCAACGAGCTCAGGGCCACCCGCCCCGACGCCGTGATCTTCAACCAGTTCGACCAGCTCCCGAACCACCTCTGGCACTACGCCGTCACCGGCCCCGCCATGGCCGAGGCCTTCAAGGCCCTCGCCCGCACGGGCGACCGCATCGCCGGCGCGGTCTTCTCCTCGGGCTCAGCCGGCACCCTCGGCGCGGGCTCCTACCTCCGCGACAACTTCCCCGGCGCCAAGGTAGCCGTGGCCGAGGCCCTCCAGTGCCCCACCATCCTCGAGAACGGCTTCGGCGACCACCGCATCGAGGGCATCGGCGACAAGCACATCCCCTGGATCCACAACATGCGCGACACCGACGCCGCGGTGGGCGTGGACGA
>Ga0116171_10005628_pt1 | contig 10988 bp, 10 predicted proteins | sample AD_JPNHW2_MetaG_FD_89798 | JGI IMG/M metagenome (GOLD analysis project Ga0116171, IMG submission 89798) | Active sludge microbial communities of municipal wastewater-treating anaerobic digesters from Japan - AD_JPNHW2_MetaG | ecosystem: Engineered > Bioreactor > Anaerobic > Digestate | place...
CAGGGCAGATTCGCCTGCGGCGTTGACTTCGGCCATCACCCGCTCGTCGGAGAGAACCTGCTTCGTCGAAATGGGTCCACGCACAACGTAGCTGATGGGCAGAGGAGGAACGGGTATCCGATCGATAATTCCTGTGCCGGGCGCGCCAGGATGCAGTCGCACCACCAGGCCGCCGGCATTCTGGGCGATGACATCCCCGAGACCGGTGCGGTTCGTGACCTCTGCCTCATGGGCAACGGCTGCTGCCTGGTTGGCGGTCAGGCCCAGATCGAACAGTGAATTGAGAGCATAGGCGCAGCCCAGGGCCCCGGCCCCGCTCGCTCCAAAGCCTGCCCCGAAAGGCATCTTTAGCTCCGTCCTCACCCGCACCGGCCCCCTGGCAAGCCGCTGCACCACGAACCTGGAGACGGGCGCCTCGGAGAGGGTGCCGTTGAGAAAAATTTCTGTCTCCTCGATCTCGGGAGCGCATTCTACGGTAGTAGTAGCCCCCAGAGAGAGACAGAGTCCGCAGCCCACTGAGCCCGCTAAAAGCGGCTCGTCTCTCCTGTGGGCGGCAAAAAAGCCGGTGATGTGGGAGGGCACAGAGGCCCGGGCGCTTCCGGCTTCACTGGCTCCGCCGCTCATAAAACCTCCACCAGGGAGTCTATGATCCTCCTTGCTATCAGATCCTTCTTCCCTTCCACCGACCTGCACCGGCCCTCACGGTCTATTATCAGGACCCGGTTGTCGTCGGTGCCCATGCCTCCCCGGGAGACATCGTTTGCCACCACCAGGTCGAGGCCTGCGGCCTGCATGGACCCTTTTGCCCGGAGGACGAGAACCTCGTCGGTGACGCCGGTCTCCGCTTTGAAGCCCACGATCTTCAGATCCGGGTAGGCTTCCCGCACCGTCCTGATGATCTTCTTGGTGGGCATGAGGCGGAGGACCAGCTCCTGGCCGGACTTGATCTTGTCTGCGCTCGCGTCCAGGGTGTAGTCGGCCACGGCAGCGGCGCTGATCAGGGCATCGCAGCCCTTCTCCAGCTCGGCCAGCACCGCATCCTGCATCTGCCCGGCGCTCTCTGCGTAGACCTGGCGCACCGGGATATCCTGGATGAAGCGGTGCACAAGAGTCACAGAAGCCCCGCGCCTGCGCGCCTCCAGAGCCAGGGCGATGCCGGTCTTGCCTGAGGCGCGGTTGGTGAGGATGCGAATGGGATCGACTGCCTCGGCATTGGAGCCGCTGGTGATGACGATCTTCTTGCCGGCGAGGTCAGCCGGCCCGAGAAGCCTTTCCACCTCCCGCACTACCGTCAGGTTGTCGGCGATCTTGGCCTTGCCCTCCTCCAGGCGCGGATCGATGAGGGCGACGCCCATGCCCCGCAGGGTCTCAAGGTTTCGCAGCACTGCGGGATGGCGGTACATGGCTTCATGCATGGCGGGAACGACGGCGACGGGCTTTCCGCTGCCCAGAGCCGTGGTAGCAAAGGTTGTCACCGGCGTGTCATCGATGCCGCAGGCCATCTTGCCGATAGTGTTGGCCGTCGCGGGGGCGACGAGCAGAAGGTCTGCCAGGCCGCCCACGCCACAGAACTGAACGTGCTCCACCTGGCCGGTGATCTCCGTGATCACCTTGTTTCCGGTGGCATACTGCAGGGCATACGGGTGCAGAATCTGCAGGGCGGCGCTGCTCGCCACGGCGTGCACCTCTGCGCCGCGCCGGATCAGATCGCGAATGAGGTCTACCACCCGCACGGCGGCAATGCTGCCTGTAACTGCTATTACTATCGTCTTTCCTGAGAGGGTATCGCTTACTGAGCCTGTTATGTCTGAGGGCATGATGGTCCTGGAAATCTATGGAGCTACTAAAAGATGGCTCTTTCCCCACCTGCCCACGGGCGCCCAGGCGCTCCCGCTGGGGCGAGGAAGCACAAACCTTATTTAACAATTCAATTAAGGGACTATGCCGTGCCGGGGTGGCCTAGTTGGTTAGGGCGCGAGACTCATAGGGTAAAACGATCAACGCGCGCTTCCTGAGGTATCTCGAAGTCGCGGGCTCGAATCCCGCTCCCGGCACCTATTTTAATGACATTTCGTGGCCGTTTTCATCGCATGGTATCCTTTATGGATAGATGCCATCCTTCCACAAGCAGCTCCAAGAGGCCCAAACACCCCAAGATCAAACACACCATCAACGCCAAGTAGAGGCCACAGACCGCCAGATAGACGCCTTGGTCTACGAGCTTTATGGCTGACTGAAGAAGAGATCGGAATTGTGGAAGGGATGTGAGAAATCGTCTTTCTGAGGCACGTATGAGGCGATCGTAAGCGATCTCACGCGAAAGAGTTCATGATGATGCTGGCAAGCTTGAGCGGCCCATTGACCAAAAGTTTTTCTTTAGATCTTATAATCATTAAACAAAATGTGAGGGATTTAATGAGACTAATAGCAATTATAGCATTATTGGCACTTCTAATATCTCCCTGCATCGCAGAGTTAAACAGCGTCACGACAGGACCCTATAAAGTCAGTTTCGATTTGGGGCCAAAAGCAGAAAATAGTACTATCGAGGCTAAAGAAGGATTTGACACTGAGGCAAGAGATGGAACCGCATATATACAATACGATATCAATATAGAAGGCGATACTCCGCATACTGCATTTATATCTATTTCAAAATGGCAAAAAGAACTCTCAAGTAGTGCTTTGAAAAATGAAACAACGCACCAGCTTAAGGTAAATGGAAATTCCGATTCGCCTATCGTAACACGAACAATTGATGGGCATGAGGGTTTAATAACTGAATTTGATTTAGCATATAATTCATATAAACCACGATGTTACTTTGCCATATGGTTAATAGATAGTTATACCGCCGTGAAACTTGCTTCAACGTATCCTTGGGATGAAGGCACCCTTCAGCTCCTCAAGACCATCCACATAGAGGAGATCAATTCCACTGCATAACGTTGCTTGTGGGATTCTCTTCCTTTTTTCTCATCAACAAGAGCAATTTATTTACATAGTTGGCAATCTGCATTTCCTGCCACAAAACCGCTATGCGTAAATAGCCATCGCCCAACATAGTATGATTATCGGGCCAGAAATGTATTTATAATAATGTGTGGATGGATCTATAGGCCGTAGCATAGCGGTTTTGCAATCGTACCACATGACCATAATCGATATCAGCAATTTTCCCGCAAAACTGCTTTGCAGATTCGATCATTTCATACTTTATGTGCGTGGGGAGCCGGTTTTGACCGTGTCCCCTCGCGAATGAATTACATCAAATCAGTATAAGCTTTCTAACTGCTGGTTTGTGGAATGCGTCACTAAAGTTAGTACAGGCTCAACAGGCTAAACTATGGGTTGAAGTTAGTTCTATGACATTTTCCTTGATGGATGCAAGAATGACATGGAACTATTAGTTCTTATTTCCTTTATTCTTTTTAGGGTTTTCTCGTTTACTAACAGCTTTCTTCGGCTTGGTCGTTTTTTGTGGCATAATACGAGCATCTTTCTCCTCATAGTATATCAAGTGCGACCTCGATACAGAGGTTGGATCTCCCGGGCCAGATAGCGACGGCATAAAATGTGTAGCAATCTATCCTTCAATGGGATGCCAATTGCAAGAGCTATTATGCATTATCGCCCTTCGACACAAAGGCCATAGAGCCAAAGGGCCCAAGGGCCCTTATGCCCAAAGACACAAGGGACAAAGTAACTTTGGAGCCCGGAAGCATACAAGGCCCTTGATGTTGAGGCTATGCTGCACGGCACAAGCCCAAAAGACACCGCATCTAAACTGATCCTAAAGGCAGCCTGCCCAAAGTGCATAGAGATCTTAGATATCATGTCTAGACCGCCCAAAGGCACAAGGGAAGAAGAACCAAAGGGCGAAAGTGACAATGGGCTAAAGGGCCCTTTGACCCAAGGGGCCAATGAAACAATCGCCCAAGAGCCCGACGTTATCACGGCCAAAGGGCCGGATGTCACAAGTACCATAGAGCCAAAGGGCGAAAGGGCCCAAGGGCCCAAAGTCCAAAGGGAAAAAGTTATCTTAGGATACTTTAGCCCTGGCAAATCTCAAGGAGCTGTATGGCCGTAAGCCTAGACCTTCCTTGATAGCAATGGGGGAAGAATTGGGCTATTCCAAGAGCACGGTTTCCGATAACATCAAGAAGCTGAAGGAGAAAGGAGAGCTGGAATAGGAATGTTCACCATACAGCTATCCCGCACTGCTCAAAAGACCCTAGATAAGCCTCCTCCCAATGTCGTGAAGAAGATCTTCATCCATCTAGGAGATCTTAAAAAAGATCCCTACCGCCCGCTCCCTATGGCCGATATCGTACCTGTCGCGGGAATTGAGATGGTATATAGGTTACGTATTGGAAAGCTCAGAGTTGAGTATAAAGTATTTAATTCAGAAAATATTATAAAGATATCAAAAATATTCCCTAAGAAAAGAAAATCAGATTACAGATAAAGCGATATACCAATAGAGGAGAAGGTTATGTAATTGCAGTCCAAAACAAAGTCATAGTAGCGCAAGATGGACCCCTTAATGATTGGGACTTTGCCATCCTTGAAGAAGAGGATGAATCAACCGCTACAGAGATTCAGGCACTCATCGAACGCGAAAAGGATGATTTCATCAGCCTTGAAGAATACGCGAAGCGGCGCGGCATAAGTCTCTGAGCACAAGATTTTATCTATTCTATATCGCGGCCATGTGGCTCAGCTCACCCAAAGCATCAGCCAGCTATCCCTGAAGCCCGGCGAAGAAGAGATCAAGAAAAAGGGATGGTGGCGGTTTTTGTAAAGCGATTCTAAAGCCAAATCAACTGAACGATAGAACCAGTACCAATACACATATCAAAGGGACACGTTACTGTATTAAGAGCCGCGCGGCCACTCGTGCAGCTAAGACATATCAATCCGTCTCCAATATAGGTTATGTCCCCTTCGCAATTAAAAAATCCATTGGTATTATAATTAGTAGCAATGAACACATGGTCCCCTACTTTCGGCACTCTGGCATCTGCAACTCCTAGAGCCAACAGCAATAGGATCAGCACAACTATAGCTTTTCGTAACATATTCACGGATCTCTGTTCAAGCATAAAAACGAAACTGTTATCAGAATCAGGCCATAAAATGCCCTAGAATCAACGATCTCAGGCCTGGATGATATAAGACCTGGATAGAGATCGCTTTAATATCAATGGCTGGCATAGAAAAGCATCTAAGCCTAAGCCATTGTTAAGAGCAGCAAGTTATATCAACGGAAAACGTATTTGCCAGATTTCTGGCAAACAAGAAATTTTGAGCGAACCGATCTAACTACGTATGGAGGATGTTAAATGCCTCGTCCCGAGATTGTGATGCTATCTGCTAATTCATTTAAAACCTTTAACGACTCGCCTGATGCAGGGAACTCGCTTGTCTCTCCTGAGACCTCGAATAAACCTTCTAAGCCGTCTGAACCTTCGGATGCGCCGGGGAAGCACTTAAAGAAACCAGTCATAGCGTTGCTTGTATCTGTCCCCGTCGCGCCCACAGGAAGATCGTAGCCAATGTATCCTGGAGCACCACTTATTGTTTTATGTGCAATGATTCTTGGACCCATAGTTCCAGGCAAAGAAGAATCTTCAACGCCAGCTTTTAGCAAATATTGAGGTTGAGTTTTAAAATAGGCATACATTTTAACCGAGGCTAGCAGTTTACCTTCTGATGATGATACCGTGAACCCATAAGCCTTAAACATAGGATTTTCGGAGATTCGCTCAGTATAGGCATAATCTAAAACATAACTGATATCTGGAAGCTTAAACGTAGCTTTATATCCATCTCCAAGGTCAAATTCAGATTTTGCTATTCTCTGTTCTGCACATGTCGCAATCGATATGATACCAACTAACAACAATATTATAATAATATATTGTTTCATTAAATTCACCGTTCTCTTTGGTTACGGTATGTCAAGAATATCTATCTTCTCCTAATGATAAAATCTACTTGCTATTATAATAGAAACTATACCGAAACGGTTTTAGCAGGTAAACTAGAAGAGACGGCAAATGGTTATTATCCCTTCACCAGATTTATAGAAGCGGTTTATATATTTTTATACTATATTAATAAGATTTAATCAATTCTCACAGCTATATCCTGATTGCTGACCGTTGCCACATGAATCGAATTCTTGCACCTTCGCGAATAATAGGTAGGTACTCTTCCATATCCAATGTGCCCACGCGGCATGGCCGGGCAAAAGCTTCTCTTTCAAAGGCATGATCGCGCCATTCGCGATGATAGGATTGCAGAGCTGAATCCAAGTATTTCTATTACATTTTATCTGATAATTCAAGAGAGGATTCCTATTTACCGCACTTGATGGGGCAACTTTGAGAGATGCGCCCTAATTGCCGGACTCTTGAGATCCATTTCCCACTTAGCTTCAGATCTTGATGAAGGCAGCATGCACCTCGGCGCGCAGGTGATCCTTCCCTTTTATGCGCATCTTCCAGCAGTGAGTGCCGATGCAATCCTGCTGAATCTGCTGGCTGCGAAATAAATCCGCCACCTCATCTTCCCCGAAGTAGTGGGTGAGGATGCCGCTGCCCCGCCGGAAGGTCCCGGGCTCTACCTCTGCACCCTGTCCGGCCCGCATATCCCGTTCGCTGAAATCGCGAAAGTAGATCCGCCCTCCCGGCTTGAGCACGCGCGCCGCTTCGCTGGCCAGAGCCCGCCGCCCATCGGCCAGCAGGTGTCCTGCCACATGAAAGGCAAAGACCGCATCAAAAATCCTCTCCTGCAGGGGCAGGCATCCGGCATCCGCCTGGATGAATGCGGCATCCGCCCGGACGCGGCTGGCGAGATGCAGCGCCTGAGCGGAGACGTCCAGGGCGACGGCACGGCAGCCGCCGGGCAGCGCCGAGAGGGTTTTGCCGTCGCCAGAGCCCAGCTCCAGGACGAGGGAGCCCTCCGGTACGGCGGGCAGATCCACGACGGCTCCCCCCCAGAGGCGGCCCCGGCAGGTGTAATCTTTTTCCCAGGCATCGAAGTGAGGGTCCACGAGAGACTCGGTGAGAATGAAGCATCAATAATCCTTTGGTCTTTATCTCTAGCATGATTGTAGTGCCAGAAAATAATCTTGAGGTTCAATCCTATGAATTTTAGCTTGGTTATTTGGGTGAGAATTATCAAAAAGTAGATATAGAAAAATCTTCATCTCTTGAAAGAGGGTTTCCATATGCTTACAGACGGAAGAGTTGATGTCATTGGCGATATCGGAAAATTTGAGGAGATTCTTGGTAAAATTGTAAAATATTTCGGAATAGATTGGCTTGAAATCCCAGGAGATCATCCGCTTAGGCTTCTGTGGAAAAGACATGATGCCTTATCCTCATTAGAATTATCGATCTTTGGGGACTGTATTAACCAATCTGAAAAATTCGATGAAGGTCGAACTAAGGTTTTTGCCGAAAAAATTAAGAGTTCTGACCCAAAGGGCATCCGAGGATACGTATATGAATTAATTGCCGGATCTGCCTTTCAGAATCCTGGTTATCATACAGTCGAATTTGCTCCATTGGGTCAAGAAGCATACGATTTGGTTATAAATCTAAATAATGGAAAGAAGATTAACTTATCCGTTAAAAATCTAGGAATTGATCGATGTGATGATTTTAACAGAAAATCAAGAGAAATTGAATCGATAATACAATGCAATATAACGAGTGGATTTTTGACGAATATTTCTATTATCAAAGATAAAACAACTGCAGTATTTTATCCTGATATACCTGATTGGGGTAATCTTAAGACTGAATTGCCTCATATCCTTAAAATGGATTCTATAAAAACTGAACTAAATGGCTGGACAATATCCAAGAGCAAAACAGGCAGATCTATTGAGCCGTTTTTGGATATGGGTCTCAAAGGCCAACCGCACAACTCGAGAGCGTCCTACTTGCTAATGCTATTTGCACCTTTGCATAGAAATGATCCACAGAATTTTATAGATAAGTTAGAACTCTCAAAATTTAGTGGTTTTCCTGAAAGTGATACGTCTCTAAATGCAATATTTGTTCATGTTCCGATAGAGATAAATCTGAATACCTGTGAAAATAAAATCAAAGAATATATTGATCTTGAAGAAAATTACAATATTCCTGTCTCGATATTTATTCTTTATCAACCAACTGTAATTAATGTGGACGAAGATAATATTGCTCTTGCTCATTGCTATAAATTTTTCTTTCGAAAAGAACGAATGCGCGAACTTGAGTTTGGAACCCTTGATTTAAGATGCAACTTCATATTAGGAATTCCGAAAGTGGGATCTGCACCTCTAAGCATAGCAGGAATCGGGGAAACAAATGATACGGATTATTATTTCTATTCTTCGGGACATGTATATTTACAGCAGGTTGGAAACAATATTTATAAAAAATATTTTAATGGGAATCTTATAGAAACGATAAGTGACGATGGCAATGAATACACATTTGCATATCCCTTTCCTTCATCGGATAAATTAGTTTTATTATAATATTTTGTGGATATTTTAACAAAAAGATTTTTAAGCGAAATGGATGATTAGAATTGATGCAAAATTGCTTGGAGCATTTGAGATGGATCTAGGGCGCCTGCAACAAGTCGATCTACGCAAAGTTTGGAATGATGAATCAAGGGACTTTACACCCTGGCTTGCAAGAGACGATAATCTCGCTTCATTAGGAGAAACGATTGGCATAGATCTTGAACTCGAAGCTCAAGAGAAAAATGTCGGACCTTTCAGAGCAGATATTTTATGCAAGAATACATTAACAAATGATTGGGTTTTGATCGAAAACCAACTCGATAAAACAGATCATATTCATTTAGGGCAATTATTAACATATGGTGCAGGTCTTGAAGCCGTAACTATTGTATGGATTGCTAGACATTTTACTGATGAACATCGAGCGACATTGGATTGGCTCAATGAAATTACAGATGAAAGGTTTAACTTTTTTGGATTGGAAATTGAATTATGGCGAATAGGTGAATCTCCTATTGCCCCACGGTTCAACATAGTAAGTAAACCGAATGATTGGAGCCGAACGATATCTGACATAGCAAAAAATCCTGATTTAACACCGACGAAGCAGCTTCAACTCAAGTATTGGACTAAATTCAGAGATTTCTTGCTTGAAAGCAATAGCATCTTGAGGCCGCAGAAACCACTTCCCCAATCATGGACGAATTTCGCTCTTGGTCGCGCTCACTTCGGTATTTCTGCCTCAGTAAATACTCGCGATAACAGAATTGGAGTTGGAATAGGCCTGAGTGGGCCAAATGCAAAGCTGCATTTTGCCATTTTGCAGCAAGGAAAAGAGGCCATTGAAAGCCGAATTGGTGATAAATTACTTTGGACAAATTCTAGCGATAACAAAACTTGTGGCATTTCCTTATTTAAAGAAGTTCAAGACTTCACAGATCAGGAAAATTGGCCTGAGCAATACAAATGGCTGCAAAGAAAACTAGAGGCATTTCATGGAACGTTTTCCGATATTGTAAAAAATCTTGATGTGAATGACTATATTCAAAGTGAGCAAACCGATTCCAATTCGCCAAATACAGATTAATTTAGAAATGCATGACGACTATCGAAATCCACTGCTTTTAGAGGCAAATGATGATTGATATATTGGACCGCTTCCGTGGCTGCTTGCTTGGCCTGGCTGTGGGCGATGCCCTGGGAATGCCCACCGAGGGCTACACTGCCCGGGAGATCAAAGAGAAATTCGGATCGATCAGTGAGATGCAGCCTGCCCCGCAGGGCCACTTTCATAGCGGGTTGTTGGCAGGCCAGTTTACCGACGACACTGAGGAGACTCTGCTCCTCGCTGAGTCGATCATCGAGGCCTCCGGTTTCTCGCCGGAGGGGTTCGTCGGCAAGCTCACCGCCTGGGGCACCGCCTGGACCCTGGACGAGCATCTCAACCGTGGGGTGGGCTTTGTCACCCGATCGGCAGTTGAGAGCATGATCGCAGGAGCTGACTGGAGGCAATCGGGCCTATCCATTCCCACCTGCGGCGCAGCCATGCGCGTTGCGCCCATAGGCCTTCTCTACCATCCGGACATCAATGTCGTCAAGAGCTACGCAGATCTGCAGAGCCTGCCTACTCACGCCTCTCCTGCAGCCCGGGCCGGAGCGGTAGCCGTAGCCGTGGGCGTTGCCCTCGGTGCCGCCGGCCTGTCCAGGGAAACCATCTTCCGGAATGCTGCTTCTCAGGCAAGCCGCCTTGATGCCGAGTTTGCCGAAAGGCTTCTCTGGGCCGGCACTTTGCTGGACCTTCCGCCGGAAGACGCCCTGGGACTGATCCGAAATTCGCCTCTTGCCACGGAGACCGTGCCCGCCGCCTTCTACTGCTTCCTCAAGTTTGAGCCCAGAGAGGCGCTCACCGTGGCCGCCAGCAGCGGTGGAGACACGGACTCCATCGCCTCGATCGCCGGCTCCCTCTTCGGCGCAGCCTTTGGGCCGTCCTGGATACCGGAGAGCTGGCTTGGGGCTCTTGAGGATAAAGAGAGAATTGAGAATGCCGCCCGCGGCCTGTACCGGCTCTTTTCCTCATTTTGCCGCCAGGGCGTGGCCAATTTATATCATTAGCTCGTGGGGTTTTTTATGATAGATGTTGGAATTGTCGGTGGTTCGGGCTACACCGGTGGGGAGCTGTTGCGTCTCCTTGCAAATCATCCCGAGGTTAAGGTAGTTGCCGTTACCTCCAGAAAGCTGGCAGGAAAGAGCGTTACCGCCGTTCATCATCACCTGTTGAGCATCTATTCCCTGAACTTTGAGGCGCTCAATGCCAGAGAGGTAGCAGAGCGCTGCGACATCGTCTTTACCGCCGTTCCCCATGGCACGGCAATGGACTGGGTGCCCGAGCTTCTCGATGCCGGCACAAGGGTCATCGACCTGTCTTCCGACTACCGTCTGCCCACAGAGGTCTTCGAGA
>Ga0116171_10005629_pt1 | contig 10988 bp, 10 predicted proteins | sample AD_JPNHW2_MetaG_FD_89798 | JGI IMG/M metagenome (GOLD analysis project Ga0116171, IMG submission 89798) | Active sludge microbial communities of municipal wastewater-treating anaerobic digesters from Japan - AD_JPNHW2_MetaG | ecosystem: Engineered > Bioreactor > Anaerobic > Digestate | place...
AATAGAGAATCATAAGATCCTAGAAATATTTCCCGAACTTAATACTTTTTTTGACTCCAATACGGTTGATATGCCCAAAAGCAGAAGAGAAGTGAAAATCGTCCGCCGGGATAAGAAAAAAGTTCATTTGGGTTGTTCGTTTTCATCGTTGAAAGACAACAATGGCAAGCAAATAGGCCATATTTTGATCTTTCAGGATTTAACGGAAATCAAGCGAATGGAGGAAAATCTTGAAAAAAGTAAAAAGCTAGCTTTTATTGGCGAAATGGCCGCCAGTCTTGCCCACGAAATGAGAAATCCTCTGGCATCCATTACCGGCTCCATCCAATTATTGGGGCAGAACTCCAGGATGGAAGAGACAGACAAACGGTTAATGCAGATCATTATGCGAGGTAAGGATCAGTTGGATAACTTCGTGCGTGATTTTCTTTTACTTTCCAAACCTGTTCCTGAAGTCAGGGAACATGTAAATGTTGATGAAGTCGCCGAAGAAGTTATAGAAAATATAAAAATGTTGAATGAATGGACGGAAAACATCAAAATACACAGAGTTTTTTCCGGCCAAAACAAAGCCTATGCCAATAAAGAACAAGTCCGGCAAGTTATTCAAAATCTAATGCTTAATGCCTTGCAGGCCATGGAAGGAACAGGTAATTTGTTTCTTGAAATAAAAACCGTTAACCTAGAAGATAGAAAAGAGTATACAGCGATTAAGGTAACGGATGACGGATGCGGGATTGAAGAAAAAGATTTAAAAAATGTCTTTGAACCTTTTTTCACCAATAAGGTTAAAGGAACCGGTTTAGGTTTGGCCATCGTCAGCCGTATTGTCGACGGTTACGGTGGCAAAATAAACATTGAAAGTAAGATCAATCAGGGCACATCCGTTACGGTGATGTTGCCCTGTAATTAAAATTGAGTATTCATAAAATAAGGAGAGTAGCAGGATGGCGAAGATTCTGGTGGTTGATGACGACCAAGGCATGAGAGAATTTATGGAGATTATGTTAACCAAAGAAGGCTATGATATCACAACTGCCGACAGCCCCGTGAAGGCGATCAATCTCTGTCGTAAAACAGCGTATGATTTAGTCATCACAGATTTGAAAATGCCTAAAATTGACGGCATTGAATTTTTGAAAAACATCAAGGATCATCGCCCGGAAACGGTTGTGATTTTAATTACCGCCTATGCTTCCGGAGAAACAGCGGTTGATGCGATGAAGGAAGGCGCTTATGATTATGTGGAAAAAGGCGGCAATATCGAAGAATTAAAGCAAATCATTCGCCAGGCATTGTTGAAAAATGGACTGGTCAGTGAGAATCAGTCACCGAAGAACGAAACACCCGAAGCATCTTTTTGTGGCATGATTGGTACCAGTCGGGAGATGGCCAAAGTATTCTCAACGATTCAAAAAGTGGCCAACACGCCGGCCAATATTCTCATTTTGGGGGAAAGTGGAACAGGCAAGGAACTGGTTGCGAGGGCCATTCATGCCAATTCTTCACGCTCCAAAATGCCGTTTATGGCCATTAACAGCGGCGGTATTCCGGAGAACCTGCTGGAAAGTGAACTGTTCGGTTATATGAAAGGATCATTTACCGGCGCTTATGCAGATCGGCCGGGACTTTTCGAGTTGTCCAAGGGCGGCACTGTCTTTTTGGACGAGATTGGCGAGTTACCGCCCGTCCTGCAGGTAAAACTCCTGAGAGTTGTGCAGGAAAAAACTTTCCGCCGCATTGGCGGAGCGGAGGATATTAAAGTCGATGCGCGCATCATTTCCGCCACTAATCAAAATCTACACGAAAGAGTAAAAAAAGGTGAATTCCGCGAAGATCTCTATTTTCGCCTGAACGTTATTCCCATCCATATGCCGCCGCTTCGGCAAAGGAAGGAAGATATTCCACTTTTGACCGACTATTTCATCGAAAAATATGCCCGCGAATTTGGTAAAGAAGTGAGGATGATTTCTTCTTACGCAATGGAATTACTAAAAGGATACGCTTTCCCTGGTAATATTCGTGAGCTGGAAAATATCATTGAACGTGGCGTAGCCATGGAAACCTCTAATATTATATTACCCGAAAACCTGGTACTTTCAGCCCAAACCAATGGTGGACAAAACGGTATTGACCTGGAGATTCCCGATCAGGGCATTCATCTGAATGCTGAACTGGAAAAGATTGAGAAAAGAATAATCGAAAAAGCTCTGCAAAAAACAAAAGGGTCAAAGACAAAAGCAGCAGAACTACTTCATGTCACTTTTGATGCATTGCGCTATCGTATTGAAAAACTGGGTGTGGAATGAAATTCCAATGGTTGTATTCGGGCTTGGATGATCATGAATATGAAATACGGAAACCGTGTAAGTTTCCCGTATAAGGTTCTTCTATAATGTCCAAGTGGTCAACACGAGCAGCCGGTGGACCTTGATGGCACCAGACGATCATTTTATCCACGTCATCGTCTTCTCCCTCCAGCAGAGCTTCGACAAGACCATCTTCCCTGTTGCGCACCCAGCCGGCCAGATTAAGCTTTATTGCGTTTCTTTGCATTTCAGACCGGAAGAAAACGCCCTGCACTCTACCGCTGACATATACATGTACTCTTTTCATAGTTGTTTCTTGCCGATGAGCTTTAAAAATTCTTCTTCGCTGATTACAGTTATACCCAAAGAAATGGCCCTATCCATTTTTGATCCAGGCTCAACGCCTGCCACGACATAGGATGTTTTGCTGGTAACTGATGATTGGACGATGCCGCCCAATGCTTCAACAAGCGTTTTGGCTTCATTTCTACTCATGTTTTGTAAGCTGCCGGTGAAGACAAAAGCCTTTCCTTGAAGCATCGTGTTTGTCAACACGTCATTCTTTTGAGGTGACAGGCCGACCCGATGAAATTTTTTCATGACCTTCTTATTTTTATCTTCGGCAAAAAACTCGACGATGCTTTGCGCGATTTCCGGACCGATTTCACTGATCAATGTTAAATCTACAGATGCTACATTCATCAGATCTTCGACACTGCTGAAATGTTCGGCAAGGAGTTTGGCGGTCCTTTCCCCTACATGCCGAATGCCCAGAGCAAAAATAAATTTATCGAGGGGAGGCGTCTTGGAACGTTCAATGGCGTTCAGTAGCTTCTGGACAGATTTCTCCGCCTGACGGTCGAGTGCCAATAGTTGGTCTTTAGAAAGAAAATAAAGATCGGCGGGATCACCAATCAATTTGGCGTCAAAAAGCTGGGCGGAAACTTTTTCGCCCAGTCCTTCAATGTCCATGGCACCGCGTGATGCAAAGTGACGGATATGTTCCTTGATTTGTGCGGGACAGGACAGATTGACACAGCGGTGAGCGACCTCACCCTCCAGACGCACGATTTGAGATCCGCATTCCGGGCAATGGCGTGGCATGTGAAATTCTTTCTCCTGTCCGGTTCGTTTTGCCGTAATAACCTGGACGACCTCAGGAATAACATCACCTGCCCGCTGGATTAAGACGGTATCGCCAATCCGGATATCTTTTTTAAGAATTTCATCTTCGTTATGCAGTGTGGCACGGCTGACCATGACGCCGCTCACATTGACCGGTTCCATGACTGCGACAGGTGTTAATGTGCCCATCCTACCCACCTGGACAATAATATCTTTGATCACAGTGCTGGCCTGCTCAGCCTGAAATTTGCAGGCCAATGCCCAGCGGGGAGAACGAGAAACACGGCCTAGGATTTTCTGTATGGAGAGATTATTAACTTTAAGAACGACACCGTCAATTTCATAGGGAAGGCTAAGGCGTTTTGACCCAATGTATTCAAAATAGGATATGCATGTGGAAATATCAGCAACTTGTTCGATAAGAGGATTGACGGGTAGGCCCCATGTGACAAGATTTTGCAGTATCTCCCAATGACTGGAAAAACTTAAGCCCCGGACAGAACCGATGCCGTAGAGAAAGATATTCAGGGGACGACGCGCGGTAATCTTCGGATCAAGTTGACGCAGCGATCCGGCGGCGGCGTTACGCGGATTGGCAAAAGGATCCTCACCTTCCTCTTCCCGCCGGTGATTGAGTTTCGAGAATGATTGTTTCTCCATGTAGACTTCACCGCGTATTTCGATGAACTCAGGAAGAGGATGTTGAGAATTTCCCTTTATTTTTAAAGGCAAAGAGGAAATGGTTTTAAGATTTTGCGTGACATCTTCTCCGATTGTACCGTCACCGCGCGTTGCTCCGCGTATAAAATAGCCATTTTCATAAATCAGGTTGACAGCCAGGCCGTCGAGCTTGGGTTCTGCCACGTAATCGATATGCTCATTTTTTGCCAGACGTTTGATACGCTGATCAAAATCATGAATTTCTTCTATGGAAAAAGCGTTGGCCAGACTCATCATGGCCTGCGGATGGATGAAGGAAGCAAACTTGGCGAGGGGAGCAGCACCAACTCTTTGTGTGGGTGATGAAGCGATATCATTATCGGGGTAGAGTTGCTCAAGCTCCTGAAGTTCTCTCATTAAGCGGTCGTATTCGGCGTCGGATATTGTCGGCGCGTCCTGCTGATAGTAACGCCGATTGTGATATTCTATTGTTTTTCGAAGTTCTGCAATTCTTTTTTCAGCAGTGTCTTTATCCATTATTTAACCAATCGCAGAGTTGGTTTTCCTGAGTTATGTTTGATAGGAGGGGCCTTTTCGGCTGATTTTTTATTGAGGAGTTGCTCATTGAAAATTGCGTTTTTCACCCGGATGGAATTGATGATGGAAAAGATCACCACTGCCTTTTCCCATTCCGGAGTAAAAGAAAAATTTTCCATTCTGATTCTGTATTTATCCCAAAGCGACGTCAGGGAGGCTTCGTCCAGACACAGGATATTTTCCGCGATTTTATTTAAGGAATCTTCCAGTTTGCTCATGGCGCAGGATTTTAACTTGGCTTGCCACCAAAGTCAAATTAAAAGCTTTTGTTCTTATGTGAATAATGCTCAATAACGACATGTCTGAACACAAATAACGCTTGTATTTTTTTTATCTTACCGCTAAGAATCTGAAAAAGATGATGATCGAAAGTAAAGTCAAAATAGGTGTGTTATCAGATACGCATATTTCCGGTTACAATGAGAACTTAAAGGAAATTATTAACGAACATTTTTCTGATGTTGATCTGATATTTCATGCTGGGGATTTAGTCGATTTGTGTGTTCTGGATCTTTTCGGCGATAAAGAAGTTCGAGCGGTTTGCGGCAACATGGACAATCAGCGTGTCAAACTGGAGTTACCGGCACAGTTGCTGATGAACATCAACGGATTTAAAATCGGATTGATTCATGGATGGGGCTCTCCGGAAGGCATGGAACGAAAATTGGCGGACAAACTGGGCAAGATCGATTGCATAGTATTCGGTCATACGCATCAACCGTTAAACAAAAGGATCAATGGCGTGTACTTTTTTAATCCGGGGTCAGCGGTCGATAAACGTTTTGCAGCCTCCAGAAGCATTGGCATTCTGGAAGTAGGAAAAGAATTAACAGGCAGGATTATACCAATAAAGTGATTCGATTCAGTAATATCGGGTGTTGGAAATATGGAAACAATGTTTGCCCCCTGGCGAATGGAGTATCTTGTGTGTGAAAAGAAAGAAGGCTGCGTGTTTTGTAAATGTTCCACTCGATGCGATGATTATATCGTTTTTGAAGGCAAAACCTGTTTTGTGATGCTGAACCGATATCCCTATGTCAACGGACATTTGATGATTATTACCGGGCGGCATTTGGGTGGTATTGAAGAATTGACAGATGAAGAACGTAAAGAAATATTCGCCCTGCTGGATATATCCGTTAAAGTGTTGAAAGATTCGATGAACCCGCATGGTTTTAATATTGGCATGAATTTGGGTAAGGCAGCCGGTGCAGGTATCGCTGAACATGTTCATGTGCATATCATTCCGCGCTGGGAAGGTGATACCAATTTTATGAGTGTCGTCGGCAATGTCCGCGTCATCCCGGAGGATCTGGCAACAACCGCCTCAAACCTTGCGCCACTGTTTAAAAAATATGCTCAGGAGGTTTCATCACAATGAAAATATTTTATTTAATTCTCACCCTCATCTTTGCTTTTTTTATTGTCACCTTTTCACAATTCAATTCCGCGCCTGTCACCATTAAATACTACTATCTGCAAGAAATTGTTGTCCCGGCTTATATGCTTATTTTTGTTGCCTTGATGGCGGGCATCATTATTACAGGGTTATTAGGCGTGGTAGAGAGATTTCGCCTGAATCGCACGATCAGCCGCTTGAATAAAACAATTCGAGATTTACGCAAGGAATTACGGGACCATGAAGCACCTCCCATGGTTGAAGACCGGAAGAAAATATCCAATCCTTCACCATGAACGTCCACATAAAATTTATCACCGACGCAACTCTTGCGGGACTTGCCAAATGGCTCAGGCTGCTGGGCTTTGACACCATTGTTTATGATAGTGCAGCAGGCCGACCAATGATGCGACAGGCCCAAAGTCAGGAGCGCATTCTTTTAACCCGCAGAAGAGATATGCGGGAGAGGCAATTTGCTGGTGACTTATTTTTGTTGCCGGCAGCAAGCACAGGTCAACAACTCAGTTTAGTTATCCGGAAATATTCTTTAAAAATCAATTTCCAAGAAATGCACAGGATTTGCCTGATCTGCAACCAGAGACTGCATCCGGTTGGGCGTGAGGAGGTACGAAATTTAGTGCCGGCATTTGTTTTTGAGAATTGTGAACAATATCAACAATGCGACCGCTGTGGGAAAATTTACTGGCACGGATCGCATGTTCAAAACGCACTGCAATTTCTGGAAAAGAACAACATCAAAATCATTAAAAATGAAGAAATGTAGAGAATAGTCTTGCTACTCGCATGGATGGTTTTAAGCTGTCTCCTACAATGATATTGCACAATCGCGGTCGTCGCCCTTAATTTTTTCGATGGCATGTTGAAGCGCGGGTAAAACGGCGGCGAGATTTTCCATGGCGCCTTTAGGGCTTCCCGGGAGATTGATGATCAGGCACCGGCCACGAATGCCGGCAACGGCGCGGGAAATCATGGCATGCGGGGTAATTTTCATGCTGGCGAGGCGCATGGCTTCGGCCATTCCGGGCACTTCCTTGTCAATGACTTGCAGTGTGGCGTCCGGTGTGAGATCACGCGGGCTGACTCCCGTGCCACCCGTGGTCAAAATCATATCCAGCTTTTCCACATCAGCGAATTGAATAATCGTTTTTTGTATCTGCTCAACTTCGTCAGGAATGATAAGAGTCTGTTTTATTTCAATGCCGGCTCCCGCAAGCATTTCCGCAATTACGGGGCCGCTTAAATCCTGCCGTTTGCCCTGTGAACCTTTATCGCTCACTGTAATGATTCCGGCGTTAAACATTGGTGATCATTCTTCCGCTTCTTTTTTCGATTCCGCTATAATTTTTTCCGCAATGTAAGAGGGGACTTCTTCATAGTGCGAATCCGTGTAAGTGAAGTTGCCTCGGCCACTGGTCATGGAGCGCAGATCGGGAGCATACTTTAATATTTCCGCCAAAGGCACCTGACCTTTAATAACCTGATTGGTTCCATTGGTGTCCATGCCCAGAACGCGTCCCCGACGGCTGTTGAGATCGCCGATGACGTCGCCCATGTATTCGTCAGGAACTTCGATGGCAATGTTTACAATGGGTTCCAGCAGGATCGGCTGGCATTCCATGACACCTTTCTGGAAAGCCATGGAACCCGCGATTTTGAAGGCCATTTCTGAAGAATCGACGGTGTGATAAGAACCGAAAACCAGAGAGATCCGAAAATCCACGACGGGGTAGCCGGCGATGACGCCTTTGGCCGCCGCTTCCTGAATCCCTTTGTCCACCGCCGGGCGGTATTGACCGGGAATAACGCCGCCGACGATCTTATCCAGGAACTCATAGCCTGTGCCGCGCGGCAGAGGTTCGATATCAATCGTGCAATCGCCAAACTGGCCGCGTCCGCCGGACTGCTTCTTATAACGGCCCTGGACGTTGGTTTTGCCTTTTATGGTTTCCAGATAGGGGACTTTCGGCGTGTTCAAGTTGACTTCAACGCCGAATTTTCTTTTCATCTTTTCTACATTGACTTCAATATGCACCTGGCCCATTCCGGAGAGAATCATTTCCTTGGTCTGGACATTGCGGGAGAAGACGATGGTCGGGTCTTCTTCCGTCAGGCGGTGAATCGAGGAAGCGATCTTGTCTTCATCGCCACGGGATTTCGGCTCCACGGCAAAAGACATGATCGGTGGCGGAACGGCGACTTTCTCAAAGATAACGGGGTTTTTCTCGTTGCACAGCGTGTCTCCCGTGACTGTTTCCTTTAATTTGGCAACCCCGGCGATATCGCCCGGAATCAGCACTTCCGCCTGTTTCTGGTTTTTGCCCTCCAAAAAGAAAATATGACCGAATTTTTCCGTAATTTTTCTCGTTGAATTATACACGGCCGAATCGGAATTGAGCTTTCCGGAATAGACTCGGAACAGCGTCAGCCTGCCCGCGTAGGGATCGGCAATAGTTTTGAAAACAATCGCAGAAAAAGGAGCATCTTCTGAAGGCTGCCTTTCTTCAACACCGTCCGTTCCCGGTTTTTTGCCTTTAACCGGTCCACGGTCCACGGGTGAAGCGAAAGAACTGACAGCGATATCCATCAATAGCGTTGCGCCAATGCCTTTAAGGGCTGAACCGCAAATGACGGGAATAATGCTTCCCATCGTTACGCCTTTTCTCAAGCCGGACTTCAGTTCTTCGGCAGAAAGCTCGCCGGATTCCAGGTATTTATTCATCAGTTCATCGTCGGCTTCCGCGATGTCTTCGACCATCGAACTGTGCAGTATGTTGGCCTCATCCATCAAGTCAGCCGGAATGTCAGACGCCTTGCCAACGCCTTTGTTGTCGGTAAAAGTATAAGCTTTCATGGCAATCAAATCAATAATACCTTGAAATTTATCTTCCGCTCCGATGGGCATACAGATGGGAGTTGTTTTCTTCTTGAGTTTTGTTTTGATGCTTTCCAAGACTTTGTTAAAATCCGCTCTTTCACGGTCCATCCGATTGATGAAAATCATGCGGGGAAGGGAGTATTCGTCGGCCAGTTCCCAGACTTTTTGTGTTTGGAATTCAACGCCGCCGACAGAATCGATAACCACGACTGCATTATCCACAATGCTCAGAGAGCATTTAATATCAAAGGTAAAGTTGGAGTCACCCGGCGTATCCACAATATTAATTTTATGTTTATCCCATTCGACGAAATTGGCCGCCGATGAGATTGAAACATGTTTCTTTTGTTCTTCCGGCTCATAGTCCATGGTGGACGAACCGTCATCCACACGACCCAGCCGTTCATTTTTACCGGAAACAAATAAAAGTGATTCACAAAGAGAGGTTTTACCTGTGCCGCCGTGACCGATTACAGCCATATTTCTAAGAGATTTGGGTTCGTACTTTGCCATGAAAACTCCTTTCAATATCTCAACAAGATCTGCCAAAAGAACTGATGAAACGGGTTCATTCAGAGTGGTGGGATGTTTAGCCTATCCCGTAACTAAAATCAAGATAATTTTCACCTTCTGACGATTGAGGGCGCTTGTTTTGTCTGCTGACGAAAGCTTTCGAAAAAGCGGGCGAAATTTCATCTTTTCAGTAGATTTCTTTCACCTAGCTTCATGGGATACAACACCGCAAAAACGCATAGAAACAGCGCAAAAGCAAAAGAAAAGACAAACCAGAGTATTTGTATCCAGGAAAAGGCGTAACCGTGCATTCTGGCCATAAAGATTTTGTAAACAGGCCCCGCTTCCAGAATTATGACCAGAGCTATTAAACCAAAACTCAGGAGCATAAAAAGCACCCCACCGAAACTGGTTACCGACAGGGCCGGATTTTCCGATTTGAAATCAGGATAGCAAGCGCCCAGTCCAACGGCCAGCGCCACGACGGCGGGAACAAGAAAAAATATCGTCAAGACGGATAAAAACATCATAAATGGGGTCACTCCAAGCAGAAGGTTGGAAGCAACAATCAGTATTTCAGACAGAAGGAGCAACGGTATGTAATAAAGAAAAAACTTAATCCAGAGGAATGTTTTCATAGAAACAGGCGCTGATTGAATAATCCAGAAAGCTTCTCCTTCCATGCTGACCGCCGGAAAAACAAAGCGGGCGGCAATGGCCGAAAGCACAAAAGCTGCCAGCCCCACATTCAAAAAAGAAAAGACATTTTGAAGATAGACCGTTTTGATGGGCGCGCGATTCAGAGGCAGGACGGAGAAATTATACAGGTAAACAACAATCAATGCGCAGATTAAAAACAGTTGCGGCCATTGTGTGGAATCCCGAAAGAAAGAGCGAATTTCCTTGATGGCGAAAGCTTTTGCCAGACGTGACAGAAAATTTAACAAACCTTCCCAACTGTGTCCACGGAATTTGACGGGCGAGAGAAGCCTTTTGGCTGTTGTTTGAGCGCGGGAAAAGCCTCGGAAGTAGATGGCACTCGCGACGATTCCGTTTATAAAGATCATGGAAAAAACACAACTGGCCGAAATAGCCAGATTAAATATGGAATATGTCCAGTTATTTTTTAGGGCGAAGCGCACTGTATCTGTTACCCAGGTCGTGGGCAGGTAAGGCAGGCTGGGTGCCTGCATGGAATTTAAATACAGAACAGCCGAAGCAAAATTATCCGGATTAACAAGCTGTTCCGGCCTAATCATCCTCAAGACAATTACAAGCAACACCACCAGCAAAACGCCCAGTATCACAAAAAGGTACGGATTTTTCCCGCGGGAAGCAAAGCTGCGCCCAGTAAAACCAGCAGGCTGCTGACGGCTGAGGCCATCAGGCACAGGCATACAATTGCAGTCAGTGCCGCCAAGTAGAAAGCGGCACCTGCCTGATAGACAAGGCCGTAGGATAAAAAAACGGGGAGACTAAAGGCCACAAC
>Ga0116171_10005631_pt1 | contig 10987 bp, 8 predicted proteins | sample AD_JPNHW2_MetaG_FD_89798 | JGI IMG/M metagenome (GOLD analysis project Ga0116171, IMG submission 89798) | Active sludge microbial communities of municipal wastewater-treating anaerobic digesters from Japan - AD_JPNHW2_MetaG | ecosystem: Engineered > Bioreactor > Anaerobic > Digestate | place...
AAGCTTAGCAGGAAAATAATGTTCGATGTTTGTTTTATAAAACATTTGCCTGTTTGGAATTTATTGTAGTTAAAGATTATAATGTATTTTCCAGCAAAACAAGGCGATTATAAAGGCAATGTTTATTCAATAACAATAGATCAAAAAGCCGCAGTAAACAAAGATACACAAAAAAAATGAAAAATATCCGCTTCTGCGGATCAAAACAATTTCTTAATACCTCTTTAATGATCAGTTAATACAGCGCCTGTTATTTTGTACCGAAAAAACAAATACCATGAAAAAATCAATTGTTACCATTTTGACATTAGCGTCATTGCTGATGACAACTTTCAGTTCTTTTAGCCTTAATGAAAAAGACCCCGGACAAAATCTTCAAAAAGCCAGTGTCAGCGGCAAAGTAATTGACAGGCAAACCGGTGAAAGCCTTGCCGGAGTATTGGTTGTTCTTAAAAACTCAAATATCAGGGTATATTCTGATCTGGATGGCAATTTCACTTTCGAAAATATTGAGCCAGGGACCTATACCGTCGAAGCCAGCCTTATATCATATTCTGCAGATGAATTAAAAGATGTTGTATGCGATGCCGGCAAGGAGACCAGGCTTACTATTGAAATTGATCCGAAATAAGCAAATAATACATCTGCTAAATATAAAACTGCAACAAGATATGGGTTATCATTGATTTATTCTAATCGATTATCATCAATAAAATATATCATGGCATGAAAAAATTTCTGACAGCTTTGCTGATATTGTCATCTATGTACACTTATTCACAGGAAATAGTTTTTAAAGACAGCCTGTATTTTACCCTGACTTTATACACCGGGATATATAAAGAATACTATCCTGATGGTAAGATAAAATCAGAAATTTCGATAATAAAGGGAAAATTAGACGGAGAATACTTCAGCTATTATGAAAACGGAATAAAAAAAGAATTAAGAAGCTATTCGGATGGAAAGAAAAACGGTTTATGGTGTACATGGAATGAGCTCGGTATCAGAACTGCTGAAGCTAACTACATAAAAGATATAAAAAATGGCGCGTGGTATATTTGGGATGATAAGGGCACAAAGCGATATGAAATGCATTATAAAGACGGAATTAAATCCGGAACATGGACTATCTGGAACGAAATAGGAGAAATAGTAAAGGAAAAAACATATTGATCACTTGCTCAAATTCGAGACTATAACAATAAAAATGTAGTAGTAAAAATGAAAAGTTCATACCCACCTAAAGTTGCAAGAACAATTTTGTCATATGAATTAATCCGCCTGATTTTAAAATCAGTTCTTATCGTAATAATTTTTTTAATCACACAATTCAGGCTATTTTCTCAGACTGAAATTATTACCGGAACAATTACCGATAAAAAAACAAATGAAACTATTGTAGGCGCAACAGTTATGATTGAAGGCACCACAATAGGTGTAAGCACAGATCTTGATGGCAATTTCAAACTCGGCCCACTGAAACCGGGAAGTTATAACCTGGTTATTTCATATATATCATATAAAAAAGAAATTATTCAAAACATTAAAGTTGTAAAAGGGAAACAGGTACATATTGAGGTTGCACTGGAACAGGTAAATACCGAAATTTCAGGTGTAACAATAGTGGGCACGCGAAAATTCGACAGTGAAATCTCCATGATAAGCGCGATAAAAGCATCTGACCTTGTAGTTAACGGTATCTCCAGCCAGCAAATCAGTAAGACTCAGGACAGGGATGCATCAGACGTGATTAAACGTGTCCCGGGGATTACCATCATTGAGAACAGGTTTGTAGTTGTGAGAGGCCTGAATGAACGCTATAATGATGTATGGCTGAATAATTCCCCCGCCCCCAGTTCTGAGTCTGATATCAAAGCGTTTTCATTTGATGTAATACCGAGCGGATTGATCGACAGAGTAATGATATACAAGACCCCGGCACCGGAATTGCCCGGTGATTTTGCCGGCGGCGCCATACAAGTGTTTACTAAGGATGTCCCGGAAAATAACAATATCAGCATCGGATACAGCACTTCGATAAACGGGCTGACATCATTCAAAGAATTCTACAAACCACCTGTAAGCGGCAAATACGACTGCTTAGGTTATGACGACGGAAGCCGTTCATTACCGGTGGATTTTCCGGAAAATATTGTTGGATTGCAAAACTCTTTGCAGGGGAAAGAACAACTTGTTGCACTTAGTAAAACATTGAACAATAAATGGACTCCCTCCAAAAGCAAGGCCGGCGCCGATCAACGCTTTTCTGTCAGCCTTGGTGGAACAATCAATACAGGTAAAGCAAAACTCAGCAACATCACCGCACTAAATTACAGCAATACCAGTACTTTTAACAATATTTCCAGGAATTATTTCCTCGATTATGATACAATAAATGATCGCTCAGACACATCATGGTATTATAATGATAAGGTTTATACCCATACTGTTAAAACCGGTGGGCTGTGCAACTTTGCACTCATTTTTGGAAAAAATCAAAAAATCGAATTCCGGAATTTTTATAATCATGCAGGGCAAAGCAAAACTACCATCCGCGAGGGAGAAGACTTTGACAACCTGGCAACAAATATAAAAGCCTACCAGTATGGTTACATGGAACGCACCACCTATTCGGGACAACTGGGAGGAAATCATGCTGTAACGAAACTGATGAACATCGACTGGACAATCGGCTATTCCCTGGCCAATAAAAAAGATCCTGATACCAGGCGTATCACTTCTGCATTATATAAGGATGATCCCGAATTTCCTTACTATAATCAATATTATGTGCTTTTATCGTCATTTCCAGACCCAAGACTCGCAGGAATGGTAAGCTCTAAACTCAAAGAGAACATTATTAATGCCTGTCTAAATTATTCATGGAAAATAAAATTCAGGGACTTCGAAACGACCATTAAAACCGGGTTTTACATGGAAAATAAAAAACGTACTTTCAGCTCACGTTTACTTGGTTATGTCATGGCGGGCGGAGCAAGCTGGAAACTCTCATTTATGCCTATCGACAGCATTTTCTCCGACAACCATATTGATGCAACAAAAGGTGTATTTATTGAAGAAAAAACAAATCCTTCCGATTCATATGATGCATCAAATATTCTTTATGCAGGATATATATCTTTGAACCTTCCTGTAACAAAAAACTTCAATATCTATGCTGGTCTGAGGATAGAAAATAACAGGCAAATATTAAACAGCTTTTCAAGTGATTACAGCCTGAGGCCGGTAAAGGTTGACAAAAAAAGAACTCATTTTTTCCCTTCTTTAAACATGACCTGTAATGTTTCACCGAAAGCCTTAATCAGGGCGGCATACGGAATGACCATCAACCGGCCCGAATTTCGGGAAATGGCGCCCTATGCCTTTTATGATTTTGAAATGGCGGCCACTGTTGTTGGTAACGATACGCTCAAAGATGCACTCATTCACAACATCGACCTGCGCTTTGAATACTACCCATCAAATAATGAAATATTCACTTTTGGCGGCTTTTACAAAAGGTTTGTCAACCCAATTGAATCCCTTATTATTCCAGCCGGTAGTGACCTGAATTATTCGTTTGCAAATGCAAAAGCAGCCAATTGCTTAGGATTTGAAGTGGAATTCAAAAAATCATTCTCATTTCTTGAAAACAATAAAACACTCCGCTTCCTGAAAGATATCAGTATCTTAATCAATGGCGCATATATTTACAACCGCGTGATATTCAACAACAACCAGCTGTTATCAAATAAAAACTCAAGGCCCATGCAGGGGCAATCACCATATATTATTAATTGCGGGCTACAATATCAGAACGACAAAACAGGCACACAGGTAAACCTCCTTTACAACGTAATCGGCAAACGTATCGTTTTCGTGGGAGACCTCAATACACCTGACATTTATGAAATGCCCCACCATCTGCTTGACATGAGCTTTTCACAAAAGATATGGGAGTACATTTCCATTAAGGGTGGCATACAGGATATACTTAACCAGGAAGTGACGTTAAAACAATTTGTTACTTACTCAATAGATACTGACGAAAATGGGGTAAACGATAAGACTGTTAAAAGATCCCAAAATACCATGTCATATAAAAAAGGTGTCTGCTATACGCTGGGCATTAACTTAAAGTTCTAGGAAGAGTATTTAATTAAATAAAAAATGAAGGAAATTACTTTCATAATATACAAAGGCAAGGAATTATAAATTATATATTTTTATATTTATATTTTATATTTATAATTTACATTTTTAAAAAGGCATAAAATGCCATTCATTTTCTGAATCTTTTCTCAGACCGGCAGTGTCGTATGCCGGGTACTCTATTTTAAATCATTAATTATCTGCACGTTATTTACAATTAATTAATTTAAATATAACCCAGGCTTAACTGAAAAAGGCGTGAGATCATATTTCTTTGCAGTATAAATAATTAAAAAAAAGGAGAGAAAAATGAAAAAAATTTATTGTTTGATTGTATTTGCCTTAATAGGTTTTAATGCAACACTGTCGGCACAGACCATCACGATCACTGACTCGGTAGCCACCACGCAAACCTGGACCAACAGCCATATTTACCTTATTCAGGGATTCGTTTATGTTGTCAGTGGTGTTACACTAACGATAGAGCCGGGAACAATCATAATGGGAGACCATACTTTTACGGGTTCATCATTAATTATTGAAAGAGGTGCAAAAATTATGGCAGCAGGTACGCCTGCACAACCCATCATCTTTACTTCAGATATGCCTGCAGGATCAAGAAGCAGAGGCGACTGGGGCGGATTGGTCATTTGCGGTAAGGCAACAATAAATACTACCGGTGGTCAATCACAGATTGAGGGCGGCCCGCGTTCATATTTCGGGGGAACAGATGACAATGACAATTCAGGCATTTTGCAATATATCCGTATTGAATTTGCCGGTTATCCATTCCAGCCCAACAAGGAAATCAACGGCCTTACCTTGGGCGGAGTGGGTAAAGGCACCACCATCGACCACATCCAGGTAAGCTATGCCAACGACGATTCATATGAATGGTTCGGGGGCAATGTAGATTGCAAATATTTAATTGCTTTCAGGGGTTTGGATGATGAATTTGATACGGACTACGGCTATTCAGGAAGAGGCCAGTTTTTTGTTGCACTCAGGGATTCTGCCATTGCAGATATCTCCGGATCCAACGGATTTGAATCTGACAATGATGCTTCGGGAAGTACAAATACACCTTATACATCGCCCATGTTTGCCAATGTCGGGTTATTTGGTCCCAAGTCAGACCTTTCCAACCCGGTAAACCCCAATTACAAAAGAGCCATGCATATCAGGAGAAACTCCAGATTATCATGTTATAATTCAATATTCGCAGGATGGCCTGTCGGATTGTATATTGACGGAGATCTTACCGATGCTAATGCCAATAACAACGACCTGCAGATTGAAAACTGCATTATGTCGGGTATGGGTACTTTTTTCAGTGTCCCTTCGGGATTGTGGACAATTGCCGATGAAAAAAACTGGTACTTTGCCGCCTCAAGGAATAATGACACACTCGCTACCAACGACCTGCTTATGATAACCGATGCCTTCAATTACAACAGCCCGGATTTTGTACCGCAAGCCGGTTCGCCTGTTCTGGGAAAAGCGCTGTGGGCCAATACAAGATTCTCTACCGATACATGGTTTGATAAGGTTACATATGCCGGACCCTTTGGCAGCACAGACTGGACATCTCCCTGGGCAAACTGGGACCCTCAAAATACCACATATACTCCCGTATCAATAAATGAAAATGAACCATCCGTACAATCCCTCTCGGTATACCCCAACCCTGCCTCTGGTACATCATCAATAGATTTTTCTCTGATGCAAAACGATGATGTCAGCATAGAAATAACAGACATCACGGGCCGATGCGTCAAATCAGTTTATAATGGCTCACTGAATGCGGGCCGGCATCATATAAGCATTGATGCATCAACACTAAGCAGTGGGCTGTGGCTGATAAATATTTCTACAAAAAATTCCTTCAAAGCAGAAAAGCTTTTAATACAATAATTCTGCATGATCATAGACATGGCAAAAGTTCAGGGGTAAAATAATTTAATACTATTTCCAATTTACACCCCATACCAAAATTTTAAATGCCTGAATAATAAAATTGAACAGAAAAAGAAAATCTGTATTACCGGTAAAAACACATAATTAATGAATGCTATTCCAGATCGGATACTCAGTCAATGAAACATCCTTAAATATTATTTATACTCAAAGGATGTATTACTTCCGATCCATTTGTTGTCCTTCATCCGAAAGCCTGGTCGCTATGCCGCGCCAGGCTTTCGTGCTTTAAATGAATACAAATTTACTCATGAACCATTCTACCTGAATACACATTTGGCAATTCAAACTATTTCACATAACAATCTGATAACATACAATTAATATTTCAGTAATACTGCTTAACGATATTTGTATAAAATTTTTTTGAAAAAATGGATACGGATTTACTGGAACTTGAAAACCTGGTCACCATGCAGGAAAGTTATTTTGACAATTTAATTGAACTCGGATTGTTGTACGAACAAGAGGGCCTGCATCAAAAGGCGCTTGAAATATATATTAAAGGAGCAGAAATAGCGGGTAATGCAAAAAAAGATTTTATGGAAATTATATTAGGTTTGCTGGATTAAAAAAATGCAATATATATGATAATTAAATTTGTCGGAAGCCTGCATCATTTCAGGTTTGAAATTTCAGAAACAGCCTCATCAACCCTTTTCAATATTGAACGAACATTAATGCTAAATTCATAATACTTTTGTTATTTTTGTATAAACGGAATTCTACATGGAAAATGAACATATTATTCTTTTAATTGATGATGAGCCTGATATCATTGAGTTTCTGAGTTATAATCTGAAGAAAGAAGGTTTCACAGTCTTTACAGCGACCAATGGTAAAGACGGCATCAAACTGGCAAAAGAAATCGGCCCGCACCTGATTGTTCTAGATGTGATGATGCCCGGCATGGACGGCATTGAAACCTGCCAGGAACTTAGACAAATCGCCACACTTTCAAAAACGCTGATTATGTTTCTCACAGCCCGTGGAGAAGATTTTTCGCAAATAGCCGGATTGGACGCCGGGGCTGATGATTATATCACCAAACCCATAAAGCCAAGGTTATTTATAAGCCGCATCAATGCCTTGCTGCGCAGGTATTCGGATGAAATCATCTCAGGAAATTCCGTTTTAAAGATTCGGGACCTGACCATTGATAAGGAGAGATTTATTGTTCTTAAACAAGACAGGAAAATCATTCTCCCTAAAAAGGAATTTGAATTGCTTTATTTGCTTGCTTCCAAGCCAAGCAGGGTCTTTACACGCGAAGAAATACTTGCAAGAATCTGGGGTGATGATGTGGTGGTGGGTGATCGCACCATTGACGTACATATCCGTAAAGTACGCGAAAAAATCGGCATAGAATTTATTTCAACAGTAAAAGGGATCGGATACAAGTTTGAAACAACATGAAAAAATATCATCCACACGGCATTTCATTTAAAATATCACTGATTATACTGCTCTTTGTATCAGTAATTATTTTCATTTTTTATTTCTTTATTTCAGGAAAACCCTATGATTGGGTTTACCTGCTGAGTTCAATCATCCTGGTATTTGGTGTGGTTTACATTATTGTCAGGCAAACCGTTGAAAATTTCATATACAGAAAAATCCGGGTACTTTATAAAACACTGCATAATCTAAAATCGCCAAAGCAAAAAATGAAGATAGAAGAAGACTGGCTTGAAAATGCTGAGGCAGAAATAGAAAAATGGGCCGAAGACAAAAAAAATGAGTTGGAAAGCCTGAAAAAATCTGAAAATTATCGTCGTGATTTTTTGGGAAATGTTTCGCATGAATTGAAAACACCTGTTTTCAACATGCAGGGCTATGTTCTTACATTGCTCGACGGTGGCCTTGAAGATGAAACCATCAATCGTGAGTACCTGCTGCGGGCCGAAAAAAACATTGAAAGAATGATCGCCATAGTGAACGATCTGGAAGTAATTTCCAAACTGGAATCTGAAATACTTAAACTTGAACAGGAGCGATTCGACCTGACAGCATTGGCACATGAGGTTGTTGAGACTTACGAAATAAAGACCAGGGAGAAGAACATTTCAACGCCGATCGTAAATAAGTTAACCATACCGGTGCATGTTTATGCCGACAGGGAGAAAATACGCCAGGTTCTGAATAACCTTTTTGAAAACGCTATTAAATATGGCAAACCCCAAGGCCGCATAAAAATCACTTTTTATGATATGGACGAAATGATATTAACAGAAGTCTCCGATACCGGGATAGGAATTTCGCAGGAAGATATACCAAGGATTTTTGAACGTTTTTACCGTACAGCAAATGGAAAAACCTTTGATAATACTGGAAGCGGGCTCGGCTTGTCTATTGTAAAACATATTATTGAAGCGCACGGGCAAACCATAAATGTACGCAGCACGATTGGCGTTGGAACTACCTTTGGTTTTACGCTGCAAAAAGCCTGATTTTATTTGTCATTTTGCTCTTCACCCTTATATGATCGCCTCAATCATATCCGGCATTTTTAATTTACTTTGTATTTATTATTTAATTTATATATTCGATTTTTTATTTTCAACTGCGTTAGAATTTAATTAAGAATAAGCCATATTTTCAAAACAGCTACCGATTGGCTGAAAAAACAATTCTTAATCCAGCTTAGTGTTTCCGCCAGGCATGATTTAACAAAAATCAAAAACCGTTTCTTATTTACAATCATTTTTTATAAAAAAATCCTATTTTTGAATTGAAAATCGGAATGAACCTGATCATTTAATGAATTCAATAAAGGATTTTCTTAAAATGTCTGGCAAATGAGTAAAAACAAAAAAACACAGCAGGGAAAACATAAAAATGTAAAGTCGTCGCTTAAAAATGACAACAATTCAATAAACAGGAAGAAAACAATTCTTTTGCTTATTGTCGTTTTCTGTTTACCGTTATTAATCTATCTGCCGACTGTAAAATATGGTTATACAAATTTTGACGATGACCTCATGATTACAGCCAACAAGGCTTTTCTGAGCAATTTTGGAAATATCGGTCAAGCCTTTCTTACCGACCAGTTCATTGACAAGACCAGTTCATTTTACCGTCCGGCCGGCACGGCATCATACATGTTGGATATATTATTCTCTGGCGGAAATAACGTGTGGATGTACCACTTTTCAAGTGCATTAATTTTAGGCATAACGGCATGTGTACTTTTCATATTGTTGAGAAAAATGAACTTTCCGCTGTTGACTGCATGTTTCGCTTCACTGATTTATTATGTTCATCCCTTGTTTGTTTCAACAACAGCACACATACCAAACAGAGCAGAACTTTTACTATCGCTGTTTTCATTATTATCATTTCTTTTTCTGATTGAATTTTTAAATAAGAAAAAGCCCGTATATTTGTTCTGGCATGGTATTACTTTTACGATTGCCCTGTTTTGTAAGGAGACAGCAGCATTTTTGCCTTTTATTTTCATCCTGTATTATTTCATCAGGAGAAATAAAAACCGCCCGGCAAAACTTCCTTATGAAAAAAAAGATTTCGTAATTCCAGCCATTTACGGTGTTGCCGGACTATTCTGGTACTGGCTGCGTTCCATAGCACTTAGAGGTGTGGTAAGCTTTGATACTTCATTTGGTCTGAAGCCCTTCTTTTTAAATTTGCGGATCATACCGGAAGCAATGTCAAAATTTTTTCTACCTTCGGATATTGCTCCTATTCCCGGATATTCATTATTTAAAACCATTTCAGGTCTCATCATCATTATTCTGATGATTGTTGTGTTTTTCAAAATAAATAAGGCTCATCATAAAGAAAAAATATTCGGCATTTCATGGTTTATGATTTTGCTGGTACCGTCAATGCTTTACAAAGCGCCCTATTTTGACTATCTTGATCATCGCTTTTTCCTTCCGTTAACAGGAATAATTTTCTTTGTTTTATTTTCCATTCCCGAAAAATGGCATAAAACCTACAGCAAAAAATTTATCTGGCTACCGATTGTTGCTGTTATTGCGCTGTCGACGGCCACCATAATAAAATCCCGTTCTTATTCCGACCCCATGACATTTTGCAATTCATCTATTAAGCATAATCCAAACTCTTTTTTAGCCTACCATAACCGTGGATTAATTTATGCGAGAGAGGAATTATATGACAAAGCCTTCGATGATTTTAACAAAGCCATTGATATTTACCCCGATTTTCCCTACACATATAATAACCGGGCAATCATTTTTGAGAACAGGGGCCTGCATGATAAAGCCATTGCTGATTACACCAAAGCCATTGAGTTAAAACGCGATTACCTTATGCCGTATATGAGCCGCGGGTTGATCTATGAAAACCTGGGGTTGATTGATAATGCCATAAATGATTATCTGAAAGCAACAGAAATACAGCCCGATTATGCCATGGCATATAACAACCTTGGAATAGTGTATCACCGGAAAGGATTGGTCGACAATGCCTGCCAGGAGTTTAAAAAGGCTATGGACCTTGGTTTAGAACAGGGATCCGAAAATTTTAACAGATTATGCAAATGAAAAAAAACGCTAAAAAACCACAAAATAAACAACCGAAAAAACAAGTTGCTGAAAATAAATATCCGGGAGTTTACAATGGCAGGAGGATCAACATCTTGCTGGCACTGCTGGTTGTTTTCTTTATCCCCGTTTTACTTTACCTGCAAACCCTGACATTTAAATATACCGGTTTTGATGATACCCTGATCATTGAGGAACATCTTCCATTCCTGAGTGACATGCGAAATGCGCCACAGGCATTTCTTAAAAATGCATTCGTTGAAGAAAAAGGGCATTTTTACCGTCCCCTGCAAACTTTATCATACATGGCCGATATACAACTGTCG
>Ga0116171_10005632_pt1 | contig 10987 bp, 10 predicted proteins | sample AD_JPNHW2_MetaG_FD_89798 | JGI IMG/M metagenome (GOLD analysis project Ga0116171, IMG submission 89798) | Active sludge microbial communities of municipal wastewater-treating anaerobic digesters from Japan - AD_JPNHW2_MetaG | ecosystem: Engineered > Bioreactor > Anaerobic > Digestate | place...
AATACGGGGTTGACTTTGGTTAATAAATCCGTATAATCAATTTATATGTTAATTATTAGATTAAAGCCGATTGGCAAAAAGAAACAAATCAGTTTTCGCGTTGTTGTAGGAGAAAGACGTTCTAAATTAGATGGACGTATTGTTGAAGATCTCGGATTTTATAATCCTCATAGCGATAAATTTGGTTTGAAGGATGATCGTATCAAATATTGGATGTCTACCGGAGCTAGTGTTTCTGATACTGTTCACAACATCTTGGTAAAAGGTGGCGTAATTGATGCGCCAAAGAGAAAGGTGAAAATGAGAAAATCCAAGAAAGCAGAAGCAGGGGCTGAGGCTAAGCCTGAGGCAACTCCAGCAGCTTAATTATTTTAAGTTTATGACTGATAAAAAATCTTTATTTGTATTAGCTTTTAAAGATTTTAAAGATGAAGAATATTTTGAACCTAAAGAACTTTTAGAAAAAGCTGGATTTAAGATTTTTAATGCTAGTAATGAAAAGGGAACTGCTCAAGGAGTGGAAGGAGGAGAAGTAAATATAGATTTTGTTATTAATAACGTTAAAGTTTCTGACTTTGACGTTATTATTTTTATTGGTGGGCCTGGAGCTGGCCAGAATATTGATAATAAGGATTTTCAGCGTTTAGCCATTGAAGCAATAAAAGAAAATAAAATTTTAGCGGCAATTTGTATCGCTCCAGCTATTTTGGCTAAAGCTGGGGTTTTAAAAAATAAAAAAGCGACCGTGTGGTCCAACTCTTTTGATAAATCCGCTATCTCTATTTTACAGGAATCAGGCGCCGAATATGTAAATAAGCCGGTGGTGATGGATGGGAAGATTATTACTGCTAATGGCCCGCAGGCAGCAGTAGAATTCGCGAATAAAATTATAGAAGTTTTTAATTAGCGAAATTTAATTATATTTTTTGATATTTTTTTATCTACATCATCTATATCAAAATCAATCATACGGATAACTTACGATCGTAAGTTATCCGTATGTTTTAAAAAGAAGAGAAATATGGAGGGGTGGGTTGACCCCGCACCTTTTGTGAATTATTCGCGATTGCCCGCTTACAGCGGGCTTATTAACAAAAGGTGCGGGGTTGCTTTTTTGCCATTTTTATGTATAATAAAATAAGCGTTTTGATAAGCAAACAATCGCTACCAATGTATTTGTAGAAGTTTTAGTCCGCCTTCGCCCAAGGCTTCGGCGGATGCTCAATTTTATAATTGTTCACTTCGTTCACAAATAAAATTGGCAGAGGAAAGTCCGGACTCCCTTTTTGGCTTCGGCCAAAATGACAAGGGCAATTGCTAACGACAACCGTACGGCTATTTAAAAAATAGAAGTACAGGGAAAGCGTCACAGAGACTATACTATCCATCTTATGGGTGGAGAAAGGTGAAAAGTTGGCGGGTGTTTTTTTAAATTACCGCCTTTCATGTTTGGTGACAAACAATGATGACAAGCCCTGCCTGGTGCAAGGTCAAAGTCCGCCTTAGGCGGATAAAAAGTAGACCGCTTGAGTTTGATGGTGACATCAGACCTAGATAGATGATTGTTTAAAACAAAATCCGGCTTATACTTATTGAAACGTGACATCTTATGGGAAAATCCCGCCTAAAGCGGGATTTTTTGGTGTTGGAATTTGTAATGAAAAATGGTTATGAACTTTTGGATTTTTCTATTTTTTAGTATAATAGAAATATATGAATAGAATTATAAAAGTATATTATTTTGTTCCCGCCATAATTTTTACTTTGATTATTATTTTTGGTTGTTTTGTATTCTCATTAATGGCCGCCCCTCCAAGTACTCCATATTATCCTGGAGAAACTTTAGAGCCAACATGTTCTGTCGGTGATGTTAATTGTACTGTTTCTTCGCCCGTTTCTACTTATTTTACGACAACAACTATAATTACAATGAATAATTATCCGATTGATTTTGGGCCAGGTATATTATATGTTAATTCACAAAATAATCACATTGGCATTGGAACAACCACCCCAACTGAAGCTTTGGAATTTGGTTTAAATAAAAGAATGAAGCTTGCAACGGATCAAAATAATTTAGATGATAGCTCTCTAATCAGATTGCAATGGATGTCTAATGTTGGTAAACCGGCTATTGGTTGGTTTGATGAAAATGGGAATAGGCAAGCTGCGATAGTCGCGCATAGATACCTGACTTATCCAAGCGATGAACATAAGCATTTTTCTATAGAGACGTCGGATTCTTTAGGAGCGCTCCAGACAAGGTTTGAAATTCCTTGGGGAGCCGATACTATTGAAATACAGACGCATAGCGCTGATTTTAAAGTTGGCGGAGCTCATAAATTGATTGTGGGTAGTAATGGATCCCCAGGGACAAGTGTTTTAAATAGTAATACTTATATTACCGGAGATAGAAAATTGGGCATTGGATTTGTTGATGAAAATCAGTCTTTTTATACTACTGCTAGCATGGAGTTGTATCGTAATGGTTATCATTCCGAATTTTTAATTAATGAAGCTGCTGGGACTAAAGAAGCTCGTTTGCATCTTCGTCGTGGCACGAAAGATTGGGAAATAATAAATAATACCCATTTAACTTTTGAAACGGAAGATAATGAGGTAATGAGATTGACTAGCGCCGGTAATCTGGTTATTGGCGCCACAACAACTAATGCTAGATTTGAGGTTGCTGGAGGTGATGCTTATATTAGCACGCAAAACAATGGGTTAATATTGAGAGATACGGATGGTAGCGGGTGTCATAAAATTACTATAAATAGCGCAGGAGTTATTGCCGCGGCTACAATAACGTGCCCTTAGCGTGACAAGTATTTTATAAATAAAATACCAAGTATATATTTGTGAGGGTAAATATTGGGATGAATAGGAATAAAATTTTAGTTATTAGTATTTTTGTTTTATTTTTTGGGTTCAATGTTAACGCAACTAATATTGATGATGGTTTTAAATATGCTTGGGGAAGCAATTGTGGTTGGATTAATTTTGGGACCTTAATTGGCAATGTTGTCATATCTAATGATAAACTTATCGGGTATGCTTGGAATGATAATTATGGTTGGATCAATTTGGCGCCATCTGCTGGAGGAATTATTAATAACAATGGCAAGCTTTCTGGTTTGGCTTGGGGAGAGGGATTGGGTTACGTGGATTTTAATGGTGTTAGTATTAATTCCGATGGGTATTTTTTGGGATATGCTAGTAGCACTAATTGTGGATTAATTAATTTTAATTGCGCCAATACTAATAATTGTACTCTTAATAATTTTAAAGTACGAACAACTTGGCGACCAGTATCTAATACATGGGTTGGTGGATGCGGGGATTTGTGCCAAGCTGGGATAATGTCTACTCCGACTTTAATTCCAATTTTACACCCAACTTCGATCCCAACTGTAATTCCTTTACCAGTTTCAACACCAGTAAAAGATCCGCTTACTTTAACCGTGAGTGAAAAAACAATTAATGCTTCTAAAATTTCCAAATTTATTTTTTCAAGAAATTTAAAATTATCTATGATTGGTAATGATGTAAAAGAATTACAAAAATTTTTAAATAATCAAGGGTTTATTGTGGCAGAAAAAGGAGCCGGTTCATTAGGCAATGAAACAAATTATTTCGGGTTATATACTAAGAGAGCTCTTATTAAATTTCAAGAAAAATTTGCTGAAAATATTTTGAATCCATTAAGCTTATTGAGGGGGACTGGTATTTTTGGTGATAAAACTCGTAATTTTATAAATAATTTATAATTTAATAGTATAACAAAAATAATATTTTTTGTTATATTTCAGTCTAAAGCGGGATTTTTTGTTGGAAAATATTAATTGACAATACCATGCTTTTGTTTAAGATTATAGATAGCAAGGTCTATTTTTGGTTTAAAAAAAAGAATAAGGAGGTGGGATGATGTCTTTGATGTGGAATTTCATGAAATCAGTAATCGTAATCTTCGTCGCCATTTTTCTGATTGTAGGCTATACTTTTGGTGAGCAGGGCAGGATGTCAAAGTTTGATCTTTTTGTTGTTATTATCTTCGTGTCTATGATTTTGCTTTTATTTTTGCATATTTTAGAAGGTATGCCTACATATTTAAGAGTAGGAGAAAGATACAAAATGCAATACTATTTTGCATTACCTAATGATCAGGGATATATTTTGTCTTTATTGGGGGTAGAAGAAAGTTTGCCAGAGGGCATTATTAAGACTATTTATTTTGTGAAAAAAATTGTTATTGTTGGTAATTCAATAAATCGTAAACAAATCATTCCATATAAATTTTTAGTGACTAGAAAAGAAGGTGATATTTTTTATTTGAGGGCAATAAAATAATAAAAGCCGACTGTTTATTATAAACAGTCGGCTTTTTTATTAATGGAATTTATTAAGAGTGTGTGCTAAAATGGTTTTAATGCTGAAAAAAATGTTTAATCATGAGTCAAAAAGCATTTCTGGTGGGGCTTTGGTTGTCGCTGTTTTTTATTTGTTAAATGGAGTTTTGGCCTTGTTAAGAAATGGGCTATTGGCCTCTAAATTTGGCGCCAGTCAAGAATTAGACATTTATTATGCGGCTTTTCGCATTCCAGATTTTATTTATGTGATTTTAATTAGTGGAGCAATCTCTGCCGGTTTTATTCCTTTGTTCGCGGAAAAATTAGCAAAATCAAAAGAAGATGCGTGGAAGTTTAGTAATAATATTTTAACAACCCTCACTTTGATTTTGTCCGCGGGCGCGGCGATTGTTGCTGTTTTTGCTCCGTTCTTAGTGAAATTAATAGTTCCGGGATTTGATTTGGATGATCAATCAAGAGTAACTTTGCTGGTAAGGATTATGATGATCCAACCTATTCTTTTGGGAATGTCTAATATTGTTGTTGGCATGCTGCAAAATTTCAAAAGATTTTTTATTACATCATTAGCCCCGATTTTTTATAATCTTGGCATCATCGTTGGTATTGTATTTTTTGTGCCAATACTGGGATTAAAGGGATTGGCTTGGGGAGTTGTTTTAGGCGCTTTATTGCATTTTTTGGTGCAATTGCCTGGTTTAAGAAATCTCGGTTTCCATTTTAAATTTTTGCCCGATTTCGGTTCGCAAAATTTAAAACAGATTTTTTATTTAATGGTGCCAAGAATGTTGGGGTTGCTTTCTACTCAAATTAACTTTTTGATTGTGACGATTATTGCTTCTGGTTTGGCGCAGGGCTCTTTATCCGTTTTTAACTTTGCCAATGATTTGCAAAGTTTGCCTCAAAATATTTTTGCTATTTCTTTTGCTGTTTCTGTTTTTCCTGTTTTAGCTCAATTGTCCGATAAAAGAAAAGAATTCTTACAGACCTTTTCCAATACTACAAAAAATATTTTATTTTTTATGGTTCCGATTGCTGTCTTGTATGTTGTTTTGCGAGAACTTATTGTCCGCGTTACTTTAAGCTATGGAAGTTTTGATTTGTCTGCCACTTTGGCAGTAGCAGATGTTTTGGGTATTTTTGCTATTGGTATGGTAGGGCAAAGTTTGTTGCCGTTAATGATAAGATTGTTTTTTGCTATGAAAGATTCTATTCGTCCTTTTTTGGCCGGATTGGCGGGTAATGTTTTGAGCGTTGTTTTGTGCTGGAGTTTGTCTCAATATTTTGGCGTGCGAGGATTGGCTTTAGCTTTTGTAATTGCTGGATATTTTAACTTAGTTTTGCTTTGGAGTTTTTTGAGAAAAAAAATGATTATTACAGAAAGTCTTGGTATTGTTCAGTCTTTTGGCAGAGTCATGGGAGCCAGTACTGTAGCCGGTTTATCGGTGTTTGGGGTTTTGAAAATGTTGAATTTTTCGGTAATATCAACTAGTCTTATTCTTACAATCATTCAAATAGCGGTTGTCGCTCTTATCTTCGCTTTAATTCATTTTGGAATTTTATATCTTATTAAAGCTCCTGAATTGAGTTATCTAAAGAGCATTTTCAGAATAAAAAGAAAGGAAGAAAATATTGATAAAGTTTTATGAATAATATTCGTAATTTTGTAATTATTGCCCATATTGATCATGGTAAGTCAACTTTAGCTGACCGATTTTTGGAAATCACAAAAACTGTAGAAAAAAGAAAAATGAGAGAGCAATATTTGGATCAGATGGATTTAGAGAGAGAAAAGGGGATCACTATTAAAATGCAGCCGGTAAGAATGGACTATAAGGGTTATGCTTTAAATTTGATTGATACTCCGGGACACGTTGATTTTGGTTATGAAGTTTCTAGAAGTTTAGCTGCCGTGGAGGGAGCAATTTTATTGGTGGATGCTACTCAAGGAGTGCAAGCGCAAACTATGGCTAATTATAAATTGGCTAAAGAACAAGGCTTGGTAATCATTCCAGTAGTTAATAAAATTGATATGAATATTGCCAGAGTGGAAGAAACTAAAGAAGAAATTGTGGCTTTGTGTGGAGTAGCTAAAGAAAGTATTTTGGGAGTTTCTGCCAAAACAGGAGAGGGTGTAGAAAAAGTTTTAGATGAAGTGATTAAACAAGTTCCACCTCCGGAAATCAGAGAGGACAAGCCATTGCGTGCTTTGATTTTTGATTCTTTGTTTGATAATCATAAAGGCGTAATTGCGTATATAAGAGTAGTGGATGGAAAAATAAAAGCTGGAGATAAAGTTTTTTTGGCTATTGGTAGAAGCGCTTTTGAGGTAATGGAAATAGGAGTTTTTAAACCGAATATGATAAAGGTGGATGAGTTGACGAGTGGGCAAACTGGATATGTGGCTACGGGTATTAAAGAGCCGGAAAAATTAAGAGTAGGAGACACATTGGGAAAGATTACGGCACCGGGCGCCAGTTTAAATATGAGAGATGTAGTGATTAATATTGAGCCATTGCCTGGCTATCGTGAGCCAAAGCCGATGGTTTTTGCCAGTGTTTATCCTCATGAAGCTGATGATTTTGAAGTATTAAAAAAATCCATTCAGAAATTAAAATTAAATGATCCAGCTTTATTTTGCCAATTGGAATTTTTCCAGTCTTTAGGACGAGGATTCTCTTTGGGTTTTTTGGGCATGCTTCACTTGGAAATAGTAAAAGAAAGATTGGAGAGAGAATACAAATTAGAGACTGTGCTCACTACGCCTACGGTAAGCTTTAAGGTTAAAATGAAAAATGGAGAGCAGATAGATATTTTTCGTGCCGTAGATTTGCCCAATCCGGAAGGCATAGAGGCTATTTTGGAACCTTGGGTAAGATTGGAAATTTTAACCACTAATAAATATTTTGGAGATATCATGAATTTAGTTAGTCTTTACCGTTTGAATTTCATTGATAATAAATATTTGGGGGATTTGATGATTATTAATTTTGAAGCTCCGTTGATGGATATTATTTCCGATTTTTATGACAAACTAAAAAGCATAACCAGTGGTTACGCTTCTATGAATTATGAAATTATAGAATATCGTAAGGGGAATTTAGTGAAATTGGAATTTTTAATTGCTGATGAAAAGTTTGATGCTTTTGCTAGAATTGTTCCTAAAGAAAGAGTTAATCGCGATGGCCGTTTAGTGGCGGCAAAATTAAAAGAGTTATTGCCCAAAGAAAATTTCAGCGTGGCTATTCAAGCTATGGCTGAGGGCAGAATTATTGCTCGCGAAACTATTTCGGCCTTGAAAAAAGATGTAACTGGTTATCTCTATGGAGGCGATCGTTCTCGTAAAATGAAGCTTTGGAAAAAGCAGCAAAGAGGAAAGAAGAGATTGAAAGAATTTGGTAAGGTAGATGTGCCATCAAGAGTTTATTTGGAAATTTTAAAATTGTAATTATTTAAAAATTAAGCTAATATTTTAAGAGGATAAAATAATGAAGCTTCATAAATCAAAAATAATTTTGGTTATTTTATTGGCTATTTTAGCTTTCTTTTTGTTCAAAATTTATCAATTGTGGACAGTACAACAGGGCTTGAGAACTCGCTTGAATAATTTAAACAACAAGACAGAGGCCTTGAAAAGAGATAATCAATCAATGGAGAAAGAAATAGAATTATTGCAAAATAAAGATAATCTAGAGGAAGTGGCGCGAAGATCTCAAGTTTTGAAAAAGCCTGGCGAGAAAGCTTTGGTGATCTCCGAAGAAATTTTAAACACCAATTTGGCTGCGGATAATTCTAAGGGTGAAGAGGGTTGGTGGCAAAAGATAAAGACATTTTTGGGATTATAGAATAAATGCGAGTGTCGTATAGTGGCAATACACGACCTTCCCAAGGTTGAGACGAGGGTTCGATTCCCTTCACTCGCTCCGAGAGGGGAAGTTCCCGCATCTTGTCTAACGCCATCTTAGCTCAGCTGGTAGAGCAGTGCTTTCGTAAAGCAAAGGTCCCCGGTTCAAATCCGGGAGATGGCTCATATAAAGTAATAATTTGTAAAGTCCTCCCGCCTTTATTAAAATAATTAATTATTAAAGAAGGCGGGATCCCGCTATGGCGGGAGATTCTCACCTTTGGCTCTTTTTATTTTTATGTTAAGATAATATTATGAGTAATTTACAGAACAGAATAGAGGGGGTGCAAGAGCGGATCCGCCGAGCAGCGGATTGTCTTTGACTTACATAGTAAAGAGAAAAAAATAAAAGAATTGGAAATTGAAACGGCCCGTCCGGATTTTTGGGGTATGCCAGAATCAGCTGGAAAGATTTCTCAAGAGTTGGCGGATTTAAAGAATGCCGTGGAGTTTTGGAATAAAGCGGAAAAGGAAATAGAAGATTTGAAAGAAATTATTAAAATGGCGGAGAGTGACGAAAGTTTAGAAAAGGAATTGGAGGAAAAAATAGATATATTGGAAAAAGAGTTAAGAAAAGAAGAGCTGGTAGTTTTATTATCCGGGAAATATGATAAGAAACATGCTTTAATGACTATCTCTTCTGGCCAGGGTGGGCATGATGCTGAAGATTTCGCGCGAATGCTTTTTAGAATGTATTCTAATTATTTTGAGAAGAAAAAATGGCATTATCAGATTTTGCATGAGCATTTTTCCGAGGAACCGGGCGGATCTAGTGAGGCTGGCGGAGAAAGAGGATTGAGAAGTATTTCTTTGGAGGTGGAAACACCGTATGCTTTTGGATATTTAAAGAATGAGTCGGGAGTGCATCGTTTGGTTAGGGTTTCTCCCTTTGATGCTAAAAAATTGCGACACACTTCTTTTGCTTTAGTAGAGGTGGTCCCAGAAGTGGAAGAGGTAGAAATGAATGAAATACAATTGGATGATAAAGATTTGAAAGTTGAATTTTCTAGATCATCCGGGGCGGGCGGACAGAATGTTAACAAGCGTGAGACTGCTGTGAGAATAGTTCACTTGCCAACAGGCGTGGCGGTTAGTTGTCAAAGTGAACGATCACAAGCACAGAATCGTGAAAAAGCCACGCATTTATTAAAGGCCAAAATTTTTAATTATTTTCAAAAACAAAAAGCTGAAGAAAAAGAATTCTTAAAGAAGCGCATTGAGCCTTCTTGGGGAAATCAAATTAGAAATTATGTTTTGCATCCTTATAAATTAGTAAAAGATTTGCGTACTAATGTGGAAAAAACCCAGTTAGAATCTATTTGGGAAGGCGATATAGATGATTTTATTGAGGCCGGTCTTTCTATTAAGGATTAACCCTTTCTTTGATTTTTATTTTTTGCTATAATAACAATACTTATGATATTCTTTCAAAACGTTACTAAGAATTATAATTCACATACCGTTGCTTTAGATAATATTACTTTTAAAATAATTCCAGGAGAATTTGTCACTATCGTCGGAAGATCGGGAGCGGGAAAATCAACGCTCATCAAATTATTAATTGGAGAAGACAAGCCTTCTAAAGGTAGGATATTTTTTGATAAAGAAGAAGTGAATCGTTTGGAGGCAAAGGACATGCCAAATTTGCGTCGCAAGATTGGTATTGTTTTTCAGGATTTTAAACTTTTACCGAATAAAAATAGTTTTGAGAATGTGGCTTTTGCCATGGAAACAGCTGGCTGTTCTCCAAAGGAGATTGAGGAATTCGTTCCTCAAATGTTAGATTTAGTGGGATTAAAAGAAAAGGGTGCTAATTTTCCTCACGAATTATCCGGTGGAGAAAAGCAGAGAGTGGCAATCGCTCGCGCTATGATTAATCAGCCGGATTTATTAATTGCTGATGAGCCAACTGGAAATTTGGATCCTATCAACTCCAATGAAATTATCAGATTATTATTGAAGATTAACGAAATGGGCACTACAGTGCTTTTGGCTACACACAACAAGCAGACAGTGGATTCTTTGGAAAAAAGAGTAATTAGTATGGAATCTGGTCGCATTATTAGAGATGAAGAAGAAGGAAGATACATTCTTAGTTAATATTCATCCGCTGATTGGCGGAAAAAATTATGGTAATTTTACTTTCACGTGTAATTAAATACGGTATTCAAAATTTTTGGAGAAATGGACTTTTGTCTAGCGCCACTATTGTTGTAATGATTTTGGCTTTAACTGTTTTTTCCAGTTTAATTATTTTCGGTTCAGCTGCGAATACTACGATTAGTTCTTTGCAAGAAAAAATTGATGTTAGTGTTTATTTTAAAACTTCAGCTGATGAAGGACAGATTCTTGCTTTGAAAGGTTCTTTAGAAGAATTAGAAGAAGTGAGAGCTGTTGAATATATTTCTCGCGATCAAGCTTTAGAAGCTTTTAAAGAAAAGCATAAAGATGATCCGGCCGTGATTCAATCTTTGGATGAGTTAGGAGATAATCCACTTTCCGCTTCTCTTAATGTTAGAGCTAAAGATCCGAAGTATTATGCTGATATTTCTTCTTTCTTAGAAAGTGAAGCTCCGGCTGGTTTAATCGATAAAATCAATTTTAGTGAAAATCAGGTGGTAATTGAGAGATTGTCCAAGATTGTAAATACTTTGCGCATGGGTGGTATTATTTTGGCTGTTGTTTTGGCTTTAATCGCATTCTTAATTGCTTTCAA
>Ga0116171_10005634_pt1 | contig 10985 bp, 10 predicted proteins | sample AD_JPNHW2_MetaG_FD_89798 | JGI IMG/M metagenome (GOLD analysis project Ga0116171, IMG submission 89798) | Active sludge microbial communities of municipal wastewater-treating anaerobic digesters from Japan - AD_JPNHW2_MetaG | ecosystem: Engineered > Bioreactor > Anaerobic > Digestate | place...
CGCAGGTGGTGGTGTGGGCTCCAAGGTATGTATAGGTTTGATCCCCATACCCAGTCCATTCACCAAAGCTTGGAGAACCACCTGTTAATGTGAACGGACCGAAACCATCACTATCCGGCCCGCAAACGTTGCTGTTCCGCACCAAGGTGCGGTCCCTGGTTAGCAGGTTACCCCCGCCATCCCATGCCAGATCCTGACCGATGATCCCCACCAGGTCAATCAGTGACCCGCCGGCACCGCGGTCGATCATCCCCCAGGTGCCTTCCACGTTGCCAACCGTCCAGGCATTAGCCCCGCTGACAACAAAAAGGGAGAGAATAATCGTTACACTGAGAATAACCATCCATTTTGTCGTTTTCATATGTTTTCCTCTTTCATTGCTAAACCAGACCTTTTTCCGACCGATCGCCTACTGCAGATCATCTGGTGCTGTTGACCCTCAAACCCCAAAAAATTTCTTACAGGTCCTTCAGAACAACCCCACCAACGAAGAACGCAAAAGAGACCTACTACTACAGAAATAATTATATACTATTACCCATGAGTGTCAATCCAGTTGGTCACTATTGCTGAAAAGTTGGCCTCTATCTTGGGGTGAAGTACTCACAGGGATTTGGCTGGGGCATGCCTTGTTTCGCCCCGCAAAAGCCAACCAGGTTGTCCAGGTTGCCAATAAATTGACCCGTGGCATTCATGAGCCAGAAGAAAGTGCCGCTTTCAGAGGGTTGAGCGTAATTTCCGGAGATTTCTTTTCCATCTGTAAAAACCGTTCCAGAAAAAGTCATCTGGATCTGACCGAAGTCCGCGCTCGCGGAGAGTTGCGTTTGCTCCAGAGAGACAGTTAGGGTACCAGAACGGGTCGTTCCATTGGGTAACAGCCAATAGATCACCCATTCTCCCGGCCATGTCGCAGGTTGAGTAGCCGACGAGGTTGGGCTGGGGGTGTTTGTCTGGGTGGCTGTTGGGGTTGGGCTGGGGGTGCTTGTTTTAGTAGCTGTTGGGGTTGCCGTGGTAGGAGAAGTACTTTGCGCTGTTGGGTAGGTCGCGGGATTGGGGTTCGACAGCTGGGTTGGACGTTGTGTTTGGGTTGGCGTGGCCGGTTGTGGCGCATTGGGAGTGCCACTGGCTAAGGGCAGTAACAGTGTAAGGGTTGTTGACGCGTCTGGCAGGTCATTCGTCGTCTGAGGAGCGAATGGGTTGGGGGGTGTGGTTCGATAGGAGTTGGAGGTCTTTTGCAGAGTCGCCCCTACTCCACCCTGGAAGACCTGATCTCCAGTTTTCGACTGGCTCTTGCACCCTGAAAGACACACCAAGCCAACCAGAAACAAGCCAAACAAACGCCGTATGAAACCTATTTTGGGCCTTACCTTTCTTTGATGGCAGCCTGAAGCGTTTCGACCACCCAGCCCACCTGTTCCGCGGTCATAGTGGGGAAGAGCGGCAAGGTCAGCTCCCTTCCAGCGCAGGTTTGCGTGAGCGGCAACAGGTCCGCGTTCGCATGGTCCCGATAAATGCTGAAGCCATGCACCGGCGGGTAGTGCCAGCTGGTTTGGATGCCCTGGGCTTTCATGGAGGCCATGACCGCCTGTTTTTCCACACCTTCCGGCAAGAGGACAGGCAAAATGTGGTAGCTGCTTTGACCACGATCAGCACTGAACGGGACCAGAACCTCTGGAGCAAGTTCTGCCAACAACTCGCGGTAGAGCGTCACCAGTTCGCCACGACGCATGTTACCGGCCGGCAGCTTCTTGAGCTGCTCCCGGCCGAGCGCCGAGCGGATTTCATCCAGGCGATAGTTATAACCGGCCGCCACCACGTCATAGGTACTGGCGTGGCCCTGGTGGCGGTCCCAGGTGAGCGTGGTCATGCCATGCGAGCGCAATAACCTGGCTTTTCCGGCGATTTCAGCGTTGTTGGTCACCAGCATGCCGCCTTCCGCGGTGGTCATGTTTTTGTTGCCAAAGAAGCTGTAACAACCCACGTCGCCCCAGGTGCCCAAAGCCCTGCCCTGAAGGGAAGCGCCTACCGCGTGAGCGGCGTCCTCGATGACGGCGAGGTTGTGGGTTTTGGCGATTTCGAGAATGGCCGGCATATCGCAGGCGTAGCCGGCGTAGTGCACCACCATGATGGCCTTGGTTTTGGGGGTAATCGCGCGCTCGATGCTGGCTGGCGAGATGCATAACCAGTCCAGGCTTTCGATGTCCGCGAAGACGGGCGTGGCACCCGCGTATTGGATGGCGTTGGCGCTGGCCACGAAGGTGAGCGAGGGCAGGATGACCTCATCCCCCGGCCCAACCCCCGCCGCTACGCACGCCAGGTGCAGCCCGGCAGTGGCGTTAGTGACCGCCAGGGCGTGTTTGGCCCCGCAGAAGCTGGCAAATTCATCTTCAAAAGCCTGGGTGACCGCACCCATGGTTAGCCAGCCGGAGCGCAGCACCTCCAGGACAGCGTTTTCTTCCTCCACTCCCAATTGCACATCAGCCAACGGAACGCGCCAGTTCATGGTCTACTCCGGCAGGAACTGAGAGCGCATGGCTTCAAAATCAACGCATGCCTGGGTGAAATCTTCAGGGTTGCCGAGGTCGCGCCAGTAGCCATCGTAGGGGTACCCCACCACCTTCTCACCAGCATCCAGGAGCTTGTGGACGAGGTTCGGGAAGTCAAGATACTCGCCTTGGGGGATGTACTGGAGCACGCGCGGTTCAAAGCAGTAGATGCCCATGCTGACCTTGTAATCCAGCGTGGGCTTTTCGATGTAGCCAGTGACGCGATGGTCGCCATCGTTCTGTTCGATGACGCCAAGGTTGACCTTCTGCTGGCGTTTGTGCATGGCAATGGTGCAAATGCCACCCTGTTCGTGGTGGAACCTGAGAAAGTCGGCCAGGTCAAGGAGCGTGAGCACGTCGCCATTGCTGACGAGGAAGGTGGTTTGCAGGTCCTTAACAAAGGCCAGCGGGCCAGCGGTGCCGAGGGGGTGATCTTCGTAGCAATAATCGATGGAAAGGCCCAATTGCTTGCCGTCCTGGAAGAAAGCCTGCATCAGGCTGGCCAGGTAGCCCACGGTGAGCGTGACCTTGTGGATACCGGCCCGGCTCATCTGGCGCAGCAGGATTTCGAGAATGGCCCGATCTCCCACCGGCATCAGGGGTTTGGGTAAAACATAGGTATAGGGCGCGAGACGCGTGCCCTTGCCGCCAGCCAAAATAACTGCTTTCATAAAAGCTTCCCTTGTTTAAGATAAAGGATTTTCTTAATTATAACCGTCAATCCCCAATCGGCTCAAAAATTGATGGTTTTGAACTCATTAACAATGAGCCCAGCGGGACTACACCCCGTAAACCGAGGCATTGTAGAGCTCCGGGTGCTGCCGCATCCAGGCGATGGTTTGGCACAGGCCTGATTCGAGGCTGACCGTTGGAGCCCAATTGAGCAGGGATTTGGCCTTGCTGTTATTCGAAATGAGGCGCATTACCTCGGAATTGTCGGGGCGCAGGCGTTGCGGGTCCGTCTGGATTTCAACCCGGCGGCCGACAAGCGAAATGATGAGCGCCGCCAGGCCAGCGATGGAGATTTCCTGCCCGGAGCCGAGGTTAATCACCTCGCCTTCCAAGTCTTCGGCCTGGGCGGCCAGGAGGAAAGCGGAAACGGTGTCGTCCACGTAGGTGAAGTCCCGGATGGCAGTGAGGTTGCCAAGCTGGATGATATCCTGGGTGAGAGCCTGGGAGATGATGGTCGGGATGACCGCGCGAGTGGACTGGCCCGGACCATAGGTGTTAAACGGGCGGATGGTGAACGCGCTGATGCCAAAACTGCGCTGGTAGCTTTCCACCAGTTTATCCGCGCCAATTTTGCTCGCGGAGTAGGGCGATTGCCCTTGCAGGGGATGGGCTTCATCGATTGGCGCGTAGAGCGCGGTGCCGTAGACCTCGCTGCTGGAGGTGTGGATGAGGCGGCAGCCATGCTCGCGGCAGGCCTGAAGCACATTCAGCGTGCCGAGGATGTTGGTTTGCACGGTCTCAACCGGGTGAACGTAGGAATAGGGGATGGAAATGAGCGCGCCAAGGTGGAAGATGAGATCAACCCCCGCGGCGGCTTTGCTGACGGCATCCTCATCGCGCAGGTCACCGCGGATGATTTCGAGCGAGTCCAGGGTTGGGCGGGGCAGGTATCTGAGCAAACCGATTTCAGCCCGGGAGGTGTAGCGGACGAAGACGCGGGTCTGGCAGCCGGCCTGGACCAATAAATCAGTGAGCCGGGAGCCGATGAAGCCACCCGCGCCAGTTACCAAAACCTTTTGCCCTTTGAGCTCAGCTTTCATGTTGTTCCGCCACTTCAATTTTCTTGATGGAGCGTTCCAGCACCTTGACCAGGTCTGGAACAATGACCGTGCGAATGCCTGTGCCCTCACACAGCTGAATGAGTTCCTCACGCCTGGGTGCCGGTACATTGGCGATGGCAAAGAAAATCAAGCCGACGCCAAACTTTTTTACCAACTTTGGAATGTCGTTGGTTCCGCCAATCACATTGAGACCCAGGATTTGGCTGCCCCGTTTGTGCGCGTCGTCATCCACAATGCCCACCACCCCAAAGAGAGTGGCGTAGGCGCTGCGATTGAGCAGCCAGATAGTCAATTCGCCAAGGTCACCCGCGCCAACAATGAGGATGCGCTCGGCGAAGGAGGCTTTAGTGCCTCTCAACAACAGCCAGCGATTAGCCAGGCCGGTGAGCAAGCGCTCCTGGTAGCGGGCGGTCACCAGGCCAATGAAAATCGTCAGCCAGATAAGCCAAATCAGGCTGAAGGGTATCCAGGGGGTGGTCAGCCAGAACCGATTGACTGCCCAAATAATCGCCATAGTGACGCCGGAGGAGAAGGCCAGGTCGATGGTGAAGACCGGGCTGGCTTTGGTCCAATCCACCTTACTGAGGCCAAGAATAAGGTTGATCAGGCTCAGCAGTACGGCCACAGCGAGTGACACCAATGCAAAGGTCGGGATGCCCAAATTGATGACCGCGCTGATCCGCCAAACCGCTCCAGACAGACCAACAGAGAACAAGGTTACCAGGACGTCAATCAGGAACCACCCCAAGACGCGCTTAAATAGGAGGAAGAATGGGCCGCCATACATCCAGCGTTCATCGAAATCCTTCTGCCTTAGGGCAGGGATGAGGGTCACCAAGGTCATGGCCAGCACATCCATATCTGTGAGCACATTCATGTTGCGGACGTAAAGCTGGTCCAGGCGGAGTTTATCGGGGAGGATTGTGCGCAGGTAATCATCCAGAAAGCCAGAGCCCTTGAGCATCTTCTCCTCGTTACGGTAGATGATGGAAGCAGGGCTGGTTACGCCTGGACGTACTGAGAGGACTTCCTCCCGGATTGCTTCAGGCCAATTGGAGGCGATTTGGACATCCTCGGGACGAGGACCGACGAAACTCATCTCCCCTTTGAGTACGTTCAGGAGCTGAGGCAGTTCATTCAACTTGGTATCTCGCAGCCAACGGCCATAGGGAGTGACCCGCGAGTCTTCACTGGAGGTGACTGGAGCTCCGTGATGGTTCTGCGGGGTTTCGAACATAGTGCGAAACTTCCAGATTTTGAACACTTTGCCTTTACGACCCATGCGGTCGGCACTGAAAAAGGCCGGACCAGGAGAGTCGCGCTTGATGCGCAAGGCGATGAAGAGGAGAACTGGAGCCAGGACCAGCAAACCTAACAGTGAGAAGACGATATCAAAGACACGTTTGAAGGTGTTGAATACCACGGGACGACGTTGCACAAGCTCCCTATCCGCCTGTTGGGAACCGGTGTCGTAATAGTCTTCGCTGGTTATACTACCCACAATAAACCCCTCAAAATTGCTGCCGGATGAAACAAAGAAAAACCTAAACTACTATTATAGTACAACATTTGGTGCCACTAATATTTTTGCACCGAATGAACCTGAAGGGCGAACGAGGTCCAAACCGGAGCGGTTCCAACTGTTATACAGTGAGAAAAATCGTTTTTCGGCATCAAACGCTGAGGTTTCGAACCTGGGATCAACAAAGCTGGGAGCCTGGTGAACAAGCGTTGAAAGCTGAAATCAGGGGACATCGATCGCGGGGCGTTTGGGATAGTCACCGGAATACTTGATGAAGCGCGATTCATCATCTTCATCCAAATATTCGATGTGGGAGGTGATTCTCCCATTCCAATCGACCACAATTTGCGCGTCGCGGCCATCGAAAGGCGGATTGTTGGGAACTGGTTTCGTAATAGTCTTCGCTGGTCACACTACCCACAATAAGCCCCTCAAAATTCCTGCCCGAATGAAAAAAAGAAAAGACAACTCATTATTATAGTACAACATTTTCGGATTTTTTTTGTTTCAGCGAACGAAGCTGAAGGGCGAACGAGCTCCAAACCCGAGCGGTTCCAACTGTTATACAGTGAGAAAAATCGTTTTTCGGCATCAAACGCTGAGGTTTCGAACCTGGGATCAACGAAGCTGGGAGCCTGGTGAACAAGCGTTGAGAGCTGAAATCAGGGGATATCGATCGCGGGGCAGTCATGAGGGTCACCGGAATACTTGATGAAGCGGGACTCATCCTCTTCATCCAGATATTCGATATGGGAGGTAATTTTCCCATTCCAATCGACCACAATTTGCGCGTCGCGGCCATTGAAAGGCGGATTGTTGGGAACTTTGCCATAGGCGTATTGGATGACCGCCAGCTGCTTTCGGAAGACACCTGAATCCAGCCACTCGCGCAGGATGGCTTCCAGGCGGGTCATGTACCGGTTATCTGGACCATAGGGAACCAACTCTTCGAGCATGCTGCGGGAATATTGAGCGAAAAGGTCGGCTTTTCGAGGACGGCCGCGGCGGTTGATGCGGGAATCCTCTTTTTCAAAGGGTTTGAGGTTTTGGGTATTGGGCATAGGTTCTCCTTTTTTGTTTGGCGGCAGGTTGCGATTGGGTTTGGCCGGATTACAGGGGCCTGTTTCGCGCCGCAAGATGTTAAGGGAGAGTGTAATGGCAGAATGGGGGCGTGGCGGGAGCAAATGACCGAAAATTGAGGTTTTTTAAGGTTGGTGGAAAGGAGGGCGGACGCACAAAGACGGCCAAGCGAGGTTTTCAACTGCGGATGCCCCCATGGGAGGGTGTGGAGAAGCCTTCAACCCGCGGCTCATGACCCAAAGAATTAAAAAAAGAAGGGCGGGTAAAGTAAACCCGCCCCACCCTGAAAGGGTTGAGAGATAAGGAAATCAGCTGGGTTTTTTAATCCAGATGAGCAGGTGGGAATTCAGGATTTTAAGGCGGGTGAGGCTGTTGGCCAAGGGTTGGAAGCGGGGAAGGAGAAGCCGGGCCAAGGGCGGAACGAGCGTGACGCGCCGGGGGGTCAGTAAGGTGCCTGGAAAGAGCTTTTTCACCTGGGCAAGCGGTAGGCCCTCGGTCTGGGGGTTGAGCGGGTTCCAAATAAAGTCGTACCAAAGGATCCCCCCACCGGGCTTGAGGAGGCGCAGCATCTCAGATGCCATGTCCAGCCTGGTGGCAGGGTCGAGGATGGAAGAAAACGCAGTGAATTGGAGCTCCAAGTCAAAGCTACCTGCAGGAAAGGGAAGGTGTTGCCCATTGGCCGTGACCCACAGACCATCCGGAAGTAAGCTTTTTGCTACGCGCAAGCGATCATAGAGCAGATCGACCCCCACCAGGTTGGCAGGCGCAGCGCCCAAGGTGAGGAACTCGTTTACAACCCCGCCCGAACCACAGCCGAGCTCCAAAATCCGCTGCTTGGAGAGGTCTGTGAGACCGACCTCACCCAGGAGGGCAACAATATCCGCATGACGGCGAGCCAACGCCCATCGGTAGGCCGGATTGGAGGAGGAATAACGGTCATCAGAAGGCGAATTGACGGCACGCCGGGCGTACTCCTCGCGCAGGCGCCGGATATCGGGGTTGGAATCGTTTAGAGGGGCCAGGGGGGTACCTTTCCGAGTTTATCGCCCCAACGGTTGGCAAATTTCAGCAGACCGATCAGGAAGCCGAGGCCGTAGCTGACATGAAGGATAGTGAAAGCAAGCGGGAGTGACGCGGTAACCGATAAAGGCTGCCCCCTACCGGTGAAGATTGAGGCCAGGATATTCGCGAACAGGTAAATGGCGAGCAAACCAGCCAGCACCAGCCAACCCCCGGAAAGAGCCAGCGCGAGGATTACCGAGAGCAGCAGAGCAAGGACGAAAAGTGGGGGCACGAACTGGCGCAGGCTCATCTGGCGAGGGTGCTTTTGCAGCACGCGCACCTTCCAAAAGCCGTACTGAAAGTATTGCTTTGCAAGCGCTTTTGGACTGCTTCTGACCGTATAGTGTGATTTTATGGTTGGGGAGAGTAAAACCTTACCACCCGATTCCCTCAGGCGGTAATTGAATTCATCGTCCTGATCACGTACCAGTTCTTCGTCAAAAAGGCCATTTTTGTCAAAGACCGTACTAGGCCAGGCGCCCATGTAAACTGTGTCCACCCATTCCACTTTTTGAGAATAATGGAAACGAGCATTCCCGATTCCGAAAGGGGAACTGGTTGCCAAGGCAACCGTGTTCCCAAAGCGCGTGTCACCCACCGCGTTCATCCTGCCCCCCACATTGTCCGCGTTGGTCCGGTTTAGACATTGGACGCATTGACTGATGTAGTCGGGCGCGATCACGGTATGACCATCGACGCGGATGATGACATCCCCTTTTGCTACACGCAAGGCAAGATTCAACCCGGTTGGAACTATTTTGGCGGGATTTTGAAGGACCAGCACATCGAGGAACGTAGCGTTATTCAATTCCTCCAGAGCGACTTTTATGGTATCGTCCTGGGACATGCCATCGACAAGAATGATCTCCATCAGGGCATGGGAATAATCCTGAGCCACCAATGAACGCATATTGACAGCAATTGATTCGGCTTCATTACGAAGCGGTAGTATCACTGTGACCTTAGGGGTTGGATTATCCATGATTTTTTGAGCATCCCGCGGGCGAGCGCCGCAGCGGGAAATGAATTATTGGGAAGGTGAGCCTGATGAAGCCTTAAGCGAACTGATAATAAAGCGGTTTTTTCCAGTTTTTTGGAGTGGAATTTGATCCACGAATTCGACTTTAATCTCAAGATCCGCCGCACCCCGGTCCTTCAGGGCCTTGATGATGGCCTGCGATAGGCCGGGTAGGGCTGGTTGGGTCGGCACGATCAGGACGGTGATGCTTTCAAGTTCGTCCTGAATCACCTGAAATGACTCCACATCAGTAAAGTGCTCCAAAACCCCAGTGAAGAAGTGAACAATGAGGCGATTGCCAGAGGGAGTCTGGATGATATCTGTATTCCTGCCGAAAAGCGAACTCATCATCGGGAGGTTACGCCCGCAAGGACAGGAGGTCAAGGCGGATGGACTGCCCAGATCCCCCACCTGGTAGCGGATCAGGGGCATCGGACCAGGGTGAAGACGGGTGAGGATGATGGAGCCCACCTGCCCAGGTGAGACGGGTTGGCCGTCTTCGTCCAGAAATTCAACCAGGGTGTCCAAGGCGTGAATGTGGTAATTACCAAACTCACACTGCGCTGATACCTGGAAGCCTTCTGAGCAGCCGTAGGTATCGGTTACCCGAGTTTGGAAGGTTTTTTCAAGAGCGGCCCGGTAGTGAGGGTACAACATATCGCCCCAGGAGACGACTGAATGAAGTGGTTGATTCCAACCGCGCTTTTGGGCGTGTTGGGCGATCAAGTAGAGACTACCCGGGTACCCCCACAAATGCTTCAGATGATATTTTTCAATTGTATTTAATATTTCATCGAGATGGCTGTCGGATAAATCATAAGCAGAGACATAGTGACACCCCAACAGCCAATCTTTCAAACGGCGGTCCAGACTACGTTTAAGGGTCATTCCAGTCTGCAATTGGGGTTCTCCGATGGACCAGCCTGCCCACTCCAAGGCCAATAAAAAGGCAGCGCGGTGGTTGCCCGAAGTTAAGGCATCTTCCATCACATGAAAGTTCTTGCCTGTGGAGCCAGAGGTACTGACCTCATAGGTTTTTTGGCCGGTTGAACGGGTTACGTTCTGGGGATAGGCAGCCCGCAGCCTATCTTTTGTGACCACCGGCATTCGCAACAGGTCCGCAGGGGTCAGGTTCTTTTCAGGCCTGATACCCCATTCCAGGAACAACTGCCTGTAAAACGGCACCTCCTCGTACGCTACGCGAATGAGTTTTCTAAAATCTGCGGTTTGTTGTTCCTCGATCTGAGAGGGAGACCAATACTGGGCTGCTTCAAGAAATTTCAGCCGGCTGATCATCTTCTGACCAAAAAGAAAATCGCCCACCGGAAAGACCAGATTACGAAGCAGCTTAGTATTTAGGGTTTGGTGAGGGGATGACATGGTCATTTTGCCGCGATTTCCGATAAAAGCTCATCCCAACGGGGCAAGATCAGGGACCAATCATTCTTGAGAGAGGAGAGACGGGCATTTTGGGATAACTGACCCGCCAGCTCAGGATTTTGAAGAACCTTAATTACCGCTTCAGTCATTTTTTCCGTGTCATTTGGTGGGACAAGCAGACCGTTTTGACCATCAGTAACAATATCCGGAATGCCCCCAACATTAGTTGAGATTACGCATAACCCGTTGGCCATCGCCTCCAAGAGACTGCGCGGAGCCGTATCGAAGTTAGTTGTGTTCAAGAAAATATCCGCCTGATCAAGCCATGCAGGAACGAGCGTATGCAGGATACCCCCAACAAACTCCGCATGCTGATGGAGCCCATATCGATCGACCAGCGCTTGCGCCTTTTGAAGACTGCCATCCTGCTTATCTGGACCTATCATGATCAAGCGCACATTCGGGAATTCCTGAGACAAGGCGTGGAGGACCTGAACCGCCAGGGAAGGGTTATACGCCTCGTGAAAGGCACGAATCCAAATCAGGATCGGTCGTAAATTCATCCTATGCCTGTAGATTGAGTC
>Ga0116171_10005635_pt1 | contig 10985 bp, 7 predicted proteins | sample AD_JPNHW2_MetaG_FD_89798 | JGI IMG/M metagenome (GOLD analysis project Ga0116171, IMG submission 89798) | Active sludge microbial communities of municipal wastewater-treating anaerobic digesters from Japan - AD_JPNHW2_MetaG | ecosystem: Engineered > Bioreactor > Anaerobic > Digestate | place...
CTACTAATTCTTTACTCTCAAAATTTCAAAGTAACTATAGTGTATCGGAGGACTTTTCTAATACCATAAAAGCTCAAGCAGAGCAAGATCTTGAGGGTTATGAAACTGTTGGCAATTATGAGGATCAGGATAACTACTGGGTTTATTTCCGATTATCAAAGGCAAATTACCAGCGAATAAAAGAGGAGAGAAGGTCAAAGGCAATTACTAAAGCACTCGATTTTTATGATAAAGGAGTGAACGCTGAAAAATCGGGCGATGTTCGTTTAGCCTTCTTGAATTTGATAAAAGCGATAGAGCCTCTTAAGCCTTATTTTTCTGATCCTTTACAAACAGATTACAATGGGAATCAAATTTATTTGGGAAATGAAATTTATCGGGAGATATCGCAGGTTCTCGGATCGATAAGAATAGAGCCTATTAATAAGCAGGTTAATGTTAAGCAGGGGCAGCAGCTTTCATCTGGTTTGTTTGATTTTAAAGTAACAAGTCAAACCGGACAACCTCTAACGGGATTAACCCTAAATGCTACTTATACAGAAAAACCTTTACGAAATAGCAAGGTTCAAACAGATGTAAATGGAATTGCTCCATTTATTATTGATATAGTTCGCTCAAGTAAAAATACAGAATCGCTAAAAGGTACCCTTAACCTTGAGGTAATTGCTAACGAGGCGACAACCGATTTTATTATTCGCAAGCTCTTTACTCGTTTCCAAGCACCTGAAGCTTCAATCATCATTAGTATAGTAAAACCGATTTTTTTCATTTCATCTAATGAGACAAATATTGATGCCAAGTTAACAACACCAATACTTGCCGATGCTTTTAAGCGTCAGATAATGGAAGCCGGATATACAACTACAAATAATGAAGCCGATGCTGATTATCGAATTAGCATTATTGCATCTACAGTTAGCAAGGGTGAATCGGGTACGTATAAGCAAACACAGCTAACGGGAATTATAAGCGTGAAGGATCGAAACAATGCTGAGGTTTATTCTAAACGTCTCGAGAATATCAATGGAACCCATTTTGATTACTCTGCTGCAGGCTTAGAGGCTTACAAGGAAGCAGTTAAAAAGATTGAGTTTACTATTGCACGAGAGGTTCTTGATGGGGTTGTAAAGGGAAAGAGTGTTTATTAGTGTTTTTGTAAACTTATTCCTCCCAATGGCATTGTTCTCCATTAAATGTGGCATCGTAGGAGGCGACATCACCAGCCATGTTATAGGTTATGTTGTAAACATTACCAGTGTAAGTGGTTTTTCCACAATTTATTGTGAAGTCAAACGATAGTATTTGTCCATATTCATTAAATACATCATTTGAGATGTCACCACTACAACTAGACTTTGGGTTTATAATAGCTATAGAATTATAGTTCACATGTATATAATGGCACATTGATTCATTTTCCGATGAATCTTTATCTTTTTTACAACCCTTGAGGAGAATTGCACTTGTTATTAATACAATAAGAATTATAATTTTACTTACTAAGTTTATCTTTTTCATTGGATTTAAGATTATTTCTTCTATTCTAAATATACAACCCTTGTATTTTAATAGTCAAATTTTATATCCTAATAATGAATGAGTTGGTTTGAGTCTTAATACGAGGAGAAAGTATTTAGAAAAGATTAGTAAATAATAATAAACTTTAATATAATAGTTTAATATTCAGTGAATAAACCGAAGGAACGAATTCGTTTCAACATTAAAATAGTTCATAGCTAAACAGTCACTTTCCCCCAATTCTTAATATCTTTAAACTCTAAATCAAATAAATTGATGATGCTTTCAAATATTGCTTTTATAGGAGTTGGACTGGTTCTTGGATTCCTTATTGCATGGCTTTTCTTCCGCAGCCGTTTGGTTTCAAATAATTTTAATAATGAGCAACTTAACGATATAAAAAGTAAGTTTGACGAGGCATCAACCCAACTTTCAATTGCCCGAGATCGACTTACCCGAAGCGATGAGGTTATTAAAACATTTCAAAATGATTTGAATTCCGAAAAAAATAACCTACTAGAAGCGGTAGCAAAGCTATCGGCTTTTGAAGCGAGAAACCAGGAGATAGTTAAGCAGCTTGATACATTTATTGCCGAACGGGAAAAACTTGATGGGGAACTTAAACGTTTTAACGAGTCGTTAAGCCAGCTTCGCGAGCAGAAGGTTGAGGTAGATAAGGAGAATAAGTATTTAAAAGAGTCGTTGGATAAGCAAAAAGGCGAGATGGAGGAGATTGGGAAAAAGTTCTCGAATGAGTTTAAGCTGCTTGCCGATCAAATTCTGGAGGATAAAACCCAGCGTTTTACCAAGATGAATCAGGAAAATCTCGATCGGTTACTAAAACCCTTGGGTGAAAATATTCAGCAGTTCCAGAAGCAGGTTCAGGAGGTTTACGAGAAGGAGAGCAAAGAACGTTTTTCATTGGGGAATGAGGTTAAGCAGCTTCGTGAGCTTAACCACACAATTAGTCAAGAAGCAAAAAATCTTACCGAGGCGCTTAAAGGGCAAGCAAAAACTCAGGGGAATTGGGGGGAGATGATACTTGAGAGTATCCTCGAAAAATCTGGATTGGTAAAGGGTCGTGAGTACTCAGTTCAGGAGTCGATTAAGGATACCGAAGGGAAGCGTTTTCAGCCCGATATTATTATATCCTACCCCGATAATCGCAAAGTGATTGTCGATTCAAAGGTTTCCCTTGTAGCATACGAGCGGTATTCCTCATCCTCCTCAAAGGAGGAGCAGGATAAAGCGCTAATCGAGCATCTTCGATCAATTCGTGGACATATCGATTCGCTTAGCTCAAAGAGCTATCAGGATATGGTGGGTTCTCTGGATTTTGTGATGATGTTTATTCCCATCGAACCAGCCTATATGGTTGTAATGGAGGCTGATCTTGAACTGTGGAATTATGCTTATAATAAACGAGTTTTATTGATTAGTCCTACAAACCTAATTGTTGCTTTAAAAATGATTCATAACCTGTGGCAACACGAGTATCAGAATCGTAATGCGTTGGAGATTGCCAGTAGAGGAGGATTACTTTACGATAAATTTGCAGGGTTTGTTGAGAGCCTCTCTGCTATTGGGGAAAGTATACATAAAGCCCATTTAAGCTACGAATCGGCTTTGGGTCAGCTTAGGGATGGCAAGGGAAATCTGATGTCTCAGGCAAAGCAATTGAAGGAGCTTGGCGTAAAAGCCAAAAAATCGATACCCGATGAAATGTTAGATTAATTTTATACTGAAAACAACAAAAAAGTTGATATAAAACACCTTTAATTCAGTTCACCCTCACGCTATTTTAATAAATTTGAAGTCGATTATTTAATTATAGAATATGATCTCAATTTGTATTCCTATATACAATTTTGATGTTACCGAGCTTACCGAATCACTCATTGACCAGGCAAGTCGTATTGGCTACCCTATTGAGATTCTGCTTTTCGATGATCATTCAAATACCTACTACCGAAATATAAACTCAAAGCTTAATACCCGAAAGGATGTAAGTTACCTCGAGTTTGATTTCAATATAGGTAGATCGAAGATTCGCAACCGTTTGGCCGATTTTGCCTCTGGGCAATGGCTCCTTTTCTTCGATTGTGATGTTGTTATCGATGATCCAAATTTTTTGCAAAAATACGTTGATTCATTAAAGAAAGCACCTGTTATATGCGGTGGTCGAAAGTATGCTTCAAAACCCATTCGCGAGGAGCTGCACCTTCATTGGAAATACGGTGTTAGACGTGAGTCTAAGCCAGCCTCTATCCGACAATTATCACCTTATAATGCTTTTATTAGCGGAAATTTTCTAATTGAAAACGGAACATATCATAAGATCCGTTTTAATGAGGAGCTTTCAGGTTATGGTCATGAGGATACACTTTTTGGGCTAGACCTTAAACGTTTAAAGATACCAATTCTTCACATCGATAACCCAACTCTTCATCTAGGACTTGAAACTTGCGATAACTTTTTGGCAAAATCGGAGCAAGGGGTAATTAACCTCACCCGTATGCTTCATATTGTTCCTGAAATGCGTAAGGATATCGAGAAATCAGTCAAAATTCTTAGAGTTTTCAGGATTTTCAGGTTTTTCTATCTTACCTTTTTCTTAAGGTGGTTTTTTAGGGTTGTTAACCCTTACATTAAACTTAGACTATGCAGTAGTCGACCATCGCTAATGCTTTTCGATTTGTACAAGCTTGCACTACTTGCAAAACTCTACAATAAGGGATGGAAAAAAAGCGAATCGAAATTCTTTTAAAGTTGTTACATGTTACGAGTTACAGGTTACTTTTAGAAATTTGTAACCCGTAACTTGTAACTCGTAACTATTTCTGCCTGAAGAATATCTGAATGGGTACTCCTGTAAAGTTAAATGTCTCCCTTAGCTTATTCTCAATGTAACGCTTGTAAGGCTCCCTAATATATTGTGGAAGATTACAAAAGAAAGCAAATGATGGAGTTGCCGTAGGCAATTGTGTTGCAAATTTTATCTTGATATATTTTCCTTTATAGGCAGGTGGAGCGTAAGCCTCAACAGCTTCCTGAATGAAATCGTTAAGCTTCGAGGTTTGAATCTTACGGTTTCTATTCCCATAAACATCAATTGCCGTTTCCAATACCTTTAATAACCGTTGCTTAGTTATTGTTGACGTAAAGATGATAGGAACATCCTGAAAAGGAGCAATTGCGCTTTTAATGAGCTTTGTATATTGGTCAGTGGTTTTGTGATCCTTTTCAACCAAATCCCATTTGTTGACAACAATTACAACCCCTTTACGATTTCGAATGATTAGGTTAAAAATATTCTGATCCTGACCCTCAAGTCCTTGTGTTGCATCGATGAGAAGCAAGCAAACATCAGCATTCTCAATGGCTCGAATTGAGCGCATTACTGAGTAAAATTCGAGATCCTCGGTTACCTTCGTTTTCTTTCGCAACCCTGCAGTATCAATCATGATAAAATCATGACCGAATTTAGTATAACGGGAATGGATTGAGTCGCGTGTGGTTCCTGCAATAGGGGTGACTATATTACGTTCTTCCCCAACCAGAGCGTTTATCAATGATGATTTACCCACATTGGGTCGGCCTACAATGGCAATTCTAGGAACATTTTCCTCTTCGGTTACTTCGGGTTCAGTAAACTCCTTTACAATTTCATCAAGAAGATCGCCAGTACCCGATCCACTAATTGATGATACGCTGTATGGATCGCCTAAGCCGAATGAGTAGAATTCAGATGCATTTAGTTGGAGATAATTGTTATCAACCTTGTTGGCAACAACAAAAACCTTTTTTTTACTTTTCCTTAGGATTTCGGCAACTGCCATATCCATATCGGTTATTCCGGTTTGTGCATCTACAAGAAATAGAATTACATCAGCTTCGTCGATAGCAATGGAAACCTGTTTACGAATCTCCTCCTCAAAAATATCATCGGAATTGATAACAAAACCGCCGGTGTCGATAATTGAGAACTCAATACCGTTCCAATCAGATTTACCGTAAATTCTATCGCGTGTAACGCCAGCTATTTCATCAACAATTGCATGTCTTCCGCCAACCATGCGGTTAAAAAAGGTTGATTTTCCAACATTCGGACGACCAACTATTGCTACTATATTTCCCATTCTAGTTCAATTATAAATAGATTTTTGTCATGCTGAACAAGCCTACCGGCAGGCAGGCGAAGTGAAGCATCTTTCTTATGTAACCTGTAACTTGTATCAAACACGAGATCCTTCGCTATGCTCAGGATGACAATTGGTTCAAGTAAATCGTCACTTTGACACTCGTCACTTACTATTGCATATACCCAAACCGTTTCAGCTTGTTATCGTTATCGCGCCAATCGGGGTCAACCTTAACGAACATCTCAAGGAAAACCTTTTTATCGAGAAACTTCTCGAGATCAATCCTCGCTTCGGTTCCAACACGTTTAAGCATTTTCCCCTGATGGCCAATTACGATCGATTTTTGTGATTCGCGGCTAACATATATGATTGCTCGGATGCTATCTAACTTTTTACTCTCCTTATACTCCTCTATTTCTACCTCTACTGAGTATGGAATTTCCTTTTGGTAGTGAAGTAGAATTTTCTCGCGGATAATCTCCGATGCAAAAAACCTCATGGTTTTATCGGTAAGCGTTTCCTTTGAGAAATACTCTGGTCCTTCAGGGAGAATCTCCTTAATCATGCTTATTAGCCCATCGGTATTAAACCCGTGTAGGGCAGAAACAGGAAGTATTTGAGCTTTAGGGAGCATTTTCTTCCAAAGTTCGATCAGCTCTTCTACCTTTTCCTGAGTTGTTAAATCAACCTTATTAATAACAAGGATTATTGGGGCTCCGAGGTTTTGAAGTTTATCGAGAAACTCCTGATTTTTATTGGGTGTTTCGTAGGTATCGGTAATGTAAAGGATTACATCGGCATCATCTAACGCCGATTCAACAAACCTCATCATCGATTCCTGTAGCTTATATGAAGGCTTTAGAATACCTGGAGTATCGGAGTAAACAATCTGAAAATCATCCCCATTAACAATACCCATAATCCGATGTCGGGTTGTCTGAGCCTTTTTGGTGATAATAGAAATACGCTCACCAACCAAAGCATTCATTAGGGTCGATTTACCAACGTTTGGATTACCTATAATATTTACAAATCCTGATTTGTGCATCATTGTAAAGGATAACTATAGCTGTTCAAACTAATCAAAACGGTTCATTTTAAGCATGTTGAGTTCCTTTTGTGTAAGGAATCTCCAGCTACCACGGGGTAGATTCTTTTTGGTTAAACCAGCAAAGTAAACCCTATCGAGTCTTGAAACTTTATAGCCTAGAACGTCAAACATGTTACGAACTACCCGATTCTGTCCGGTATGGATTTCAACACCTACCTCGGTTCCATCCGATTCCTCAGTGTATTCAACCGCATCAGCCTTAACCATTTCACCTTCAACCTCAACCCCATCGAGCATCTTTTGCATATCCTCACGGGTAAGCACTTTGTCTAGCCCAACGTGATATATCTTTTTCTTCTCGAAGCTGGGATGTGTGAGTTTTTTGGTAAGTTCTCCATCGTTTGTAAGAAGGAGTAAACCGGTGCTATTTCTATCGAGGCGACCAACTGGGTAAACCCTTTCAGTACACGCATCCTCAATAAGCTCCATTACCGTTCTTTTAGCATTTGGATCCTCAACGGTAGTGATGTAATCCTTTGGTTTGTTAAGTAGGATGTAGACTTTATGTTCGGTCTCAAGTTTTCTACCTTTAAAACAAACCTCTGCATTAGGATCAATCTTAGTTCCAAGCTGATTTATAACCTCTCCATTTACGGTTATCATACCATTTTGGATAAATTCATCGGCTTCACGTCTACTACACAAACCAGAGTTTGAGATATACTTATTCAAACGGATTAATCCATCGCTATCAACCTCAAGTATTGGTTTATCATCATATTCCCTTTTTGGTTTTGGAATAGATTTATCGATATATTTCTTTTCGTTGCTATTGGGGAGAACTATTCGAAGTTTTGAGTTTGACTCAGTTCTTGAGCCATAGGGTTTCCTTTCCCTTGTTCTTTCACCGTATTTTGGTCTCTCATCCTTATCATTCCTATCTCTACGATATCCATCTTCTCTTGAACCTCTTGGTCTATCATCATCACGAACAACGCGAGTTGATCTGTATCCTGTTGGCTTTCCTTCAGTTCTGCGGGAAGTAGTTCTTCTATCTTCCCTATTTGAATCCCTGCGATCATCACTTTTCCTTGAGGGTCTTTCGTAAGAGTCAGATTCTTTACGCTCGTAGCTTCTTTTGGCAGGTCTTTCATCTGAACTAGAATCCCTATCATTATCCCTTCTTCTGGATGGTCTTTCTATAGATTTTCTGCTACTTGAAGATTCCTTATCGAATGAGTCGCTTCTTTTTTCTTTTGGGCGATCTTCTTCAGATAGGCTTATTTCCTTAGCAAACTCTTCATTGCTTTTCTTAAAACCTCCGGTTCGAGGTTTATAGGTTGATTTTTTTTCAACTTGCTCATCCCTTCTTTTTGATGATGGTTTTTCAATACCCTCATTTTCTTCGGGAGCAGAATCCTTCTTCTTATTTGAAGGTCGTTCTTCAGCGTATTTTTCTTTTGGGGTCTCAGAATCAAAGGTGTTTGATTCTTGTGTTTCATTGCTCCTGTTATTTTCAGTGCTATCGTCAGCATTTGAAACAGGTTGAACCTTTAAGGTTCGTGGGCGGTAAACCCTACTGGGTTCATTTTCGGAATCGGTGCGCGTCTCGCGTTTAACTCCGAACTTTTTGTTCTTCTCTTTTTCCATTATTACATTGTTAACTGCTATTCGTTTGTGTTTAAGCAGTTTATTCAAAAAACGTGTTTAAAAATAGTTGGCAAAGATACATTTTATTTTTTGATATTCGAACTTCTCTAAATTTTTTATAATCAAAAGATTAAAGAAGAGAAGGAGTTAAAGGAGTTAAAGGAGTTAGAGGAGTCAAAGGAGTTACAATCAACCATCAACGATCAACAAACAACTATCTCATCCTGCTCTATTGGCGGAGTCTTTTGTACCGTCGTTTATATCATTCTTTACTTTCGTTGCTTCATTCTTAACATCATCTGCAACCTTGTTGATCTCGCTTTTAATCTCATCGGTGGCTTTCTGAAACTCATGGTAGCCCTTGCCAAGGCCTCTTAGTATCTCGGGAAGTTTTTCGGTTCCGAATAGTAGAAATGCAATAAAAACAATCACAACTATTTCAGACATACTGATAAACAAGAGGATATTCAAGGGCATATACTATAGTTTAGTTCTACAAATCTAAAAACTATTTCAGATTGAAAACAAAAAATCCTGCCTTTAAGGGGCAGGATTTTTCTCTACTATTACTTTTCGATTATTTTAATTCATTCTTGGCCTTTTTTCTTTCTTGCCACTTAATAACATCATAAGCTATAGGAGTAGCATTAAAGATTGAAGAGTAAGTACCAACTGTTATACCAACAAGTAGTGCGAAAATAAATCCTCTTAGTACATCGCCACCGAAAATAAAGATAGCGATTAATACAACTATGGTTGTCATTGATGTATTGAATGTACGTCCTAGAGTACTGTTAATAGCACTATTAATACTATCTTTTAGTTCCCATTTTGGGTGAATAACCCTGTACTCACGAATTCTATCAAAGATGATCACAGTATCGTTAATTGAATAACCAATAATTGTTAGGATAGCAGCAATAAATCCTTGATCAACCTCCATGTTGAAGGGTAGTATTCCGTAGAAAATGGAGTACATTGATATTACAATTAATGAGTCATGGAATAGCGACGTAACACCACCCAAACCCCATTGCCAGTTTTTGAAACGAATAGCAATGTAGATGAAGATACTTAACAGTGCGAAGATAACCGCTAGTATGGCTCCCGTTTTAATATCACTTGCAATGGTTGGTCCAACCTTTTGTGAACTTAAAATCCCAATACTTTGATTTGATGTACTAAAATCAGAGAATTTTAATGATTGAGGGTAGTAGCTTTTTAGACCATTAAATAGTTTGGTTTCAATTAGGCTATCAGTTGATGATTCATTATTTCGAATCATATATTTGGTAGATATTTTCACCTGATTAGCCGAACCAAAGGTTTTTACCTCAGGAGCCTCTCCAAACTCTTTTGTCAATGATTCACGAATTTCGGCAACCTGAACGTTTTTGTCAAAACGAACAATATAGGTTCTACCTCCCGTGAAGTCGATACCATAGTTTAACCCTTTGAATGTTAACGAGCCAATTCCGATGATAATGACTGTAGCAGAAACAACATATAAAATCTTTCTTATACCAATGAAGTTGATATTGATATTATGCAAGAAGTTTTGTGACCATTTATTAGCAAAAAGGATATTCTGATTTCTGTTAAGCATCCATTCAAAAATTAACCTTGCAATAAAAATTGCACTGAATAATGATGTTAGAATACCAATAATAAGGGTTGTAGCAAAACCTTGGATTGGACCAGAACCGAATATGTAAAGAACAACACCGGTAAGAATTGTGGTAACGTTACCGTCAATAATTGCAGAATAAGCGTGTTTAAAACCGTCGTTAACGGCAAGCCTCAATCCCTTTCCAGCTCGTAATTCCTCCTTTATACGCTCATAGATAATAACGTTCGCATCAACCGCCATACCCATTGTTAGTACAATACCTGCAATACCGGGCAGAGTTAATGTGGCACCCAATGATGCAAGAACACCGAATAGGAAGAAAAGGTTAGCAACCAACGCAATATTTGCAACCATTCCAGCGGTATGATAAAATGCAATCATATAGATTAGCACAATTATAAAAGCGATAATAAACGACATCATACCTGCGCTAATGGCTTCATTACCTAAAGATGGACCAACAACCTCTTCCTGAATAATTTTTGCAGGAGCGGGTAGTTTACCTGATTTAAGAACGTTAGCTAAGTCCTTTGCCTCATTAATTGAAAAACCACCTGTTATTGATGACCGACCACCCTTAATCTCATTTTGAACCCTTGGAGCAGAGTAAACATAGTTGTCCATTACGATAGCAATACAACGGTCAATATTATCGCCGGTCATACGAGCCCAAATTCTTGAACCCTCAGCGTTCATCGACATTGAAACCTCTGATGCGCCCTTGCGGTCAGCAATTTCATCACGAGCATCAGTAATAACACTACCATCAAGAGGGGCTTTAGTTTTATTATTTGTTTTAATTGCGTAGAGTTCGAAAATAGTTTCGGCCTTATCCATTGCCTTTACACCCCATAACAATCTTAGATCACGAGGGAATAGGGCTTTAACCTGAGAAAGATTCAAGTACTTATTTACAGTTGCTGTGTCTTTAACATGAGCCCTTCCAACCACAGAATAGCCCAATGGTTGTCCGTTACGATCAACATTTGGATAA
>Ga0116171_10005639_pt1 | contig 10978 bp, 11 predicted proteins | sample AD_JPNHW2_MetaG_FD_89798 | JGI IMG/M metagenome (GOLD analysis project Ga0116171, IMG submission 89798) | Active sludge microbial communities of municipal wastewater-treating anaerobic digesters from Japan - AD_JPNHW2_MetaG | ecosystem: Engineered > Bioreactor > Anaerobic > Digestate | place...
AGATACTTGCGGTCTGTTTAATGATTCAGTGTTTGATGAAATATTTCCTTATACGGATATAATCCTCTATGATATAAAGGAGATAGATCCTCTGCTTCATAAAAAGTTTACAGGGAACAGCAATGAAAAGATTTTAAATAATCTGATCCGCACTGCAGAGTATGTTAAGGAACATCTATATCCTCGGGAGGTATGGATACGCACTCCTGTTATACCTGGAGCAACAGCTCGCAGGGAAAATATAAAGGGGATCGGAAAATTTATCTCATCACTTCCGACAGGGGTGATTAAGCGATGGGATCTGTGTGCATTCAATAATCTCTGTGCCGACAAATATACACGTCTCGGGAAAAAATGGGAGTTTGAAAAGATTCCGCTGATTGAAGATTCTTTTATGGAAGAGCTTGCTGATATTGCTAAAAAAACGGGTGTTGATCCGAAGATAGTTTTGTGGAGCGGTTCTACTATTACAAAGTAAGATTTATTATATAAAACATTATGCTATCCCCCTCTCCCTGCCTTCGGCCGGTAGAGGGTGGAAAAAGAAAAATCCCCGCCAGGGCAAAGCCGGGGAGAGGGCGGCCGACCGACAGGAATGGCAGAGTGAGGGCAAAAAACAGGAGGGGCAAAATGAACAGAACAAAAACTTTTACTGAAGATGAAATCAAAAAACTTGAACCGGCTGAAAAAATCGGACTCCTTGCAACAGTGAACAGTGAAGGCGCACCGCACATCTCCCTGATTACTTCCATTCAGCCTTTGAGTGCAGATAAACTTGTATTCGGCGAATTCAGCAACGGCCTCTCTAAATGGCATGTGCGGAATAACCCTAAAACCGCGTTTTTAATGATGACAATGGATAAGGCCCTCTGGCGCGGAAAAGCCATCTGGAAGGAGAGGAAAAAAGAGGGTCCGGAATATATAATGTATAATGAAAAACCGATGTTCAGATACAATACTTATTTCGGAATAAATACAGTTCACTATCTCGATCTGGTTGAATGCGGCGGGAAGGAATCTCTCCCTTTGATTAAAATAATTGCTTCAGTATTGCTTACCCGATTATCGGGAAGTGTTGAGAAAAAAAATTCAGCAGATCCCCTGAATGCTCTCTCTCTTTCATTTTTTAACAGAATGGATTCACTGAAATTTATTGCTTATGCAGATAAAGACGGATTCCCGGAGATTATACCTGTTATTCAATGCCGTGCAGCTTCAACGGGAACGGTTGTCTTTTCTCCTGCAGCATACTCCGGGGAAATGAAAAAAATACCTGAAGGTGCCGAGGTTGCGGTATTCGCCATGACTTTAGATATGGAAAGCGTTCTTGTAAGGGGAAAATTCTCCGGATACAAAAGGTCAAGATTCATTACCAGAGGAGCCGTTGAAATCGACTGGGTATATAACTCAATGCCTCCTGTTCATGGACAGATATATCCTCCTGTGCCGCTTAATCCCGTTGAAGAATTTTAATTATGGGTGCAGAGTTTGTGAAATCAGATTTTTCAATTAAAGATAAGGTTCATAGCTATTACTGGATCGATGATATTAATTGTGCGACAACACTTTTAAAAACAGTTTCAGAAATACTTAAGATTCAACTTTCGCCGCAGGTGATAGATTCTGCCATTGGTATGCATGGTGCAGGGAAATTCGGTGCACAGTGCGGACTTGTGGAGGGCTCACTTATGCTGATTGGAATTGCCGGAAGGAGCAAAAAGTATCCTGACGATAGAATTGTTAAGAACTGTTATAGATTTGCAGAGGAGTTTCAGAAGAATTTTGGAAGCCTGAATTGTAATACTCTCCGGCCGGAAGGATTTAAACCGGAAAATCCTCCTCATCTGTGTGAAAAACTTACTGTGGAAGCAATAGAATTTACTGAAAATTTTATAAAAAGAATGTCCTCATTTATTGATTAATGGCTGCTGATTCCTTATTATCTTAACAGCAGGTGGTAAAATGCAGATTAAGATATTAGGAAACGGCGGAGCAATAAATGACGGATTGCCATATAACTCATTTCTCGTTGATGATTTTTTCCTGGCAGAAACTCCCCCCGATATTATGACTTCCCTGTTCAGGGAAAGAACAGATTTATCTAAACTCCGCGTAATTTATATATCACATTTCCATGGAGATCACTATTTCGGTCTGCCGTTTCTGGTGCTGCGTCTTTTTTTTAATTCGGCAGGGAATCCGATGAATTATTGTATTATGATGCTGGGCCCTGCGGGTATAAAGAATAAGCTGAAAGATCTATGCAGTCTGGCATTCGGAGAGAACCATCCTGTTAATGACTGGATGGATGGTAATTTTATATTTAATGAACTTGACTCAGAAGGTGAAATTCATATAGAACATGATATGTACCTGAAAATTTTCTCCATGTACCATCTGACAGGAACTTTCGGTTTTTCACTTTATAAAAGCGGCAGAATAGCTTTCACCTATTTTGCAGATACCATGTGGAATGATGATCTTCTTTTTCAGATAAAATTATTTCCGGAGATAATACTTGCAGATCTCAACGGAGAACCGTCGGATCCCAAACAAATCCACATGTCGGAAAAGGATATTATAGAAAAAGCCATACCTCACAGTGAAGGACGGGTTACTTTTTACGGAACTCATTTGAAGATGCAGAAAGAGTCAGTTCATAAAAACATCAGATACGTTCATCCCGGTGATATTATTCAATGCAGCGTTTAACATCTGTATTTTTAATTTCCGGATTCTGAGGAAGAATGAAAAGAAAATAATAACACGGAGGATATAAGAAATGGACGAAAAAACCTTCTTATTAAAGATGGCGCAGAGTTATAAAATTACTCTCCCCTCAAGGTATGAACAATTTATTACTGAGAAAGAATATAAAAATTATGAGGAGAGTCAGGCGGTCTTTACTGGATATATAAGCGGACTTTATCATCTGCATTTTATGGATGAAATTCTTACTGATGTTATCAGGCTCGGGATTGCGCAGGGCATTAAAGATATTAAAGAGAGCTGGGTAAAGGAGTTTCATGTTTATATCCCTCTGGCTTCCTTTGACCATCCTGAAGTTCCTGAACCTAAAGGATTTCTGGTTTGGGACAGTTCGGAAGAGATGATGCCGGTACTTCTCTTTGATTTTGAAGGACCACGGGTCTATGCAGTGGCTGATAATCTGGATGAGTTTCTCAAAAATTTTCCTGATATACACAACAAAGAACAGAAGAGCAGAAATGCATCTGATCTGGCAGATAGAAAATTTGAATTCTGGAAGAAGGGCGACAGAAAGAATTTTAATTTTTAGGATTACTTCAGGGATTTGATAACTTTTCCCTGATCTTTAATTTCATCGTAAAGCTGACCTGCAGTAATTATTAGAAATGGCGATACATCTAATCCGGAAGTATTAAGCGCTTCAGCTACCCACGTATTGCATGTATTGAAAAGATAGTATCTGTACACCGACTTGAAAAATATAACTGAACCTGAATGTTTTTGAGATGTTATGGAAAGTTCATCACCCGTATCTTTTTTGAAACTGTTTTCAATAAAAATTATTAGTTTAATATACTGGTCTTTCGTGAGAGTCAGCATCACAGTATAATCGCTCCAGATGAAGGAACCCTCTTCAATGTTCCTGTAACCTTCAATACGAATTACACTTGTGTTAGGAAGAAATATCGCCCTTGCACCCATACAGTAGTTGTCATGCGGGTCCTGGTAGAATTTCTCCTCCCCCCATCCGAAATCGGCAAACCGGAAATTTTTAAAATATTTCATTGCGCTGATTATCTGTGATGATTCGCTGCCGATAGGAATTACTATTCCTGTATGGAGATTGTTGTTAACAATATAGACAGTGTATTGTCCGGAAATATTGTTTATCTCCCCCTCTCTATTAAGATTTTCTCTTCCTGTACATGAAAAAGAGTGCATGGCTATAACTATGTTCAGCAGTATCAGATTGAATTTTTTCATTATATAGATATCCTGTTTAACATTACCATATGTGCCATCAGACTTACAGGAAAAAATAGGCTTTAATTCCGCTCATCATCATTTCAAGTGCGATGAATGATACGAGTACAGCCATGATCTTTTCCATTCCTTTCGCAAATTCAGTCCCCAGCAGCCTTTCAATATATGCAGACGCGGAGAGCAGTAATGATCCGATAATAACAGCGGATACAATGGATGTAATTAAGTACAATTTATCCCATTCTTTTAAATCGAGATATGAAATCATACCGAAGGTCATACTTCCAGGCCCGGCAAGCATAGGGATAGCAAGCGGGGAAACCATTATGTTTCTTAATCCGGCAGGATCGTTTTTGCCATTAGTTGAATGAGATGAAAGAATCATCTGAAATGCAATATATAGAAGAAGTAATCCTCCTCCGGCTTTAACCGCTTCTATAGAAATATTGAAATAATTCATAATCTGCCTGCCGAGTATAGAGAAAACAAGAACAATAGCTCCTGCAATAGCAGATGATGAAAATGCTATTTTTACCCTTTCTTTTTGGGAAAATTTTTTGGTAAGAGAAATGAACAGTGGAATTGTACCTATGAAATCCATCAGTATAAACATAGGGATAAATAAAGATAAAAATTTTGCAGTCATTTATATTGCTCCAGGTGAAACTGATGATCATATTTAATATAATAATAAGAAATTAAATAAAACAATTTTTTAGTTATAGCAAAAATTCAATTGAGAACTTGATATATACCTGTAATTCTATTACAGTAATTATAGATAAAGGTAAACAGGTCAGGAGATGTAATTCTATGGATGAAAGAAATAAATCTAGAGTTGTTTTTCACGTTAATGCTTCACTTCAATATGATAACCATACAGTAAACGGGGACGTTGAAAATTTAAGCACTAACGGCATGTTTATGAATAGTGCTGAGAAGATCCCGGTGGATACAGATGTCGAAATATCAATATACCTTTCCGGAACAACATCTGAATTAAGCATTAATATTAACGGCGTTGTAGTAAGGAATGAATCGAAAGGAGTAGCCGTTAATTTTAAAGAGATAGAGTTTGATTCGTTCATTCATCTCCGGAACATTATAGAATTTAACACAGCGGGTGATTCGGAAATAATGAAAGAATTTAAAAATTCAAAAAAATAATTATACACTGGCATATTTTTTTATTCAATTTAAAGCAGTTAACGTGAACCTCTCAGTTGATTCAGCAGAATATAAACATGGAGTTTGAATTTAATAGAGCGGATAATAGTTGTAATAGTAAGAGTTATTAATAATTAAATGAAAACAATAATAATCAGATATTCCGCAATAATACTTGCGCTTGTCTCAGCTGCTTTATTCGGAATTACAACTCCGGTGAACAAATTTCTACTAAGTGATATTAATCCTTTTTTTCTCGCAGGTCTTCTATATCTGGGTGCATCTATAGGGCTGTTCCCTGTAATTATTGCAAGAGGAGAGCTGCCTTATCTTTTTAATCTTAACCGCAGCAATAAATTAAGATTATCCGGATCTATAATTCTGGGAGGAATTCTCGGACCTATTTTTATATTATCAGGGCTTAAATCTGCTTCGGCCTCTTCAGTTTCATTATGGCTGAATCTTGAACTGGCAGCGACCACTGTACTCGGGTTTCTTTTTTTCAAAGATTTTCTCGGGGTTAAAGGATGGATCGCAGCAGCCCTTGCTTTGATCTCAGGCCTGATACTTACTGTAAATGAAGGCCACTCGGGAATACTTTCAGCAATACTTGTCGGTTCAGCATGCATATGCTGGGGGTTTGATAATCATTTTACAGCACTGATTGACGGAATTTCCGCAGTACAGAGTACATTCATGAAAGGCTTATTCGCAGGGACCCTTAACACCGCAGCAGGTTATTATCTATCTGACAAGCCGGTTCCATATGAGTTTATACTATATGCGCTTCTACTCGGAAGTATTTCCTACGGTATAAGCATTGTTTTATATATAATTTCTGCCCAGAAACTCGGTGCTATAAGGAGCCAGATAATTTTTTCCAGCGCCCCGTTTTTCGGAGTATTTTTTTCAATGCTGTTTTTATCTGAGAGTATAAGCAAACTTCAGATAGTTTCATTCTCATTGTTCGTATTTTCTATAATACTTTTTATGTTTGAAAAACATGAGCATTATCATCATCACCATAAGCTCGAACACACGCATTTTCACAGACATGACGACATGCACCATGAACATAATCATGATATAAAAATTTCATATCATGAACATCTGCATCAGCATGAGGAAGATGAACACGCACATCCCCACTGGCCGGATATGCATCACAGGCACAAACACTAGGGACCGGGAAGGGTTTGTTAAATAATCCATATTTAAAGCCCTGGAAATGATAAATGAAAATATCTCTAATAAATCCTCCGATAGAAGACTTTTATGTAACCGGAATACGGCGTCAGCCCCTGGGACTTCTTTACATCGCGGCGACACTGAAAGCAGCAGGGTACAATCCCTCTTTATTGAACTGCCACAGCGGCAAGAAAAGCGTTATGACGCTTCCGACGGAGTTCAGCTATCTTGAATCCTACTTCAACAATCACGATTCTAAACTACGGTTTCCTTATAAAAACTACACCCACTACGGGATGAGCTGGCAGGAAATTGAACGGCAGATAAAAAACTTAAAGTCCGATATATATTTCATTTCATCTCTTTTTACAACTTACTACAGGGAGACCGAGCGTATAATAGAAATTATCCGTAAATTCTCAAAGAATTCATACATAGCAGTTGGAGGGTACCATGCGTCGCTTTATCCTGAATACTATCTTAATGATACTGGTGCAGATTTCGTGATATGCGGAGAGGGGGAGCTCCCGTCGCTTGGACTTCTCCGTGCAATTGAAAATGGAACAGATCTGCTGTCAGTACCCGGGCTTGTTTATCGTATTAATGGAGAAATAAAAAAGAATTCAAAATTATCAAAACCGGATGTTTCTCTCCTCCCTTATCCTGCACGGGAACTGCTCATCGGGAGAGATTTCAAAGCATACAGAAAAAATTTTATCTCTCTCCTTACCTCAAGAGGATGTCCAAACCGCTGCACATTCTGTACAGGGAAAATCATCTGGGGGGACGGGCGGCGAGAGCGTGCAAGTGAAGATGTGATGCATGAAATCGCTGAGTGCATAGAGAAGTACGGAGCGCAAATAATTAATTTTGAGGATGACAATATCTTCCCGACAAAAAAAAGAGCCCATGAATTTTTAGAGTTATTAATAAGGGAGGGAGAGAAAAACGGAATATCTCCGGAACTTACAGCGATGAATGGAATCTCGCTGGAAAAGATTGATGATGAAATCATTTCTTTAATGAAGCGGGCGGGATTCGGTGAATTGAATATCTCTCTTGTAACGCACTCTGAAAATATGCAGAAAAGTGAAAGAAGGCCTTTCAACTCTGAAAAGTTTAAAAGTATTGCGGAATCTGCCCGGCGTCACGGCATGAACGTCCGGGGATATTTTATTCTCGGACTTCCGGGGCAGAGTCTGATTGAGATAAACGATACAATTTCATTTCTTCAAAGCATAGACGTAAAGGTATTCCCGTCGGTTTATTACAATATTTACTCACCGAAGAATGAATGGATGATGCAGAGATCCTCGGCTTTTTATAATGAGAGTGAACTGCTCAGCAGGGATGATCTTTTCCGGAGTTTTAACAGATGTTTCTCCCCGTATGAATAAAATTCGGTTGCTTTTTTATTAAAATCTGCTTAAATTAAAAAATAACTGTTTTTACCTGATTTCACTTCTATATAAAAGGATTCTAAATGATTCAGTTGAAAAGGGAAAAATCCCGTTTAAAAAAGAAGTTAACTCTGTATTTTATTCTGATAGCAATTGTTTCAATATCTGTAAGTATTGAGATGATTTTTGAATTCAGTTCGGCAAAGTTCCGAAATGATATACGGGAAAACCTGATCATTGAGGTTCAGAATGGCGTGCCTGCTTCATACATTCAGAAGCTGAACGTCGATAGACTTAATGATGCGATAAATGATCCGATAAGTGATTTGAGAAACAGAATGATCCTCCTTCTTTTTGTAGTATGCGCAAGTATTATCGGAGCTTTTATTATGTTTGCGAAAGATATTGTCTCCCCGATGGACGGCATAGTTGAGGCGATAAAAAAAATTGTTGATGGGGATTTAACGATTACTGTCCCGGTAATAACGGACGACGAAATAGGACAGATAGCAACTCTTATAAATGATATGAATCTGAACCTTCAGAATATGATTGTGGAGGTAAGGCAGGAAATAACGAGGCATAAGAATAAAATTCAGCAGACGACAGATACTATTAACACTATCACTAAAAAGAATACAGATGAAATAATAGAAAATAAAAAGATGAAAGTTTCAGATTTCAAAAAAATGGTGAAACGGACAAATGATGTAGTTAAAATGCTCGATACAATGCTTCATGACCTTGGCGCTCTTGAAACTTTTGTTAAAATGTATAAAACATACGCTGTTCATACAGAAATTAAACAGAGAGAACTCGATAAAGTACTTGATCAGTACGATGTAAAATTAGGTTTCGAGGAAGAGGATTAATGAGTTTCCAGTACTGGTATATGTTTCCAGTGGCGATTGTCGTTTCGATACTTGCCAATTCTTCAGGATTCTCCGGAGGAGTTTTATTTCAGCCTATATATAATCTTTTTCTCAATGTCCCGATTCAGAATGCGGTTGCTACAGGGATTGCAACTGAAACTATAGGGATGACCAGCGGGGCTGCAAGATATCTCTATTACAAAATGGTTGATCTCCCTATTGCTTCAACAATGATTATGCTTGCGATACCCGGGGTTGTTCTTGGGAATCATGCTTTAATTGTAATAAACGGTGATCTCCTTAAACTTATTCTCGGATTCATTATAATATTTATCGCGTCGATGCAGTTTACTCATGCAGTGCGGAGATCATTCGGTAAAAAGGATACTGTTCCTGTTGAGGATATCTATCCATTCATGTGGATTCCCCCTGTCAGCGGTTTTTTTTCCGCTGCCACAGGAACCGGCGTCTGTGAGATTTCCCAGCCGCTGCTGGAAAAAGGTTTAAACCTTAAAACAAAAAGGGCCAATGCAACTGCAATCCTGATTGAAGCCGTAGCCGACTGGGTTATAACCATACTGAATATTCATGCCGGATTTATTATGTGGGAGATATGGATTTTTACCGGAACAGGTGTAATAATCGGCGGGCAGATCGGCCCGTATATTTCACGGTTTCTCCCGGAAAGACTGATTAAAATTGTATTTTCAATCTGCATAGTTATAATCGGAATATTTTATCTGTATAAAGGTTATCTCTGGCTTAGGAAAGGTTAGGCTGAAGAATAGTTTATGGGATTGATAAGTTTTCTCGAGAGTCCGGCAGGTCAGGGCGTTCTTTATTTCAGTCAGACTATTCTGTTTGCAATGATGCTTTACATCCTCTCTGCGGAGTTTATCCGTACATGGGATAAAACTCTCGTCTACAAACTGATGGCTGCGTGCAGCATAACCGCAATCAGCGGCGGGACATCATTTATTTATATTCTTGATTCTCTTTATGATGTGAAAGTCACCCAGAAATTTTTTCCTCTCATATTTAATGCACTTTTTGCTTTAAACGTTATTTTTCTTGCCCGTGCGTTTATATATGAATTTGTTTCAAACAGGGAGAGATTCAGTAAGCTGATAAACGCTGGAATGATCATCTCAAGTGTAATATATGTTGTTATGCAGATTTACTGGATCATGGTATTCGTTCCGGGAATGTACTTCTGGAGGTCCGGATTACAGTTTTGTTTCTCTTTATTTTTTATCTTTATACTTTTATTTTCCATTTATCATCTGATAAGATTCAGGAAAAGTTATAAGTTCAGACTGGTAACAGCTTTTTCATCAATTGCTGTTGTTCAGATAATTAATATTTACGGATCTCTTGCTGATTATATTCCTCCGTCTCTTACCATAATTAAAGCAGCGGCCCCTATGCTTGTCCCTGTAATGTTTACAAGTGTTGTATTCAAGGAACTCATTGGAAGAGTTGTGCGAATGATGGAGCAGATCAGGATTACTTTTGAACATCAGAAGGAACTGGTCTTTGAACTTATAAATATCGGTGCGGAGCTATCTTCCATGTCGGATAACCTTGTAAAAACTGCCCTCGACGGATGGGCCAAACTCTCATTCGTTGTGGAAACAATCAAAGAACAGATAAATGACAGTGAAAGCCTTGCAGTAATAACCAGAACTTCTTCTGAAAAGTTAAAAGAACTCAATCTGAAACTGATTGAAGATGCAATAAGCAGACTTGTTGAATCGGCAGCCGTATCATATGAAAAAAGTTTTAACAGGCCGGATAATACATTCAATGATATACTTGCTGAAATGAAAAAAGCAGCAGAACTTGTTGCAGAGGCATCAACTGATGCAGAGAAGCTCCGTGATTCTATGCCGTCAGTAAGTTCTGCTCTTGACGGAATAGATGATATTTCAGATAGAACAAATATTCTTTCTCTAAACGCTTCAATAGAAGCCGCCAGGGCCGGAACACAGGGGAGAGGTTTTGCAGTTGTTGCAGAGGAGATCGGCAGGCTTGCAGAGAGTTCACTTGCCGGATCAAAAGAAGTACGGAAAAATATTCAGGAAATAATCAATCTGTTTAGAGTATATGAGGATAAGGCAGGAAGTGCTGTCTCGGAGATGAATAGACTTGTGGAAATACTTGGAAATTTAAATATGGTTCCCCATAATGAAGATAAATCAGCAATTGATCCGGCTGTTTTAGATGAAGTAAAAAACGGATTTAGAATTTATAACTCAGTTGCTGAGAAAATGGTTCAGGGAGTGGATCATGTGGAGATCATTACCGGGAAGAGCAGGGTTCATGCTGAGGAGATGAAAACCAAGATCAGCGAACATATTGCTAATATTGAATCGATCG
>Ga0116171_10005641_pt1 | contig 10977 bp, 8 predicted proteins | sample AD_JPNHW2_MetaG_FD_89798 | JGI IMG/M metagenome (GOLD analysis project Ga0116171, IMG submission 89798) | Active sludge microbial communities of municipal wastewater-treating anaerobic digesters from Japan - AD_JPNHW2_MetaG | ecosystem: Engineered > Bioreactor > Anaerobic > Digestate | place...
CCGTCGTCCCCGATCGAGCCAAGCACCGAAACCGCTCCACAGCCCAGCGCGCGGAGATTGTTGGCCACCGTGCCGCCGGCGCCGGCCGTAATCACTGTGCCAGTCACGGCGACGCGGTCGATGCCCGTCTCGCGCGAAGGTTCAGCCAGGGCCGGCGAATATGTACACCAGCGGTCGAGACAGATATCGCCCACCACAAGGGCGCGCAGCCCGGCGAATCGATCGAGTATCTCCCTGACGGTCATCGGCTCTCAACTCCCTAAGGCGATATGGTAGCAGGGCGGCCGGACAAGCACCTCGGGCTTCTGCCGGCTGGGGCGAATCAACACCATCTATTCTGGAAACAGCAACTTGAACAAGTCCTGGTAACAGAGGAAGTTGGGGATGATGTAGTCAGCGCCAACTCCAGCCAGGCGTTTGCGTTTCCATTCATCCACCACCTTGCAGTCCGGCTCGTCGGTAGCCACACCCACGGCGACTCCGCCCACCTGCTTCACGTTCTCGATTTCAACGTAACCGTCGCCGAAGCCGAGGAACTCATCGCCGCGGACTCCGGCATCGTCGATCAGTTTCTTGATCAGGAGGGCCTTCGAGAAGCTCTTGTAGTCGTCCAGCGCTCCATAGACGCCACCATCGAAATAATGATCGAGCTTGAGCAGTTGCGCTTCGTCCTTAACGAACTTGTCGTCGGTTCCCGAGGCGAGGTACATTCTGAAGCCGCGCGCCTTCAGCCCTTCCAGCAATTCGATCGTGCCCGGCACCTGGTAGGTCACCGGAGGGATGGACCCATTTCTGAGTCCGTCGATGCGGTCCTTGATGCGCTCCATGAGCAAGTCGAGATAGCGGTGCTTGTAGACCAGCGGCTCTTCGGGCTTGCCGCCGCGCTTCTGGATCTCGTCTGCCAGGGCGATCATTTGGTAGATCGTCTGGCGGCCAGTCAGCTTGCCGACGTACTCGCGGACGACCTCGGTCAGGTCGGCTTCGCTTTCGCCGGTCTTTAGTTCAACCAGCGCTTCCACCATCATGGGGACCATGACGTCCACCCACCCGGCGCGGATCAGCGAGACAGTCCCATCAAAGTCAAAGAGGGCGACTTTGGCGTGTGAGGCTACGGCTTGCGGCCGCAGACATTCGATTGAATTGTTCATTTAGAAAGCCAGAATCCTTCCGGAGCGCGGCGGCTCAGAGCCACAGTTCCCATCGCCCGGTCCAAAGGACGAAGGCAGCCAAGCAGGCGTTGGTCACCGCGTGGGCAAGGAACAGGTCGCCTAGGCAGCGCGTCCTCACCAACCAACCATTATAAACCGCACCTGCGATCAACCCGACATCCCAATATGGCCCATGCTCGACCGCGAACAGCGCTGCGGTGATCCAAGAGGCGCCCGCCTGGTAGTAGCCCAGCGGCAACTGGCCGAAGTCGTGCCGCACCAGCCAGCGCATCAGCCAGCCCCGCCAGAATAACTCCTCAACGAGAGGCACCACCAATGCCGCCCGCGCGACGCGCATTGCGATAGCCAGCATGTCGTCCCTTGCCTCGGCCGGTAACGTCGTCTTCAAGGATCCGGTCAGTATGTTCTGGAACAATACACTGTCTCGGTAGCCCGGGATTAGCGCGTCCGGAGCCACCCAGACGAAGAACACGCCCACGCCCAGTAGCGCGCTCATCCACGGCGACACGCAGCGGAAGTCCAGAATTCGCCACGAAAAGACCGCCAAAGCGGCGGCTGGAGCGAACAGGCGCAATGCGAGTTCAGCCCTGTGCGACAGCCCCAGATGGGGACCGGCGGCGAGCAGGAGCATGAAGACCGCGAATGGAAGGACCCAGGGCAGGGCTGGATTCCGGTGCATGACCTCTACCTGATTCGCGTGACGCCCAGGTGCGGCGGCTGATGGACTTGATTGTCTACGCCGCTTTTCACCCGATCTTGGCGAGCAACTCCTTGATCTTCGCCAGATCGTTCGGCGACGGGTTCAGGTTCAGCGCGGTTTGCAGACTGCGTTTGGCGGCTGGCTTGTCGCCCTTCTGGAACAGCGCCATGCCCATGTGGAGATGGTACACGGGGTTCTTCGGCGATTTGGGTACGATCTCACGGTAGACGTTCACCGCGCTGTCGCTCAACTGCTTCCGGATGTAGACCCAGCCCAGCGTGTCCGCAATATCCAGGTTCGATGGCTGCTGCTGCCGCGCCCGTTGGGCGTAGGTCAACGCCAGATCGAGATCGCGGCCCTCCTCGGCCATCATGTAGGCGAGGTTGTTGAGCGCCACGGCGTTGTCGGGCTGATTCCTGACGATGTTCTCGTAGATCGGCAGCGATTCGCGCTGCAACCCGGCTGCGTCGAGCGTCAGCGCCAATTGCAGGTTCACCTGCGGATTATTGGGCTGCAAAGCCTGGCCGCGTCTGAGTGTCTGCAGCGCCTCCTGCGTCCGTCTCATCAGCCGCTGCGTCGCTCCCAACCGGAGATAGAGTTCGAGATTCTTTGGATCAACGCTCAGCAGGTGGCGGTATTCCTGGTCGGCCGTCTGAAGGTCGCCGATGCGCAGAGCAACGTTGCCGGTGGCCATCCGCAGGCTGTTAATCTGCGGCCGGGCCTTGGCCTCTGCCTTGAGCATCTCGAGCGCCTGAGCGCCGCGGCCGGTCGCGACCAGCGTCTCGCCCAGGCCGAACAGCAGGCGCAGATCACCCGGATAGCGCTCACGGAGTGACCGGAAAATTCTTTCCGCCTCTGGGAAGTTCTTCTCCATGAAACAGACCAACGCCTGCTGGAAGCGGAGATCGGGCTGATCTCGAGACTCAGCCAGATATTTGTTCACTTCCTGCCGGGCCTGGATCAAATTGCCGCTGTTCAAAAGCCCGTTCACTTTGATCACACGAGCCGGCACATTCTTCGGATCGATTCGCAACACCGCATCGGCCGATTCGATCGCCCGGCCAAAATCCTGCTTCTGCAAGGCCACTTGCCCCAACCCGATATGCGCTTCGATGAAGGAGGGCCGTTGCTTGATCGCCTCGGCATATTGCACGCGCGCCGCATCGAGTTCGCCACGGGCTTGGTATGCCCTGGCCAGGTTGTAGCGGATTGCCGGATTCTGAGGCACCCGGCCAAGCAGCGCCTGGAGGTCGTTGATGGCGGCGTTGCTCTTATCGGCATCCCCCGACTGGAGCTGCATTGCCGCGCGCAGGGCCAGCGAGTTGTTGTCTCTTGGATCGTCCTTGACGATGGCTTCCACCGCCTCGAGCGCCTGTTTGGGTTGTCCCTGATAGAACTGCATCACGGCCAGACGCCGGCGGTGCTCGTTCTTCATCTGCGGTTCGGCTGTGACGGCGTCTTCCAGAATCTTCTTTGCCCGATCGAAGTCCCGAATCTGGAAGTAGAAATTGGCCGCATCGCTTCGCGCTCTTGGGACGGTTGAGGCCTTGGACAACATTTCGTTGAGCACCCGGTCGGCGTCGGCGCGCCGGTTTTGGGTGATGAAGAATGCCGCCAGCGACACATAGGCCTGAGAATCACCGGAGTAGACCCCGATCCGCTGCTTCAGCACCGACTCGGCCTTGTCAAACTGCTGCCGGCTTCGGTAGAGGCCCACCAGGAATGCATAGGAGTTTGGGTACTTGGGCGACTCCTTCACCAGACGCAGGGCAAGTTGCTCCGCCTCGTCCACCTGCTTGTTCCTGAATAGCACTTGCGTCAGAGCGTAAAGCAGCTCGGGTTGCTTCGGCTTGATCTGGTCCGCCTTCTGGAATTGCTCAATCGCTGCCGGCAAGTCATCGTTGGCAACAGCCAGAAAGCCTCTTAGCCGGCAGACATGGTAGCTTTTCGGATTCGAGCGGGACATGAGATCGACCAGGTCCTCGACCTCCTTTAGCATCCGCCGGTCATCTCTCTTGGCGGAGAGTGCGTACACCGTCAAGTAGATGTCCGCCAGCTTCCCAGCCGCGTCGTCCTGCTTCGGCAGCAGTTCGACCGCGCGGCGGTATGCGTTGACCGATTCGCGCACCGCGCCACGGCGCAGTTCTGCCTCGCCCAGTTTCAGGTACGCTTCCCCAAATTTGGGATCCTGCTTCACGGCGTTGCGGTACATAAGCACGGCTTCCTTGTACTTGCCCTGGGCGAAGTACTTGTTGCCGTTCTCGAGGTACCGCCTCTTCACCACTTCGGGGTCCCGGCTGCAGCCGGACAACAGCATGAGAATCGTGGCTATGGCACTGACAAGAAGGCTCTTACTTTTCATGAATCAAGACGCTGGCGCGAACGCGCTTCAGCCCTCCCCGCAAACCTGTATCAACATTAGTTGAACACAGGCTGCAGGTGCAGGCAACGGGGAGCAATTTCGCCACAAGGCTGGTTAGTACCACTGGAGTCAAATACTAAAACGCACCGCTGGGCGCCCGGCCCTCACCTAACGGAGTGACGCCGTCAGTTGGTTCGTCCGGCGCAGCACCTCAAGCCGCGCCTTCTCCAGTTCGCACCGCGCCTCGTCAAACGCCGCCCAGCGATCCTGCTCGGCGATCCTGGACTCTTCGAGTTGCCTCACACCAGCCCGGCCCTCCTCGGTTTGAGCCAAGACAATCCCAGTCTGTTCGCGGGCCACCTCCAGGTCGAGCTTGGCCACCTCACGGTACGCCTCGGCGTCGCTCACGCGCTGCCACGCCTGGCGGGAATCGGACTCGATCCTCAACCTCAGCGCCGACGCCTGGATGCGAATCCGCCTCACCTCGACATCGGCCTGTGCGGCCACAGCTTCGTCCTGTGGGTTCGCCCAGAGTGGAACTGCGATCGAGGCGCCGATTTGCGCGTTGTGGCGCTGGAAACGGCGGAAGTAATCCTCATAGTTGTTGAACTTGCCCAACAATGAGTATTGCGCGACAAGATTGACCGACGGCAGCCGGCGCGCCCGGCTGGCCCTGGCCGAAAGCGCCTGGGCCTGGGCGTCCGATTCGAGCTTGCGCAGTTGGCCGCTTTCCCGCAGCGCCCGCTGGACGGACTCGGATTCCGTAGCCGGCAATTCGGCGTCGGTGCGCTGCTCCATCGCGGGTTCGATCCGCTCTTCCGTTGGGAGCCCTAGGGCCGCGCTCAGCGCCCGGCCGCGAGTCGCTATTTCGCCATCGAGGCCGCCCAATTTCTGGCGCGCGCGCGCAAGGTTCACCGCCGCCCGTTTGCCTTCGATTGCCAGTTCCCTCCCCTCCGCCACGCGCAGCTTGACTGCCGCTTCCACTCGGGCCAGTGATTCGATTTGGCGCAAGGTGGACGCCCGAGCCCGAACGGATCGTTCCAGATCCAGAAACAGGACGGCTGTCCGCAACGCTACCTCTTCACGTATCTCGGCGGCTCCCATCGACGCTCCCCGTGCCTGCTCCTTTGCCTGGGCGGCGAGCAAGCGGCTCGGTGCATTGAATAGGGTCCGGTCGGCGCGCGCCTGGACGATCGAAGGCGCCGCCCCGTCCAGGCTCACCGGGAATCCGTACGTGTAAGCCAGTCCGCTGCCCGCGTAGACCCTGGGCATGAGCGGTTCGCTCACCGCCTGCACACCCAACGCAGCCTTTTGCTCGTCCAGCCGTGCCAGCAGCAGGTCGGGATTCTGCTGCAAAGCCAGATCCACCGCCTGTTTTAGTGTGAGTGTCCGTGTTTGCCCGGCCGCAGCCAGGGCGAAGAGAAGCAAGAATCCGCAGAGTCGCATCACTACTGAGCGTATCGCGGCGGGAGCCCCCGGTTCACTCGTAACGCAGCGCCGTCATCGGATCGGTCCGCGATGCCCGGTACGCCGGGCCGAACGCGGCGAGCGCAACGGAAGCCAGGACAACGAGAACTGCCGTAACGACGCTCACCGGATCGTGTGGTGCCAATCCAAACAATTGCGACCCCACCAGCCGGCTCACCCCATAGAACAAGGGCAGACCCAGCACCGTCCCGGCCACGGCCATAAGCATGGCTTCTTTCATCACCAGCCCAAGCACGGATACCCGCGCCTCGCCCAAGGCCACTCTCAGCCCGATCTCGCGCGTCCGTCTTTGAACCGAATACGCCATCACCCCGTACAGGCCTACAGCCGCCAGCAGCGTCGCCAGTGACGCGAACACCATGCAAAGATAGGCCACCGCACGTTCACCCGACAGTGACCGGTCCACCACCTGCTCAAGTGTCCGAATTTCGCCCAGGGCGACTCCGGAGGCCGCGGCGTCCACTTCCCGCCTCAACGCCGGAGCGATGCCCGCCGGGTCCATCGCCGTCTTCAGATAGATCGTAACTCCCCCCAGATCGTCCAGTTGCCGCCAAGGCAAAAACACCGCCCGCCGGTCCTGTTGACGCAGGTTGGCGTGCTTGGCGTTCTTCGTCACGCCCACGATCTCGACCAGAGCTTCGATGGGGCCGATTCGAAACCGCCTGCCGATCGGATTGCCTGACCCAAAGAAGTGCTTGGCGAACGCTTCGTTCACCACCGCAACTTGCTTTCCGCCTGTGGCATCCATCGGGTTAAACTCGCGGCCGGCCACGACCGGGATCCTCATTGCGTGAAAGAACCCGGCGTTGACGGCGTTGAAAATCGGATTCATGTCTTCGTCTTCTCTGTGCCGGTAGCCCTCAACCATGATGGAACTGCTCCACGTGCTGCCCTCCATTACCGGAACCGCCGCGCTGGCCACATCCGACACGCCAGGTAGCGCCTTCAACCTCTCCTCCAGTGCCGCCGTAACCGCCGGCACGCGCTCAACGGGATAACCCGCGCGTGAGACATCGATGGAAAAGGTCAGAGTCCGCGCCACAGGGAAACCCGGATCGACGTTCCGCAAATTGAGTAGCGTCCGGGCAAACAGTCCCGTTGCCGCCAGTAACAGCACGGAGAGGGCGACCTGCGTCACCACCAGGAACCGCCTCGCTTGCAACGCCCCGAACGCGCCCACCAGGGCCCCGCCCTGGTCCTTCAGCGCCGTGGCCAGATTCTGCCGTGATGCCCGGATCGCCGGCCCCATTCCGCTCAGCAGCGCCGCCAGGAGCGTGAGCGCGAACAGGAAACCCAGCACCCGCGCATCCAGATTCCACTCGATCCCTCCAGACGTGGCGCCATTCGGCAGCAGCGCGACAATGCCGTCCATCGTCCAGGCGGCGACGAATAGCCCCGCGAGTCCGCCCGCCAGCGCTAGCACCAGGCTCTCGGCGATGGTCTGGCGAAACAGGTGCGCCCCACCGGCACCCAAGGCTAGCCGTACGGCCACTTCCTTCTGCCTTGAAGCGCCCCTGGCTATCAGCAAGCCCGCGACATTGGCGCAGGCGATGAGGAGCACCAGCGCGGCCATTGACATCAGGACAATCGAGGGCGTGCCCGCCTCACGCTTCATACTGGGGATGCCCGCTCCGCCCGGTTCCAATTCGATTCGTTTAGCTATGAATTCCTTTCGAAACCGCGCCGACGGAGGCGTGTCAAACTCCCCTAGATCCTTCTCCAACAGCGGCCGGTACACCGGCAGCAATCCCGCCTCTGCCTGCTCCACTCCCATATTCGGTTTCAGCCGGCCAAACACTTGCAGCCACATGGATTGCCGGTCGTTCAGAGTGTCCCAGGTCGGAGTGACATGGGATTTCATCGCGATGGGGACAAATAAATCCGTGGTGCTTCCCCGCTCATACCCATGGAAACCCACTTGGGCCACTCCGATCACCGTCATTGGATGGTTGTTGATCCTGACCACCCGGCCCACCACGCCCGGGTCGCCGCCCATCCTGTTTCGCCAATAGTCGTAGCTGACAACGGTCACCGGATGCGCCCCGGCAGTCACATCGTCGGCGGGCTGCAACAGCCGTCCCATGTGCGAGCGTATGCCAAGCAACTCGAAATAGTTCCCGCTCACCAACTCGGACCGGGCCTCCTGGGCCTGCTGTCCGAGCCGAAGGTTCACCGTGGTCGGATAGCGGGCCGCCAGTCCGGCGAGAACGGCATTGCCGTCCCGAAGATCCTTGTACATCGGGAACGAAAAACTGTCGCGGCCATCCATTCGTCCCCTGTTGGGTCCCGGCGAGGAGAGCACCACTAGTTCGTTTGGCCGCTCCACCTGGAGGGGCCGGAACAGCACTTGGTCCAGAAGGTTAAAGATCGCCGTGTTCGCCCCAATGCCCAGGGCGAGCGACGCGATGGCAATCAATGCAAAAAGTGGCCGGCGGCGCAAGCCGCGTACGGCGTATTTGAAGTCAGCGATCCAATTCCAGGCCATGGCAGTTGATACCAGTGGATGCTGCACACCTCTCGCCATTCTCTATCTTACTGATTCCAAAAATGTGGATGCTGGCGGAGTTCGTTTGGTCGCTTCGAAAACGGCAATTCGCAGTCCCGAAAACGGACGCTCAGCCGCCGATCTTCTTCAGAAGTTTCTCCGCATCTTGCCTGGGCGGATCGTCGGGCGTAAGCGGCATAGAGAGGTAGCGGGACAGGAGTTTCCGTGCCTCTTCGGGGTTCCGTTTGGTCTCGACATAGACCTCAGCCTGCGCAAACAGCCGCTCCTTGCTGTCCGGCACGACGCGAGCAGCGTCAGCAAAAACAGCGTCGGCCTCCTTCACCCGGCCACGCCTGGCAAGGAACCGGGCCAGATCAACCAGTTTCCGGGGCGCAATGGAAACCGCCCGGCGAAGCTGTGCCTCGGCGCTGGCGTAATCCTTGGTCTTTTCGGCGATCTGGGCCTTGGCCGCATGGTACTCGGCCGCGTCAGTCTGCTTGATGCTGGGCAGTAGGCCTTCGGCCTTGTCGAGACCGCCGCCGAGGAAGCCGGGCGCCTCCAGATAGTACTGGAAGAGATCCTCAAGCGCTTCCATGTAAGCCGAATCGATTGCGACGGCCCGTTCAAACGCCTCGCGAGCCCGGTTGGCAAATCCCGGCGCTTGAAAGACGTTGGCGGTCTCGGCACGGCGGCCCCAGGCCTTGCCCAGCCAATTCTGGTAGGAGGCGTTGCGCGGATCGGCTGCGGCTGCCTTTTCCAGGATCTGAACTGACTGCTTGTAATCGCCCTGGTAGTACAGACATCTGCCGCTCAGAAACAGGACAGGGGCGGTCTGCGGCTGGTGCTTCAGAATGTCCAGCGCCCCATGGTAGTTTGTCTGCCGATAGAGCCGTTCCGCCTGCTCGAAGCCGGATCCTTGGGCGAGTGCGGCCTGTGCGAACAGGGCCACGAATCCCACAGCAGTCAGGGCAGCGGATCGGACAACCATCCTCTTTATTTTATCAACTGGGAGCATTTCTGAATCCCTACTAATTTGACGGACGGAGCCCGGCGCGCGTGACAACATAATTGCACCCTGCAGCGCAACAAATGCGCGGCGTCTGACGGACAGCATGTCTTTTCAATGAGTTACAGAATGGCGCTCAGCGTGCCCTGTTCTGAGCAGGAGGTTAAGAAAAGACATGATCCTGAGATTGACACTAGCAACGGTGATGGTGGCCGGCGCTTGCCTAGCCATCGACCCACCGCAAAACCGCCCCGCCAATGGCCAAGGCCAGAAGCAGGGCCAAATGAAGGGCAAGCGCAGTGGTCCGCGCGACGGCTCCGGTCCCATTCACACGCCCGGTACCGGTGGCGGCACGGGAGCCGGCACCCGCAGCGGCGGACAGCGCAGCGGCCGCAGGTAGGCGGCACGGAGGCGGCACGGAACGGAGGGCTACAGAGTCACTTGGCCCTCCGCTCGTTCCGCTTTCGATTTACGCTTCCTCCACCGTGCTGACGGGCTCTGGAGCGCGCAGGCCCTTTACCATCGATCGCCAAAGATTCAGCCTCCATGACCTGCTCCGTGAAGCATTGGCCGGACCCGGGATCGACAGGTCCAGCGACACCGCTTCTTGGATTGCCTTGCTCAGGTTCAGCATGGACAATCCAAAAGGAGACTCCAGCTTCGGCGGCTCGACATCTTTGATGGCCGATTGCAGCAGGTGGAATGCGTTGGGAATCATCGCAATTGGCTCAGCCCCCAGAATGGATACCACTGCCCTGTGATCGAGCCCGCTGTGGTAGCTGGCCCGGTTGAGAACGGTGTGTACCCGGTCGCCCAATCCCATCTCCTGGAACGTTTCCAGATTCCGGCGAGCATGGTGAAGTGAGGCGAAGTCGGTCGTGCAGACCTGGAAGATTGCTGAACTCCGCTGCATGACATCGACCGAATAGCGCTCCCAGTTGCCGGAATGGTCGAGAAACGCCAACCGGTAGCGGCCTTCGATGAATCCGAGCAACCGGTGAAGCTGGGGAGTGTCGATCCGGGTCCCAGGGTTCAGCCTGCCGGAACCGAGGATGTGGACATTCCCTCGGCGGACGATCAATCGTTCCCACAATGGATCGTCCAGCCGCTCCGCGTTTTGGACGGCGTCCTGGACCGAGGCACCGTCGTCAGCTTTCCAGAGGAAGCTCTGGACGCCGCAGTTCAGGTCCAGGTCGAGGAGAGCAATGTTGAGGTCCGCCGCCGCTTTCATCGAAAGCACCGTATGCATGAGCAGGCTTGATGCACCTGAACCAGGCTTGGCCGGAAAGAAACTGACCAGGTCGCCAAGATTCTGGGCCGGTTCAGGCAGATGCTCCAACTCTTCCTTCAATCGCTCCAGGCACTGGGCGAGTTGTGTATCATCGACTGGCGCCTGTAGCCATTCCCTCGCGCCAAAGCGCATGAGGAGGAGCAGATCGTCGTTCTCCACCCGGCTTGAGAACGCGACAAGGAGGGCCGAACGCTCAATCGACCGGAGAAACAGGAGAATCGGCATCGCCTTTTCCATGTCGTCGGTGCACAAGAAAACCATCCGAGGGTGTTCCCGGACGGCGAACGTCTCCAGTTTCTCCACACCTTCCGCGATAAGCAGGGTACGAACGGGAAGAAGCGGATTCACCCGCTCGATCGCGCCTCTGAAGATCCGGCTGGACTCCTCGTTGAGCCCAATGATCAGGGCTGGGTTGTCGCGCATTCCTCGTCCTCTCCGCAGGTCAGCCAGGACCCCATGGTAAAGATAGGTCGACC
>Ga0116171_10005643_pt1 | contig 10973 bp, 9 predicted proteins | sample AD_JPNHW2_MetaG_FD_89798 | JGI IMG/M metagenome (GOLD analysis project Ga0116171, IMG submission 89798) | Active sludge microbial communities of municipal wastewater-treating anaerobic digesters from Japan - AD_JPNHW2_MetaG | ecosystem: Engineered > Bioreactor > Anaerobic > Digestate | place...
AACCCGATCCCTGATGGGGGTCTGGAGGATACCAGGTCCATATGCCATCCCGGTACCGGTGGATACCGGCATTTCCCGTGGCAATCCACATATCATCGTCCCAGCGCTGGAGGGCACGGATCTGGCAGCTTTTTAAGAGTTCCTGATCGCGGATCACATAGTAGTCATGCCCGTTAAATACCTGGAGTCCGCTGCTGTACCCGATCCAGAGATTGCTGCCGGCATCATATTCAACCGCAGTCACAAAATCGTCCATCAGGCCGGTAGAGAAATTATCCCGGTTAATATATCGTGTACTCCAGCTCCCATCGTACGTCGACAGGCCAAATGCAGTCGCCACGAGCACTTCCCCGTGAGGGCCGTTGGTATAATCCATAATCTGGGTGGAATGGATAGAACCGGCTTCCGGTCGATAGAGCTGAACGGCAGGGTTACCGGGAGTGCTATAGGCACCCGTTCCCGGGATCATGCAGATACAACAGAGCAGGAAAAAAATAAAAAGATCAAATCTCGTGTGCAGCGCCATCTGCGCTCCTGACCGTGACTTTTCCCCCCTCGTTCGGGTAGAATGCCACGGTCCTGCCGGCCTTACCTCCTACCTCCTCTGCTGCAAGCCGTATATGGTTCTCGGCAAGCACAGCCCTGACCCGCTCCGCATTCCGCTCGCCGATATTGAGGTTATTGCCGAAATATTCAAACATGCATGCCCCCCCGGCCATCTTTGCCACGAGTGATGCTTTGTGGCAACCGGCATCATAGAGTTTCGCAAGGAGAAACGGCACAGCGGTGTCGGCATATTTTCCGGGGCGGTCGGTTCGTCCCGAACTGTCGGGCAGCATAATATGAACCATTGCCCCGACATGTTTTTCCTTGTCGTAAATAGTCAGGCCTATGCAGGAACCAAGGCCGATCGCCATCATGGGCACGGAACCTACGTGATGTTCGCCAATACCAATCATTACCGGTAATTTATTCGGGGCTGTTGGTTCAGTCATGCCAGTTCCGTGGGTATTATCCGGACTTCATCAGGTTCTCAAGGCGTTCGACAAACATGGCGAGCGTGGAGGTCTCCGGCATCATGATAATATCGCTGTCGATCTTGTGCTCCGCACAGACCAGTTCTGTAGAGAACAGCATGACCTCATCAATCTCCTCCTGCATCTGGGCGATCAGCGTCTGCATGGCCGCATGCGCCATATCTATGGTAAGCGAAGGGGGTGAGGGCAGCATGACAAACCCAAGGAGTTCTGCGGTCGCATCAAGGAATGCCGACGCCATAATATTTCCAACCTCGATAAGGGCGCTCTCATCCATCTCGTTGAGCGGCCGGTCCGGGTCGGTGAGTCCCAGCATCGTGTTGGTCAGGTGGACCGCAGATTTCCGGGAGATATAGAATATGATGTATCCCCCATGCGGGATCTCTCCCTGCAGCTCAAAGACAACAAGCGCTGCAGATTCCTCTCCCATATGGTTTGACAACTGGGAAATATCCACAACCTTGATCTTAGGGACGCTCATCTCGACCGAGCTTGACAGCATCTGGGACAGGGTCGTTGCTGCGTGCGCAGCTCCGATATTACCCAGTTCCTGCATTGCATCCATCTGAACTGATGACAATTTCATGATTTGTTCATTCCTGCATCGTGTTTACATCAAGAACAGGCACAACATCCCCATCTCCGAGGATGGTCACCCCACTGATACCTTTTGTGGTTCCGATAAAACTGCTCAACGGCTTTACGACAACTTCCTGCTTGCCTTCAACAGCATCGACGGGGATACAACATTTTCGTTTCTGGTACTGGACGACGATAAGGATCTCGCACCGGTCCGAACTCCCGACCATCTCGTTAAGCCAGAGGATCTGGAGCACTTCATCCCGAAGCATCGTCACATCGCCTTTCCCGATACGGTGCATCCCGTCCTTTTTGAAATTTGCCACTTCCACGATACTGCTGATGGGTATCGCAAGACGCCTGTTGCAGATCCGGACAATCATCACATCCACAATTGCCATGGTCGGCGGAAGGAGCAGTTCAAAGGTACTGCCTTTCCCGGGAACAGTATCCACCTTGATCGTGCCTTTGAGCGACTCGATGGACCGCTTTACCACATCAAGGCCGACACCCCTTCCCGATATATCCGTGATCTTGTCCGCAGTAGAGAACCCCGGCTGGAAGAGCAGGTCGATGGCCTGCTCCATGGAAAGGGTTGCTGCAACATCGGCTGTGATCAATCCTTTTTCCACGGCCTTTTTCTTAATCTTCTCTACGTTGATGCCGGCACCGTCATCGGTCAGTTCGATAATGACATTGTCCCGGTCGCGGTGTGCCGAGAGCCGGACCGTACCTTTCCGGGGCTTGCCGGCTTTTTCACGGACATCAGGAGCCTCGATCCCATGGTTCACGGCATTCCTGATCAGGTGGAGGAGGGGATCGTTGAGGCCGTCCATGACGCTCCGGTCAAGCTCGGTCTCCCCGCCTTCCATGATAAACTCCACTTCCTTGTGATCGTACTGGGCAACATCGCGGACAACCCGGGGCAGGCGGTTGAAGATGTGGGAGAGCGGGATCATGCGGATCGCCATCATCAGGCTCTGGAGATCGGAAACCGACCGCTCCACCATGCTGATCGCCTCGTCCATCTCCTTGATCTTATGCTCCTCCGCAATCTGCTTGAGCCGGCCCCGGTTGATCACCAGATCCTCGACAAGGTTCATGATATGGTCGAGCTGGGTGATGTCCACGCGCAGGTTTTTTATCTCCCGGTTCTTGTCTGCCCCGGCAGGCGGCTGCTTCTTATCCGCATCCTGTGATTTTTTTACCGGTGCAGCTTCGGTTGCCTGCGGAGCAGCCGGTGCTTCTGTCTGTTTGATCTCCACGGATGCGATCTCGGTCCCGAGAGCTGCGGTCTTTAAGGCTTCTTCGCCGGCCTCGCTTGCCAGGGCAAGGGTAACGGTCCCGTCAAATTTTCCTTCATCGATTGCCTCCTTTGACGGTTGCATGGAATGGATCGTACCGAGCGCTTCCAGGTTCTGGATTGCAATGAGCGCCCGGACATCTTTCATCATGCAGTCGGGAGCAACGATGATGGTCATTGCATACTCCGGCCCTGCATCCTGGGCCGCTGTATCCGACGACTGCAACTCCTCCTGTACTGAAATCTGCGTCTCCTGATGCGCAGGCGCGCCGGATTTTTCCTGACCCGGCGTACCGTGCTGCTGAAGCCATGTACGCAGTGAGCTCACCAGTTCGTCGGGATTTTTGGATGATGAATCGCCACCGGCTTCGATATCGTCCAGCATCTCTTCAATGAGATCGGTACAGGCAAGGAGAATGTTGCTGAGATCCGCAGACATCACAGCGTTGCCGTTCCGTATCAGCTGGAACACGTCCTCCATTGTGTGGCAGAGGCGCTCCATGTCCGCAAACCCCATGGATGCGGATGCACCCTTCAGCGTGTGGATAGACCGGAAGATCTCGTCAATTGCACTCTGGTCTGTACCTTTTTCCAGAACCAGCAGGTTTTTCACGAGGTTTTCATGATTTTCCCGTGATTCCGCAACAAAGAGAGATCGGTACTGCTCGAACTCAGACATGTCAATTCCCCGCCATATGCATCACGATTCGTTCCACAGCATCCGGGATTTTTGCTAAGGGGAGCACTTTGTCCACGGCATTCTTCTGGATGGCGGATCGTGCCATTCCGTAGACAAGGCAGTCTTTCTGATCGCAGATGATACTCGTTCCCCCCGCCTGCTTGATCGCATACGCCCCGGCGCCGGCATCGTTTCCCATGCCACTCAGGATCACCGCGACAATATTTTTCCCGTACACCTGTGCCGCAGATTCAAATGTCTTATCGACCGCAGGACGCACTGCATGGACCGGCGGAGCATTTGAATGAATGATCCTGCCGGTTTTTTTCCCGTCAGAGGTCAGCGCTGCTCCAATCATGGTGTGGACACCGGCCTTTGAAACAAGGATCGTACCCTCCTTGACGGTATCCCCGTTCTCGGTTTCCTTGACCGGCATATGTGCGATTCGGTTGAACCGGGCGGCAAGCGGAGCGGTAAATCCCACCGGCATATGCTGGGTGACAACAACACCTGCCGGCAGGTTTTCCGGGAGTTTCGAAAGGACAACATCAAGCATCGGCGGACCCCCCGCTGAAGAGCCGATCAGGACGACCCGTTCTGCAGCTCCGGAGATATTGTCGACTTTGTGAGGCGCAGTTTCATGAAAACTGGGCAGATCGGTTATAAGATGCTGTATTGTTGCGATCAGCTCGTCCCCGATCAGCCTGAGTTGTGGGACATCCTTTGGCTTGAGCATAAAATCGTCAGCCCCCAGCCGGATAGCCTCGTTGGTCATCTCGGCCCCTTCCGAGGTGAGCGAGCTGAACATCAGGGTTTTGGGGTGCCACGACACCGTCCTGAGTTCACGCAGGACCTCAAGGCCGTTCATCTTCGGCATCTCAATATCAAGGGTGATCAGATCCGGTTTCAGGGTTTCTATCTTCTCAAGGGCCTCAATGCCATTTGCTGCGGTTCCCACTATCTCGATCGATGGATCTTTTTGCAGCATATCCCGGATAACTGTCCGCATCAGAACGGAGTCATCGACAATGAGAACCTTTACCATAGCCGTCAGGACGCAAGGACGTTTTTGATCTCTTCAAGGACTTTTGGTGCCTGGAATGGCTTGACAATATAGCCCTTGGCACCGCTTTTAATGGCGAGTTTGACCATCTGCTCCTGTCCCACGGCGGTACACATGACCACCCGGGCTGCAGGATCAAGCTGCTTGATCGATTTTAATGCCTCGATCCCGTTTACCTTGGGCATGACCACATCCATGGTGACCAGATCGGGCTTGAGTTCCTTGTACTTGGCTACGGCCTCTTCACCGTTTGCAGCTTCACCGGCGATCGTGTGTCCCCCGGAGAAGAGGATATTTTTAAGAAGGGTTCTCATGAAGAGTGTATCATCAACTATCAGAATAGTTCCCATGAAGCATCAGACAGAGTATTGGTATATTATGATATAAATCAGTAGTGGAATAAAACAAAGTCAATTTTCAGTTTGTCTGGGTTTTTGTGGCATCAGAAATGTATCTTACGCCTTTTGTTGTCAACTGGACTTCCCTGCGTATGGTAACCACCTCTGCGATCCCCAGCTTGATGATCCTGTCGTAGATCTCGTCCAGTTGTTTGTGGGGTATGTTAAGCATGTTCTCGATGGCATGGGAATCCATCCCGGAGTATACGAGCATGGCAACCTGCTGGTCGAGTGCATCCAGCTCGGTTCCCTTCATATCCATGCCTTTTGTTGCATCCTTGAGGAAATTGGCCAGTACCTGGAGCGTGGAGAGGGGGCAGAGAACAAGACTCGATACCACTTCGCCGGATTCGACATGATCGATCCGGACGACGTCGGTCTGTTTTCCCTGAACATCCCTCTTTGTCAGATCGATTGCGGCAACATCCGAGAGCGGGACACAGACCTGCTTTACGGCACTGACAAACCAGATACCCGTCTTCACCACAACGATACTGCCCTTTTCCCATTGTGCATCCTTGATCATGACGCCGCCACGAATTGCGGGGGACATGAAGTATGCCATGAGACGGTACGCATTGCAGTTGGTAAGGAACAGGCGTTTTAAAATGACAAGAACCTTTTCCACACTGGCGACCCGTACGATCGTCTCCGGGTTTCCCTTGGCAGAGATAATGAGAATGTTCTTCTTTTCATCCAGGTCAAAAATGGATTTGAACAGGATCTCTTTTTCTACCGGCGCGGGAAAGGTAACCCGGTCTTCACCTACTGCAGCCTTGACAACGATCCACTTGCCGTCATGCTCAATTTTCAAGGGGACTTCTTTCATGAGTGACTCACGGATATTTTCATGACTTAACTATGTTTATTACAAGGATATATTACGCGAACGGGTTTATTTCATTCCCTGCGGGGAAGATTTTTTCTTTTTAATTCCTTTACCGGCCTCATTGAGATGGTCTGCCATTTCCTGAAGTTCTTTTTCAATATCTGTTGCCGGAGCCTGGAAATCCTTGAGTTCGCGAAGCAGGCTGACATCTTTCTCTTTTTTTACCTGCTTGATATCGGATGCAAGCGAACTCAGCATATCGTCATCGGAACCCGGGCCGCCCCCGGCGGCAAACGATGAGATATCCGACTGATCGGTGTCAGCTCCCGGCTCCGCGGCGGGGGTCATGGGTGTCGCCGGTATAAGATTACCGGTGCCGGATGACGGGGCAGCGGCGGGTACGGCTAATGCCGGGGATGGCTCAGCCGGACTGTCGTCACCCAGATCAACATCGTCAAGATTTATGCTGTCCAGATCTCCCAGGTTTTCATCGATCGCATCCCCGCCTTCGAGATTTTCGAATTCTTCAGGACCGGGCCCTGCGTGAGCTTTAAGGATTGCATCGGCTTCAGCATTCGTATCGGAGTCCGGAAGGGAGGGCATATCCAGATCCGGCATCGACAGATCCGCACTGCTATCCGCTGCACCCGCAGCGGCAGGAGCATCCGCAGAGGGAGCAATCACCGATGGCGATGCATCCAGATCCATCTCGTCCAGACCATCAAGAAGGCCGGTTTCCAGTTCTTCACCCGATAATGACAGGAACGGATCCGCCTCGTCCGGCATCTCTGCCGGAGGGGGCGCTGTACCTGCACCGCCACCTCCGCCCGCGGCTGCCGGAACGGTTGCGGCACTCTCCAGTGCAGAGCCCCTGCTGACTTTCTCCGAGATAGTACGATCCAGGAGTTTATTGATCTCATCGGGTTTTTTGGCGGGCTTCTTACGTTCCGTCAGAATACTTTTTAAGGAAAGTACCGAAGATGCCAGCAGTGAAACGTGCTTACTTATCCCCCCTCCTTTTTCCGGCGATTTTCTCTCGGGAGATTTCACAGGTTTTTTATCTGCGGGCTCTTTTGGAGCAACGGCTTTTTTCCCGCCAATCTCAATCGAGTCCAGGCGTTTCAGCAGGGGATTCTGGCGGAGGTTCTTAAACGAGAGTTTTGCAAGAGCAGCCTTGATCTCGGCGATTGTGATTGCACCAAGCACAAGAAGAAGGACAAAACCCACCACAATAATCAGCGGGAGCAGATAAATGAGGGGCAGATTTGCAAAAATCAGGACAGATCCAATTCCCACGATCGCTGCAAAAAGGATCAGCCTCCGTATATTCTCTTTCATGTCACACCCCCGTCCCGGATACACCGCTGCCGATATTTGTCAGCGCCTCTGAACTGAAGAAGAGCCCCACCACCATCGGTGCCAGCAGAAGGACAAGCCCGGTCAATATGCAGAATATTGCCGCGTAGAAATAATACATGTATCGGTCTCCTCCCCCAACGATGCGGGCAGCAATAATATTCGATACCGTCAGGATGGCAAGCGTGATGGAGACATAGGTCTGCATCGCTTCCTTGGGGAAATTGGAGAAAAGGTTCATCCCCCCGCCAAAGACTCCGCTCATGGATGCCCCGGAACCCTGCCCCCCGGAAGTGGCGGCCATCTCCTGGAACTTGGTCATCATGCTTGCGACCGAATCCGTCAGAACGACAAGGATCTGGTACAGGGCGACAAAGAGCCCGGTCATGGCGACATGCATCGGTACAAGAAGGACGATAAACCCCTTGGAGAGCATATCCTTTTTCTCACGGAGCAGGGTCTGTTCGAGCATGGAAGACCCCACCACCGTACCAATGGGTTCGGGCGGTCCGCCAAGGGCGACCGTATCGCGGTAAATGTTAAGATACTTGTAGATGAGGTTGCTGCCGGCTTCCCCGATAAACTTGTCCCAGACCTGTTTTTCATCAAGCCCGAGGTTAAGTTTGGAATATACGGAACTTATCAGGGGTTCAAGTGCGGGGAGGGATTTCCTGTCGATACTGCCCAGTGCATATACCGCAGTTGTTCCCTGCCCGCCCATGACCGCACCAAAACTCCTGATAAAGACGGAGAAATCGTTGTCCCTGAGGGTAATATTGTGATCATCGATAAACCCGATAATACCAAGAGGTGCCATCAGGACACCGGCAAGGATAAAGATCAGGCTTGAGGCAACGCCAAGGAGAGCGAGAACAACAACCCCTATCAACGTCAGGGGAACGATGATCTTCTCCATGGCATGGATAGTCTCCTGCTCTTTTGAGGAGCGTTCGACAAGACCGTGACTCTTGGGATCGTCAGGAACCGTTGTGTACATCAGGGTGATACCAAAAACGCAGATGGCAAGGATAATCCCATAAGACATGTTGAATGTCGATTGTATGTCGGAAGGTGCATAGATCACCACCGAGATCATGATGATAACGGCAATCACAGTCCCTGATAGGAGCATGGCGACGTAGGCATCTCCCCATTTCTGGAGCATGGACATCCCCTGTTCCAGCTGGTTCCGGTACACACTCCGGACTGTCGAAAGTTCGTTACTGAGGAAATCCTCATCCGGTACACCGGAGTCGATCGAGTTTGCGTACCGGTTGAGCATACTTTGCAGGATCTCATTTTGGGTCCGTTCGGCGACGATGGAGAGGGCCTCTGCGTAACTGTAGTTCCATTTTTTTACAAACGTATCCACTTTGCCGATGTATTTTGATGAAATATACTCGTGCCGGTTTGCTGCAAATGAAAAGATCTCAGGACGGGTTGCATTGGCAATCGCAAGCGATGCCATGTACGTGGTCATAAAAAGAAGATCCGCACCCATCTTCTTTCTTTCCTGGACTGCAGCCAGTTTCCCCTTAAGGTCAGAGACCGTTGAGGCAAACGGGATCTGCCGGGCAGGTTTGGCGGCCTGCTTATCATCAGGAGGAGGTGCGATTTCGTCTGGCATGATCACGAACCAATGGTGAGAAGCCCCTGTTTCTTGATCTTTGTTATCATATGGAAGAGATCCCAGAACTTGACATATCCGGCCTTGTGCAGGCGTTCAAGGATCTTTGCCCGTTTATCCACCTCAAGGTAGATCTCCGCTTTCCTGCTGTCGGGAATCCCCAGCATGGTTGCAATCTTGTTCTCAAGAAGAAATGAGCTGCCTTTTCCGGTCCAGACAAAGGTATCGCTGACCGGCTCCCACGTAAACATCTGGACAAACGTAAACCCCCCCGTCTCTGCATTGTAGCCGACCAGTTCGTTGCAGCTGATCATCCGGCGCACGGTCTGCCCGTCCGGCCGCTTTACGGCACTCTGGATGACGACAAGGTTGAGGTTATCGACATAGGTCTTGGGGATATTGATGGGGTCCCCGCAAAGACGCTGGATCAGTTTTTCCACCGAAGCAGCATGGAAGGTACTCATCACCGGGTGACCGGTCTGCATCGCACCAAAAGCAACGCTTCCTTCAACCCCGCGTATTTCCCCGACAAGGATCTGGTTCGGACGCTGACGGAGTGCAGCTTTCAGCAGGTCGAACATGGTGACCTCGCCGCCGGCACCACCGCTTTCGCCGCCCCCCTTGGCGAGAGCGACTTCCCGTACCCAGTTCCGGTGCGGGACATTGAGTTCCGGGGTATCCTCGATAGTCACGATCTTGTTTTCCGGGGGGATGAATGTGGTGATGGCATTAAGGAGCGTTGTCTTGCCACTGGCGGTTTCACCGCTCACGAACATCGACATCCCGTACTCGACACAGATCCAGAGATACGCCGCAGCGGTATAGTCGATACCATTGCTTTCGACGATGTTTAAGATAGAAAGCGGGACCTCGTTCACCTTACGGATCGTAAAGTTACTGCCGTGTTTGGAGATGGCAGTACCATATACAATGTTGATACGCGACCCGTCAGGGAGGGTGGCATCGACAACAGGGCTCCGGTAGGTAATCGGGCGCTTGATCCGTTCGGCGACTTTTACCACGAATTCGTCCAGTTCGCTCGATACCTTGAACTCAATAACCGATTTTAAACCTTTAAAGATCTTGTGTTCGATAAAGATGGGACCGACACCGTCACAGGAGATATCTTCGATATAACTGTCTGAAAGGAACGGCTTTAAGACACCCATATCGATCTTGTCCCGGACAAGCAGGTATTCGATGGCCTGGTACTCCACTTTGGAAAGGATAATTTTACCGTCAGGGGTGATAGGAATATTTTTGCTCTTTTTATTGGATTTCATCTTTTTTTGTGCAGTAAAATCCGTGTTCAGGAAGGTGACCAGCTTGGAAGATGCGCCTTTTTCCGTCTCTTTTTTTGTCATGCTGGCGATATCGACACCAGGTGGTTTAACGATGGCAACCGTGGCAAGCATCTTTTTTATGACGTCCGCCCGCTCCTTGTCCGTGGTCGGGTCTGTTTCAAGGCCGTCAATAAGGTCGATAAGTTTGGTCTCGATTACCGGCAGGATATCGCTGACACTGTGGAGAAAGGACGGTTCGATGGGGATGTAGAAGTTTCTTACATCATCCGGGTCGGGCAGGATATGCACAAAGGTGGTATCGTTGACCGGGTAGATGATGTTCGGGTTTTTCATGTTGCGGACATCTTTTTTGAGCTCCGATAAGAAGAGGGGGATCCCATAGGTATTCACCGGGAATGTGTGGAGGTACTCCAGAAGGTGCGGGCTGTTCTGCACGTATTCCTTTGCATTGGCCGGCAGCATCTTGAATAAGGCATCCGATTCGAGATCGGCATACAGGTCGACGTCGAGGTCAACTGCTTCAGGTTTGAACGGCAGGTTAACTGCAACGGAAAGTGAGCCCATACATCATATCCTCGCAAAACTCATCGGAATCACTTTCATTCCATATCCCGGATGTACTTCGAAACTGACAAGGTTTCCGGTGGTCTTCCGTGCACCACGGACCTTGATCACTTCCATAACCATCACGTATTTGTCACCGACAAGGGCTTTTTTCATATTCAGGTGGGCATCGCAGATGGAACGGATCCGCACAAGCGTATCTTCCTCGAATGCATACGTATGGAGCGTGACAAG
>Ga0116171_10005644_pt1 | contig 10971 bp, 15 predicted proteins | sample AD_JPNHW2_MetaG_FD_89798 | JGI IMG/M metagenome (GOLD analysis project Ga0116171, IMG submission 89798) | Active sludge microbial communities of municipal wastewater-treating anaerobic digesters from Japan - AD_JPNHW2_MetaG | ecosystem: Engineered > Bioreactor > Anaerobic > Digestate | place...
ACAAACATTGGAGGATATCAGAAAAATTTCTGGATTTGGTGATATCAAATTAGAAAAATACGGTAAAGTTTTTTTGAAAGAATTGGTTGATTATTGTAAACAACACAAATTGGATTCTAAAATTAATGAAAAAGTTCCGAAAAGAGAAAGAAGTAAAAAAGTATGAATAAAAAATTTATAATTATTGCCACGGTTTTTATTGATGTACTGGGCATGGGAATTATCATTCCGACTTTGCCATTTTATGTAGAATCATTTGGAGTTTCTGCTTTTGTGGTGACACTTTTGTTTTGTGTTTTTTCTTTTTTCTCTTTTTTTAGTGCGCCTTTTTTGGGTGCATTGTCTGATAAGATAGGTCGTCGTCCGGTAATGATACTTAGTATTTGTAGTACGGCTTTGGGTTGGTTGATTTTTGCCAGTGCCAAAAATATTTGGTTTTTGTTTTTAGGCAGAATTATAGACGGTTTAGCGGCAGGAAATTTTTCTACTGCGCAAAGTTATTTGACGGATATTGCCAAAGATGAAAAAGAACGAACAAAAAATTTAGGTTTGATTGGAGCGGTATTCGGTGTAGCTTTTATCATTGGTCCGGCAATCGGAGGTTTGCTTAGTAAAGTTTCAGCAACTTTTCCTTTTTGGTGTGTAGGTATTTTGGCTTGTTTGAACGCGGTAAATACTTATTTTAATTTACCAGAATCACACTTAAACAGAAATAAAGAACATAAAATTTCTTTAAATCCTTTTGTGCCAATAATGCGTATTTTGAAAGATAAAAAAATATTACCCGGTTTTTCAGTCTGGTTTTTATTTGGTTTAGCGATAGCCGTTCAACAATCCGTATTTGCTTTATATTTAGGAAAGGTTTTTTCTCTGGGAGCTTTTGCTTCTGGTTTATTTATGACAGGCACAGGAATAATAATTATTTTGAATCAAGGTTTTCTTTTGCCAAAATTTTGGTTGAATAAATTTAAAGAAAGAGATCTAGAACTTTTTATGACCGGAGTTTTTGCAATAGGTTTTTTATTACTAAGCACTTCAATACTAGGCATTTTTATTATTGGTCTTATTGGGACAACATTTGGTCAATCTATTTTGAGAGTAGTTTTGACTTCACAAATTGTAGGAAATAGTTTAGAAAGAAAAGGGGAGACCCTTGGTGCTATGACAGCAGTAATGTCGTTAGCAATGATTATCGGGCCTTTGGTAGCTGGTGCTTTGTTTGTTTCGCACGTAAAGTGGCCATTTATCATTAGCGGTATTTTGTCTTTGATTTCTTTGATCATTCTATATTATAATAGAAAAAGGATGAATAAATTTGATTTACAAGCAGAAGCGCAAAATGATCAAACCATAATTTAATAAATTTTAAACTAAAATATCCGTTTGCTTAAGGCAGACGGATATTTTATTTTATTTGAATGGTTCTATTTTTGTAAAATCTGGAACTAAATTTTCTTGGCTTTTTTCTCCTTGTAACCAGCCATTTTCAAAACCAAGATCTAGTAAATAATTATACACTTTTTCAAATTCTTCCTTAGTTACTATTTTAGTTAATTCTGGAAAATTGTTTGCTTTATACATTGGCAAATATTGATTCATCAAACTTATGTAAATATCTAAATCAATTTCAAATAATTTTTTTAATACGCCAAAACTATTTTCTAAATTATTTGGCAAAACTAAATGTCTGATTATTATTCCGCGTGTGGCTTTATTATTTATAATTTGTAGATGTCCGACTTGTCGCAACATTTCTTCAATAGCTTTTGTAGCAGTTTCAAAATAATTTTTTATGCCTGAATATTTAAAAGCTAGTTCGTCATCACTATATTTAAAATCAGGTAAGTAGATATCTATTAGTCCGTCCATACTTTTGATAATTTCTTTATCTTCATAAGCATTACTATTCCAAACAATCGGAATTTTTAACCCTTTTTCTTTCGCCGATAAAATAGCTTCTTTTATTTGTTTGTGCCAAATAGTTGGGGTAACTAAATCAATATTATTAGCACCTTGGTTTTGTAATTCCATCATGATATTTGTCAGTTCTTCAATAGAATAAAGCTTACCCAAATTTTCTTGGGAGATTTGGTAGTTTTGACAAAAAACACAGTGGAGGTTGCATCCGCTAAAAAAAATACCACCAGCCGGAGTCAGGGGCGGTTCTTCTCCTTCGTGTAGTCCATACCAGGCAATTTTGACTTGATTCATAGTGGAAATGGGATTATTTATAAAACTTTAGCATAGGTAGAGTAAAAAATCCACTATATACAAAAAGCCAAATTTTTATATTATATGTGTATCAATTACTAATTTTTTAATCTTATGTTTCAGCGTTTTTTAATCAAATTGAATAGGTTATCAGCTTGGGCATTGCTTTTTTGTATGTTGGCCTATGGTATTAGTGGCTATGGAATGACCAAAGGTATTATTGATTACAATTTAGCTACCAATATCCATCTTTATTTGTTAGGTCCAATAGCTTTGACTGCTTTTGTTATTCATACAGCTTGGGCTATTCATTTGGCTTTAATACGTTGGGGAATATGGAATAAAATCACCAAAGTTTTATTATTTATTGTATATTTAATTATTATAACCACTTTTGTTTATTTTGATGTTTTTATTTCTTTAGCGACAAGTTTTAATAGTAGTAATAATCAAAATTTATCAACAGCAGGTGTTGTGACAGAAAAAATTTTTACAACTGCGGAATTGGCTCAATATAATGGTTTAAATGGACAACCGGCTTATGTAGCCGTTGAAGGTGTTGTTTATGACTTATCTTCAGTTTTTAGCAATGGAATACACAAAGGACATTTGGCAGGTAAAGATCTAACAAAAGATTTTGATAGTATTCACAGTCGTTCTATCCTGCAAAAATTTCCTATTGTCGGAATTTTAAAATAATTTTATGAAAAATTCGGTTTTTAAAGTATTTATTACCGTTATTTTTTATTTTTTTCTTTATGCTTTGTTAGGTTGGTTTATTGATACCTGTTATTGTTCTTTCGTTGATGGCCGTTTGGTTTTTGGTGGAATGTTTAAGAGTTTTTTTCTTCCTGTACCGCTGGCTCCGATTTACGGTTTTGGCGCTTTGACACTTATTGGTTTTTCCAAATTTTTGGAAAGTAAGGGTCATACTTTACTCCTTTTATTTTCCGGTCTGATTTTGTCATTTGTAGAATATATCGGTGGAATTTTTACGGTTGGTGTTTTGCAACATCGCGCTTGGGATTATAGTCAAAATTTTGCCAATTTGGGCGGGCATATTGATTTATGGCATGGATTTTTGTGGATGATACTGGGCTGGTTTTTTGTGCGTTATTTTCATCCGGTCAATAAAAATTTTGTAGAAAAAATTTTGAAGATAAATAAGTAATTTTTATGAAAATTAATAAAAAAATATTAACTAAAATAGAAAGTGAAGCTAAAAAATATTTTATAGGTGCCAGCGGTTGTCATGACTGGTCTCATATAGATAGAGTAAGAAATTTAGCTCTTCATATCGGGAAAAAAGAAAAAGCCGATTTAAAAGTTTTGGAGGCAGCTTGTTTATTACATGATATTGGTAGAAAAGAAGAAATGGATAGTAATGGAAAATTTTGTCATGCGGAAAAGGGTGCGGAATTGGCGGAAAAATTTTTGAATAAATTAAAAATAGATAAAAACATTGTTGACAATATCAAACATTGTGTTATCAGTCATCGTTCTCGAAATGATTTTATTCCTCAAACCACAGAAGCCAAAGTATTGTTTGATGCCGACAAATTGGATAGTATCGGAGCGGTCGGAGTGGGTAGAGATTTTTTATTTGCCGGTTATATCAAAAAAACAATGTATACAGGCAGGGAAAAAGAATTGGTAAAACAAGGAAAAGACATGTCTTATTCCGATGATGATTCGGCAATTATGTAATTTGAATTTAAATTAAAAAAAGTAAAAAATAAAATTTTAACCAAAACTGGTAAAAAAATTGCCAAGAATAGACATGAATATATGGTAAATTTTTTTAAAAAGTTTGATAGAGAAATTAAAGGTTTAGAATAATTTTATATGGAGGAAAAACATAATTGTCAAAGTATAAAAAATAAACCTCCGTCATTCTTTTTTCAAAAAGGTATTGGAAAAGGGGGTAAAGTCCTTATTTTAGGGGAATCATTAGGAAAAGACAGTTTATTGCATCAAGGAAAAGCTTTTTATACTGCTTCTGGTAAAATTGTACCCACTGGAAAAAGATTAAATGAAGAATTATCTATTCTAAATTTATTTTTTGAAAAATGTGCGTTTACTGAAATTGCCAAATGTTATCTTGGAAACAATAGGAAAATATTAAAAACTTGCGGTTTGAAATCAGGAGGTCATTTCATTTCTCAATTAAAAGCTTATAAAATAAAATTAGTTATTTCTCTTGGGGTTACAACAAAAGATATTTTGGAAAAAATATTTGATAGCAAATTGACGATGGGGGAAATAACTAAAGTTGAAAGTAAATGGAATATTTTACCTGTTTACCACCCATCTCCGGCTAGTCCACATGGACATAAAAAAAATTTGTTGATAATTGCAAAAAATAAAAAAGAGATTGAAAAAATAATTTAGTATGGCAAACAAAAAAATCTTTGTTTATGACAAGATGCAGAAGAATTATAAATATGTTTTATCTGCACCAACAGGTAAAAATTTTGATCCAGAATTTAAACCGCAGTTAACACCAAAAGAAATGTTGGAACTTGGAGTTTTTGGTGGAAGATATATGACTGATTGTAAAAAAGAGTTTCCGAAAAGTTGGTTTGTTAAAGCTAAACTTTGTTCACAAAAACATGATGCTAAATTAAATTTTTTTAAAATCAACGCTTCACAACCTCTTACTGTTTGGCGTAAAAATGGTTGGATGCACCCTGACGATCCGCGAGGTTGGTTTCAGTGGTATTGTCGTTATTATATGGGCAGGCGTCATTCTGATGACAAGCGGCAAATAAAGCGTTGGAAGGCCTTTGTAAGGCATCTTAGCGCGGTTAGGAACAGTTGTCGCCCGCGAGACTATAGTTGTCATCGTCGTCAAAGGCAGGCATTATTACATTGGGCTTACGATAGTCGTAAAATTTGATAAAATATGTTAAAATATAAAAAATTAATTATTTAATTTAAAATATTATGCGAAAAACAATTTTAGTAGTATGTTTGGTCTGTTCTTTAGTAATTTTTGCCGGTTGTGGCAAAAAAGAGGAAAATAAAAATGAGACTGGTAGTCAAACCAAACAAACAGAAGGGAAATTTATGGGCACCTTTCGAGATTTGATGAAAAAAGGTGAAGCGGTTAAATGTGAATACAAAGTAACCACAGAAGGGTTTGAACAAAAAAATACTTTGTATGTTAGTGGTGAAAAAATGAGAATGGATGGGGCAACAAAAATGTCTGGACAAAAAGACATAATAAATCACATGATAAATATTGATGACTATACTTATTTTTGGAATGAAGACGGTACAAACAAAGGTACAAAAATGAAAATAGAATCAAAAGATAATAGTGAAGAGTTGGCTACCGTTCAAGATCAAAATATGCAAATTGATTTGGATACAGCGATGGACATGGATTGTAATAAATGGAATGAAGATAAATCTTTATTTACTCTACCAAGTAGTATTGAGTTTAGCGATTTGTCAGAAATGATGAAGAGTTTAGGCAATGGAAATCTTTGTGCATCATGCGATTATCTTTCAGGGAAAGATAAAACAGAATGCCAAACAAATATGTGTAAATAATTTTTAAAGTATGTCTAAATTTAATATTTTGGGAGTATATGTTGGAAACAGGGTTAAAACTTCGGAAGCAGTACAAAAAGTTTTAACTGATTTTGGGTGTAGTATTAAATTACGCATTGGTTTACATGAAGCGGATGATAAAAAATGTTCAGTGGATGGTTTGATAATATTGCAAATTTTTGGCGGAGCCAAAGAAACACAAAAAATAAAAAAACAATTGGTTAAAATTTCTGGGGTAAAAATTAAAGAAATGGTATTTTAAAAACCTCCCCTAACCCCCTCCTTGAAAAGGAGGGGTAATAGTATTTTCCCATCCTCTCTGAGGAGGGGCGAGGGGTGGTGTAATAAAAAGCGGCCTAGAGGCCGCTTTTTAGTTTTTTAATTATTTTATTGGCTTCATCTTCGCCCGCATCAATTATTTCTGTGGCTTTGAAAAAGTCGTACCAACTGTATTGTCCGACTTTAGGTTTTATAATTACTTGCGCTTTTTCACAATTGGCCGCAGCTAGATGATGGCGCAATAAAAGTAAACTGTTGTTAATGGTATTGAAAAGATTGGTTGTTCCGTTTTTCTTTTTACTAAAATAATCAGCATCTAAATTGACGGCAATAATCAAATCTGCGCCGGCTTTCAATAGGGGAGACGCCGGCACAGGCAGAGAAAAACAACCATCTATTAAAACAGTCTCTTTATTTTTTACAGGATTAAAAACCAGGGGTAGCGAAGAACTGGCACGTAAAGCGGGAATTATTTTTCCACTTTTAAAAATTTTTATTTCTGCAGTTAACAAATCGGTTGCTGTAACAAATAAAGGTTTTTTCAAATTTTTAAATTCCAAATCACCTAATTCTGATTTTAAAAAATTAACCAGTTTTTCTCCGCCAAATAAACCGTCTTTGAATTTTGGGTCAAGCAAAGAATAAATTTTTTTCCAATCGGTGGAAGTTGCCAAATGTTCCAAATGATTAACAGTAACTCCGGCCGCATAAAAAGCGCCAATTATGGCTCCCATACTGGTTCCGGCGATAAAATCAATTTTAATTTTATTTCTTTCTAGAGCTTTTAATACACCGATATGAGCTAAACCACGTGCTCCACCTCCGCCTAAAGCTAATCCTATTTTCATAAAATATGAATATAAAACTATTTTAACAAAAATTTGTCGTTAGGGCAAACCAAAATGGACAAAGTGGGTCTTATTTGATAAGATATTTATATAAAATATGTTTCTATGAATATTTTTTTGGCTATAGCAGCTATAATTTTATTGTTTATAATTTTGGGCTATGGAGCCGATTTGGTAGTTTTGAATTTGAGACAGATAGGTAAAAAACTAGGTATAAATGTCCTTTTTTTAGGTATTATTTTGGGTCTTTTTACCAGTTTGCCGGAAATGTCCATAGGTATAAATTCCGTAATCAAAGAAGTGCCGGAAATGTCGGCCGGCAATCTTTTTGGTGGAATTTTAGTAATAATCGGTTTGATATTAGGATCTTCTCTTTTGCTTAATCGAGAAGTTAAGACAGATGGAGATCTTAAATTCGTTTTGCCTTTGTCTCTATCAATTTTATTGCCTTTGATTTTGAGTTTGGATGGACTTCTTTCGATTTACGATGGATTTGTTATGATTGCCGTTTATTTGCTTTTGATCTGGTCTATTTATAGACAAACCAAAAATTCGGAAATTCCGATTATTGAGATAGTCGATCGTCGGTTTTTAGCCAAGGAAATATTTTTGACAATTATTGGATTTGTTATGATTGTGGTTTCTGCGGGGTTGGTTGTGCGTTTATCAACTTATCTTTTGTATGTCTTTTCCGTTTCGCCTTTTGTTATAGGATTGTTGGTTTTTTCACTCGGTACTAACTTGCCGGAGATTACTGTCGCATTAAAGGCTTGGAGGAAAAAGAGCAGTGAACTGTCTGTTAGTAATTTGATGGGTTCGGCAGTGGCCAATGTTTTTATTTTTGGTGTTACTTGTTCTATTATGCCAGCAAAAATTATTTTAAACAAAGAATATTTTTTGTTAGCAATTTCACTGATTGTTATGATTTGTTGTTTCGGACTTTTTTACAGAACCGGAAAAAAGATGACGGCTTATGAGGGTGCGATTTTGTTAGCTATTTATTTTATATTTGTGATTTTGCAATTTTCATTTTTAGCTTGATATGACTTTTTTATATATTATACTTTTCTCTCTGTACGCTTTTTTGATTTGGCGAGATTTTAAAGCAGGTGTTTGGATGTTGTTATTTTTTTTACCGTTTTACAGTTTGCGTTTTGATATATTAGGATTGCCCAGTACTGTTTTGGAAGGCGCTTTTTTAGTTTTGAGTTTGGTTTGGTTTTTGAAATACTTCAAAGATGACAAGATAAGATTATTATCTTTCTTGAAAGAACGTCGCTATTTTAATTTGGTGATTTTTTTATTTTTGGCTTTTGCTCTTGTCGGGGTGGCGAATAATCCCGGATGGCTGAAGGGTTTGGGGATTTGGCGCGCGTATTTTTTGGAGCCGATAATTATTTTTTACATTTTGATAGCAAGAAATACTAAAATCGGGGATTTAATTTGGGGTTTGTTGTTTTGTTCTTTGCCTGTATCTATACTTTCTATTTTTCAAATGTTTACGGGATGGGGAATATATACGCAACAGTGGTCCGTTTGGCCGGGACGACGCGTGACTGCTTTTTTTACTTCACCAAATTCCGTGGCTTTGTACTTGGAAATGATTTTTTTGATTAATACTGCTCTAGTTTGGTATTTGCACAAAAAAGACGAAAAGAAAAAAAGGAATTTTGCTATTTTGACTTTAATTTTGAATTTTTTGGCCATTGGTTTTTCTTTTTCTCAAGGCGGATGGATCGCTATTGCCGTCGGCTTCGCGTTGTTTTTGTTTTTGATGGGTTATAAAAAAACAGTGATTGGATTGATTATTGCCGGAGTACTTGTTTTGGCCTTGTTGCCTGCGGCACGCGAAGTTGTTACGTTTTCCGATCAAGCCGGGAAGAACAGATTGATTTTGTGGCAAAAAACGCAAAATTATATTTTTTCGTCGCCCACACATTTTTTCTTGGGCGCGGGTTTACGTCGTTTTTACAGCGATATTCAAAAACCTCTGGCCAACGTGGTGATGGAACCTCTCATTTATCCGCACAACATTATTTTGAATTTTTGGTCGGAAATCGGATTGTTTGGACTGTTGTCATTTCTTTTTATTTATATAACTTTACTTTGGCAAAGTTTTGTTTTATACGGAAAAAATAAGCTTTGGGGCGCGGCAATGCTTGGTGCCTGGCTGATATTTCTTGTTCATGGTTTGGTAGATGTGCCTTATTTTAAAAATGACTTGTCTTTTTTGTTTTGGATTTTTGCGGTTTTAACTTTTTGCTTTAATCGCGAAAAATTATGATGGAGTTTATTTTTCGTTTATCGATGGCTCCTGGAGTGATAATGCATGAATTGGCTCATGCGTTATTTTGTATTTTTAGCGGAGTAAAAATTTATAAAATAAAATTATTTTCTTTTAATATTAGAAGTAAAGTAGCTGGCTATGTGACTCATGAAGAACCGGAAAGTTTTTGGCAAAACTTTTTGATAACCTTTGGACCGTTTATTATAAATTCTTTAACTACTTTATTTTTATTTGCTTTGATAAAACCACCGTATTTGATTTGGCAAAATACCTTATATTTATGGTTGGGATTAGTAATTGGTTTACAAGCTATACCCTCAACAGGGGATGCGGAGTCTTTATTTAGTACGTCCAATCGTCGAATTTTGAGAAATCCATTAATTTTGATTGCTTACCCGTTTGTTTTTTTGATTTATTTATTGAATTGGTTAAAAAGAATAAATTTTGATTTAGTTTACGTGATACTTTTATTTTGGTTGGGGAATATTGTTTTGAAAGGTTAATTAAAAAATCCACTCTTAAATAAGAATGGATTTTTTAAAAATATAAATTATATTTATTTTTTTAAAAATTTTTCTTCATTAAACATTAATACCAAAACAACCAAAAAAGAAACCATAAAGGCAATAAAATATTTTTCTAAACCAACCGCGATACCTACGGCTGCCATCATCCATAATCCTGCAGCTGTAGTCAAGCCAGATATTTTATCATCTTTGTGTAAAATAGCCCCTGCGCCCAAGAAACCAATACCTACAATAATTTGAGCAATAATTCTGGCTGCATCAGTTGGAAAAGATAAAACAGCTAAAAGGGTAAAAAGAGCCGAACCGCCGGTAACTAAGGCATAAGTTCGAATTCCTGCAGCTTTACCTATTTTTTCTCTTTGTATACCCACCAAACCACCGAGTAATAGGGCTACAAACACCTGACCAACGTAATATAACTCTTTAATTAAGGGTGACCAATCTATATTTTGCATATTTTTTATATTAATTTTTCTTTATTATATCACTTATTGACTTTATTGTGAATTTTTGATATATTATCACTTGCAAAATTAGTAAACAAAAAAATTCACATTTTGGGCCCATAGCTCAGCTGGTAGAGCGGCGCCTTTGCAAGGCGATGGTCAGGAGTTCGAATCCCCTTGGGTCCACTAAATAATACAATAGTTTGTATTATTTTGGGATGAGAACGCCGGAACGTTGTCGAGTGACGCAGAAGAGCGAACGAGACCGTGAGGCGGTGGCTAGCCAGAGTTTACGGAAGTAAACGAGAGGCGAAGCCGAATCCCCTTGGGTCCACCAACAACACAACAGTTTGTGTTGTTTTACAAAAAGCCGAGGTAGCTCAGTGGTAGAGCGAAGGACTGAATTTCGGTCCATTCTGAAGTAATCCAGAATTAAAAATTGGGTGAATTCGGGGAAACCCCTTTGGGGCAATCCCGAGCCAAGCTGGAGTGACATAACTTCTCCAGAAGGTGTAGAGACTAACAGGTGAGCGTCAACAATAATCCTGTAAATAGCGCCCAACATCCTAAATAGGATGATGATATAGTCCGATCCTTGAAGTAATTCAAGAAAAAAAAGGAAAATCCTTGCGTCGCGGGTCCGATCCCCGCCCTCGGCACTTGTAAACAATTAAAACCCGTGGTATTATTACTTATATAATATATGTCACGGGTTTTATGTTTAGAAAGCAAGAGGCAATAAAATTAAGAAAAAAGGGTTTTTTTTATAATAAAATCAAGAAAAAAAAAAAAAAACCAAAAGAAAAAAAAAAAAA
>Ga0116171_10005648_pt1 | contig 10959 bp, 10 predicted proteins | sample AD_JPNHW2_MetaG_FD_89798 | JGI IMG/M metagenome (GOLD analysis project Ga0116171, IMG submission 89798) | Active sludge microbial communities of municipal wastewater-treating anaerobic digesters from Japan - AD_JPNHW2_MetaG | ecosystem: Engineered > Bioreactor > Anaerobic > Digestate | place...
CAAATGAATTGGGAGCTATTAATACATTATTCCCGATATTAATCTTTCCCACTAAAACCGACCCAGTACCGATCCAAACATTATCACCAAGTGTGGGTCTGCCCTTCCTCTCACCTGTAATCCCCCGGCCAATCGTAACACAATGGCCAATATTGCAATTTCTGCCAATCCGTACAGGCCCTATGATGACAGAGCCACAATGACTGGTTAGATAAAAGCCATCCCCAATCTTTGCTTCCGGACTTATTTCAAAACCATATTTAAACCTGTATCTTTGTAACAGGAACCTGAAAAGCAGACCGGAGAGAGACTTACTGCCGTGCGAGGCAACTTTTCTAAGGAGGAACGTATACCTGAATCCAGGGTAAGACAAACCCTTGATCAATCCTCTGAATCCGTGTAATCCAAAGTGACGGTATAGGTCTGCTTCTATTGTCTTATCCATTCCTGCTTCTTTATTCTGTCCTAATATTCACAACGCCAATTACTTTTTAATAAGTATCCCCGCTTTTTCATCAGTATCGATCAACTCAATATTAACTCCGTATTTTGCCAGCATAAATGCTATGTCATGATTATTAAATGCTTCTCCCGGCTGCGGTGGTACAAGGGTTAACAGACCTTTCCCCTTCAACCCTTCCATCTCCTCCTTAATGTTATCAACCCTGAAACAGATATGATGAAAACCACCACCCTTATTCACAAAATTTAATAACGACTGATTCCCCGGAACCGGTTCAATCAGTTTAATCATAATACTATCCTCCCTGGACAGAAAAGCAACTCTGACTTTTTGTAGGGTATTTTCCACCACCGAGGTCATCTGCCTGTACCCAAAGACATGCTCCCAATAAAAGATGCCTTCTTCTATATCCTTGATTGCAAAACAGATATGATCTATTCTCATAGATAATGTTCTATTAACTCTTTCGTTTCCTTTATATGAGCCTTGGATGAAGCTCCGAAAAGGACTGACTCTATCCTGGGGAAATTGCCGAGGTACTCGATAGCTTCCTTTGGTCTGAGTGCCCCGGCTGCAAGCACCTGCATGGCTATTGGCCTGAACTCTTTCTCTCTTAGATACTTTTCGTAAATCTCCTTGCCTCCAGACATCCTGAATCCGATCTTGTTTATTGAGGAGCAGATAATCGGATTCTTGATCCCCACTGAATTAAGAGCATCGAGCAGAGCCGGCATATTCATTGTTATATAACCGGGTTCTGAATTGTACTTCTTTCTTATATACTCGTCATAAGCAATAAAGGCATCATATGCCTTCATTCCAAGTATCATGTCAGTAACAACATTCTGAATAAAGATTACAGGGGTTTTTATTCCTTTAAACATCTTCATCTCGGCATCAATAAGTATTTCCATCAACTTAAGGAAATCCTTGCTGAGATATGCCATGCCACCTTTTGCGAATGTTCCAAAAATATTGCCGGGGACATATTGTTTGATTGTTCCAATAATTCCAAGCTCAGTTACTGCGTTGGCATATTTGTGTGCATAAGGCATCCCGGGAAATATTTGAAAATCATGGTACTTTTCCGGATTAGCTCTCATATGGTCACAAATATTTGCTATCCTGTCATGCGTGGTGCACATGAAAGTATTTATCCCTGTCTCAATCGCCTGATCAAGGACACGGATTATTGCAGAATCTTCCTTGAACCTGACAGCCTGTTCTCTAGACTTTTCATCGGAGAGATGGTTTACAGCAAAAAACTGGTTATCGCCAAATAAAACTTTGTCCATTTTCATTCCTTATCTTTTTGAATCTGCAATAATAAGTTCCATTGCCCTGTCAGTCTCGAGCGCCTGCCGAAAAGTATTTATTTCAGGTTGTTTCCCTGAAATCACATTCCGCACAAAGTAGTCGATCTGAGCGGTATACTCTTCCCCCCGTAGATAAAAGTCAACCGGAATTGCCAGATCAGTCAGGTATTTGATGGTCCACCCCCTGTCAAAACTATTATTCCTGTCCGGTTCTTTAAGATAAATCTTTAGTTCAGTGGCATCACAGATCATCTTCCCCTTTTCTCCTATTACAGAAATTGAGGTCGACATCTTTCGATAAGTCTCGTCGCTCCAGTTTACCGACAGTATTCCTGTTAATCCAGTTTCCAGTTTCAGGACTGAATAAACTGCATCTTCAACTTCTTTTGAATATATCTTCTTCAATTGAGATCCGCGGGCTTCAACAGGCTTTCCGATTATTTCCTGAATCAGGTTTATAACATGTGAGGCATAGTCAAAAAGGCATCCCCCACCTTCTCCGGGATCTGATCTCCAAGTTCCACTTTTGGGTTTTGTTACAACAGGGCCATAAGCTTCGCCGGTAAAATGCACAAGATTACCGAGGATGCCCCCGGCAAGTAGTCTCTTCATCTCACGGAAGGTGCCAATGAAGTGGTTATGATAACCAACCTGATTGATCAGGCTTTTTCTGGCAGCGAGGTCAGTCATCTCCTCTCCCTCCTTCAATGTCAGGCTAAAAGGCTTTTCACAGAAGGTGTGTAACCCTTTATCAAGCGCATACTTGACCATCGGGTAGTGTAACCGGGTCGGAGTTGCTACAACTACGAAGTCAAGGCTTTCTGAATCTATCATCTTTTTATAGTCATCATATACCCTGGCTTTTGTGAATTTTTTGAATCCCTCAAGGATGAGCGATGAGGTATCACATACTGCAACGAGGTCTACATCTTTGTGGGGGCTTACAATAGCTGCATGGGAGATTCCCATTTTACCCAGACCAATAACTCCGGCTTTTATCATTTTTATTTTACTTACTGTGAAACAATTCCAAATATTTCTTAGCTACATTATTCCAGTTGAACCTGGCCAGAATGTCATTCTTCCCATTCATTGCCATTTGCCTAATCTGGCCTTCGCTATCCAGAGCCTCAACAAGCTTTTCCCGGAGTGACTCAGGATTCCCCGAAATGAAAAGTGTGGCATTTTCTCCAGTGATGAATTTGTTTTCCGGAATATCTGAGCATATTATAGGAGTTCCTAAACCCATTACTGTAAGTATGACAGGTGAAAGACCTTCAATCAGGGATGGTTGCACATATGCGTATGCATTCTTCATCAGGATATTAGTTTCATCGCCATATACATATCCTGCAAAAATAACGCGATTATCATCTGTGGCTCGCAATCCTTCCTCATATGAACCCGGATTAGGAGATCCACCAACAAGAACCAGCTTTTTGTCAGTCTGTAGATTCTTAAATGCTTCAATCAGTAGATGTACCCCCTTGTCAGGAATGAACCTGCCTACAAACAAAAAGTAATTACCCGGAGTTATACCCAGCCTGTCCAAGACGGAGACATCCTCAGGAGGCTCTTTTACCTCGGATCCATATGGTATGAAGATGAACCGCTTATTGAATCTTCTCTCAAAATAGTCTTTTGTAAAAACATTATCAAATGCCACCTGGTTCGGAAAAATCGCAGTGAGATAATTGGAGAATTTGTAATATAATTTCCCATACCATGGCCATTTGTCACGTTTCCAGTCCATAGCAAACTGACTGACGTAGACACGCTTGCCGGCACACCGAAGAAAAAGAGCCCATATACTGTTTGCGCCACTATGAATATGGACAACATCTGCTGTATTCTTGAAAATAATATGAAATGTGGCTTTAAACGAATGCAAAAGAGTGTCAAATCCAGCCTTGCTTACGGTTTTAAAATAGACAAGTCTGACTCCCTCATATTCTGCACACTTATGCTCGTCATGATCTTCCGGATAAATTCTGCAATAGGCAGTCAGTTCACATCCAAGCTCAACAAGACGGGGATAAAGTTCAAACGCAAACTTGTCAGACCCGGCTCCGCCCTGCGCGGGTGGTATGGTCCTGAATCCTCCGAAGGCTGCTATCCTCAGATAATCCATCAGCCGAGATATCCTTTATAATAATTCTCAACATATTCACGCAGAGCTTCCTTCCAGTCTCTCATCAGGTTCAGGTTCCGTATATTCAGCTTCCTGTTTATAAGCCTTTCACATGGAGGCCTTTCGGCAAAATAGGTTTCTTTAAAGAAATCCGAACCAACAGGTGTAAGTTTGATTGTATCACTCAGGTTCAGCAGTTTAATAAGCTCTGCGGCAACCTCCAGACGGCTGGTCTGACCACCGCAGACCATATTGTACAAACCCCAGTATTCCTTTTCAATAAGTGCCTTTACGTTACGCGCAAAATCGTGCGTATATGTCGGTGTGCCATCCTTGTCATCCACAATAAAAAGCTCCTTCTTGCCATCCTTGATTTGTTTCATAAGTTTCTGGATAAACTTCTTATCCTTCCTTGGTCCTGACCCCATCATCCATCCCGCTCTGCATACAAGATACCTGTATGCATTCTCAACTACGTAACGTTCCCCCATGTACTTTGCCCTTGCATAAATACCAAGAGGATTCGGCTGATCCCAGTCGTCATAATACTCTTTTGCACCATCAAAGATTCCGGCGGTGCTTATATACAAGACAGGAATATTCAGCTGATTTGCAATATAAACCGCGTTCTCGACAGCAAGTGTATTGGTGTTATATGTCTCTTCGGCATTGAGCTCACAAAACTCCAGGTCAGTATAAGCTCCCAGATGGAAAAGGTAATCAGGATTAAATTTTGTTACATCCTCATTATATGCATCAAAATCCCTGAAATCCAGAAAACTGAGCCAGGTTTCATTGACATCTTTATCGGTGCACCTGAGAACATAGTCTTTGCTAAACTGGGCATAGAATGCCTCTCCCAACATTCCTCCGCAACCCGCGATATAAATTTTCTTCTTCATTCTTTACTATTAAAAACGTTCCTAATTTGTTCCTTCATTCTCGCACTAAGCAAATTATACCCACTTGTATTGATATGTAAGAAATCATCCTGAAATTCACGCCTGACCCTCATCCCACCATCAGAAAGAATACTATACGCATCAAAATAGAATATATGCCTGTTATCGCTCAGTGATTTAAGATCTTCATTGATAGTTAATAAAGCCTTTTCTACGTTCTTGTTCCACACCAACCTCCTTGCTGGTTCAATCTTGCCAATGGGGAAAATATTCAGCAGTATAACCCTGATATTGTTTTCAATACAGAGGCTGCAAATGGCCTTAATATTCCGGTAAAGGTTGCTTACAATCTCAGTTTCAAGATTCTTGTCCAACCCGATTACCTTCAGATCATTTATCCCCACCTGCAAAATAAGAAGCGAAGGTGTATCAGCTATCAGGTAATTTTTTAACCTGTAATAGACCTGCGCCGAGGTCTGACCTTCAATTCCAAGGTTGGCAATTTCAGATTCTTCTGTGAGAAGATCTTTGTCCCATCTTGCAATCCGGGAATCGCCAAGCATCCATATCTCAGATGTATTCAGATTAGCCAATTGTTCTCCTGATCTGTCTTCATCGAGGGGATCAAGCCGCAACAGATTGTAATTAAAATAATTGTTCCTGTAAGTCTTCACAGACAAGAAGACAAACAAAGCTGCCATCAGAAACAACAGCATTAAAGAAACGCTTGTTATAATGCCTGATCTCATCCCAGCCAGTTCCCGTTTTGCCAGTTTACAAGTTCAGCTTTGTCATTCATTTGGATGTTGTCCCGTATAATCCTGGCAGGATTACCCGCCACAATAACATTGGAAGGCACATCTTTGGAAACAACACTCCCGGCGCCTATTATTACTTCATCACCTATCTTGACGCCAGGCAGGATAGTAGCATTAACTGCAACGAAACATCTTCGGCCAACAAATGTATCAGCAAGTAACGGTTGACCATCGACTCTTTTACAATGGTCATGACTGAGGATGGTAACTCCCGATGCAATGAGGGAGCGTTCTCCAATATGAACGCCTGCGGGATAAAGACGGTCGAGATGGATATTTCTTTCAAGGATCACAGACGGGTGTATATCATACCCTTTTATCCGGGCTGATGTTACTCTGCCAGATTGAATAAGTCTGGCGACTAAAGTTCTTATTCTGAATTTCAGGTATAGCTGCTGTTTTTTCATGATAAATGGGTTGTAAGCACATCATCATAGATTTTCAGCAGCTCCCGGTAATGGGTCTTTTCAGAGAATTTATCGCAGGCAAATTTATATGCTGCTTCAGACATATCAAGATATTGTTCATCATTCAACATTGAGGCCTGTCTTAGTCTTTCTTCCAATCCGGGTGAGTCACCCATTTCAAACAGGTACCCGGTCTTACCCTCTATTATTAACTCGGGGATACCTCCGATATTGCTGCCGATTACCGGCTTTCCGGCAGAATATGCTTCAACTATGGTTAAGGGATTGTTTTCGTACCATTCTGAAGGTACCAAAACAAATGATGAATTTCTGATCAACTTAAAAAGTTCTTCCCCCTTCCTGAATCCAAGAAATTCGATATTAGTAAGCTTATTTTCGGCAATTTCACTCTTAATCTGCTCAGACATGGTACCTCCTCCTACTATCTTAAGCTTAATCTCCTCACCAAGTCTTTTCCAGGTATTAATGAGTGTTACAACCCCCTTCTCAGGGGATAATCTGCCATAGAATAAAAAGTAGGATCCCCGTTTGGTTTCAGGTCTATTCTGACTCAGTAACGGATAAAAATTATAAAGATGGATAAAACGATCTCTGAACAGAGGATGCGCCCCATGTTTAAGGTAATTGAATTTGCTGACACTAATTATTTTATTGAAATAATTCCTGGGTTTCAGGACATTGTTGTTGAGGACAAACTCTAAATAATTGATGATGCTGTAATATATGTTCTTTCTGTTGCACCGGTGGTATATACAGTTTAATCTTGTGGCTGTCAGACATCTTTCACAAATTTTACCATCACCGTCAATCATTATATTTCTCGGGCAGAGGAGGCTGTAATCATGAAGTGTAATGACCACCGGAATTTTGAATTTCCTTAGTACAGGCAGTATTGAAGCGGTAAGACCACCCTTGTAAAGATGGATGTGGGCCAGATCTGGCATAAAATGGTCTATAACCTTTTTTAGATTCCTGCTCGATTCTCTAGAATAGAGTTTTCTGGGCATAAAGGCCAGCTGCTCAACAAAGTTCAGTTTCAAAGCATCAACGTCACGGACAAAATAGTCCGAATAGGGCGTAGGATAGTTATATTTAGACTTTGTAGAAAAATATGCTACCTCATGACCCCTCGATTCGAGCAGATCACCGGTATTGAGGTACACAACATCTGCACCACCTCTTCTGTAGTGGCAATTGTTAACCATCAGGACTTTCAAAGGACGGGATAATGTTTTCCTTCCCTCTTCAACGGAAACTTTTTGCCGCTCATCGCTCACAATGCTGGCAAATGATTCTTTCCCTGAATTTCTGTCGGGCAGCATCTCATAATAAACTGAAATCAGCTTTCTGGCAACGCTGTCAATATCAAGCCCTTTATCAGATATGGAACTTCTTGAAGTAAAATTGCTATATCTTAGTGCCTTATCAGATAATTCTGCCAGTTCATGCGGGTTAAAGGTCTTTGAAACATAGGCACCTTCAATTCCGCCAAGCATATCAGAAACGTTACCTACAGGAGTTGAAACAACAGGAACATTGCATGCAAGACATTCCTTGACGGAATTTGGGGATCCTTCGAAATCAGAAGTCAGGAGATGGAGATCAGAAGCATTAACATAAGCAGGTATAAGACTACGACCTGTGTTAGTTAGAACTAATGGTTCAATATTCTCATAGTGATACTGTGATTTAAGAATTGTCAGTGTTTCAGAGTAGCGGTCAATCCTTTTGCAGGGTCTGCGATTATATGGGTCCATAAAAAGGATATATCTCTTATTGAGTTCCAGGCCAAGCTTCTCTTTGCACTCATTCTTATCCATTGGCTCAAAGAATGATGTATTTACACCATTCGGGAGATACACAACCTTGTGGGGGATGATCCCCCTGGGTTTATCCTTTAGGATAATACGGTCAAAGAACCTGTAAAGAATTTTATACAGCATTAAGCCACCTTCATTCCTGGGATTGCTTTGGTATGACAATAACCTCCGGGAATCTGGGTAATGCCCTGAAAGAAGGAAAATTACTCCACTATAGCTATGGTGGCAGTGAATAATTTCATATTTGTTGTGCCTAAGTAATCTGCGTAGTGTCAGAAGCGACTTCACGTAGGCGCGCTTTCCCTCCTCACGGCTGTTGATAAAAAAAACATCATTTTCTATCCCCTGGCTTCGTAAAGACTCTATTTGCTCCTTTATGAAAATCCCAAAAATGGGAAAGTTAAGTGTGGGGAAATTATTTGTAATATGTAGAACTCTTATCTTTGACACCTGTAGGGCTTTATTTATTTTGATATCATTCATTTATTTCCAACGGCAAACCCAAAAATTTTACTCAAGGACACTTTCGAAACAGGTATTTATTTCGGTTATTTTTGATTCAGTAATTTCATGATTTCTATGAACGTAATCTATGGCCATGGAGCGAAATTCTATATTATTAGTCACATTTCTCACAGAATAAATAAGTTTTTCAATATCACCACCTGCTACAAAGCCGAGTTTTTCCCTTGAAATAACCCCACCCGGATCTACAAAAAGGGAAAGAACAGGTATGCCACAAGACCATGCTTCAATAAAAATGTTCGGAAAACCTTCCATTGGAGAGGTTGAGACCAAAGCTCTTGACCGTGCTATTTCCCTGATTGTTTCTTCATGGCTAAGTTTACCTGCCAATTTAACATTTGGGAAACTTTTCAGCCTGTCATAAAGTACCTCTCCTGTTTTATCACGAGTCCTGCCAATGACCTTATACCTGCAATCAGGCGTTTGAGTCACCAGGTAATAGAAATCCGCGAATCCCTTCCTTTTATCAAGTGATCCAACATAAACCAAGTCAGTTGATTCAATTTCCTCCTGATAAGATTGTCCATTCAAATCAATTACATTGTTAAAAACCAGTGAATGGATTTCTTTTCGTTCAAGCAGTTCCTGCTGTCCCTGGTGCTGGACAAGTACAAGGTCGGCTTTTCTTAAAAGGAAAGGATAAACCAACTCACCCAATATTGCATTAAATAGTCCCCAGAAATCTCTGACATTGGATGAGTAAAAATGCTTCCATCTTTTACTGATGCTTAGGATATCAAGATCAGATGCAAGGCCAAGAATGAACCTCGCTTTAACTTTTTTGGCAGCCAGATAGACGATTATATGGCGGTATTCTCTGATACGGCAATAATATACATCTGCATTGACTTTTACGAAAGTTGAATACAGAGCTGGCAGCCTATGGGTAATCGTTCTTAGTCCCTTAATCCCTTTGTTATACCCTTCAACGGGTACAACTTTAACACCATCTGATGTTTGAAATTCCTTGGTAATATCAAGATCCACAACCACAACTTCATGGCCTTTGGAAGCCAGGCTTCTCGCAATCAAGGCAATCTGCAGTTCACCTCCTCCATATGTATTTCCCTGGAGGGCATCAGCTATCTTACCCCAGAAACATACTTTCATAATTCCACCTCGCTGGCTGCTTCGCTCAGTGTTGCTGAACCTATTCTTCTGAAGGAAAGGTGTTCAAAAAAGTTGTCAAGCAGAGTATACAAATCCTCTACTGACTGATTATCAGGACGATATTTTGAACAACCGGGCATCAGTTCACTTGAATGAAACATCATCGTAATAAACGGAAGTTTCATGGTATTTGTTACGTCAAGCAAATCACCCAGGAGTTTCTCATCAGTTCCCGGAACTGGTCGCAGCCATACCGGTTGGTTGCTATAAAAGAGCTTTCTTAACCCTCTTAGCAGATAACTGTCATTTACATTTCTGAAGTAATGCTGAGCTATTTTAACGCTCGCTGTCAATGGAAATAATGTCGGAAGAATGGTTATTGGAATCTCAATCAATGATCCGTCAGGAAAATCAAACTTATCCGGATATGGTAATGAGTTAATGAAATCCGGACCTCCTTCACCTCCTGGCAAGCCGGGATGTGCAGTCCAGCTTACATACGGTGTCACAGATGAATCAACGATATAACCATTGTCTATCAGAACTTCGGCTACCCTTCTGTTAAATCCATACCGGCCTGAACGAAATGAGGTGGGGCGTTTCCCGAAAGATTCAGTAATCTCTTTCGTAATAGTTTCAATCTTCGCTCTTAGAAGATCATCGGGCAACTCCGAAGCGAACGCGTGATTGGGATCATTTTCCATGAGACCAGCCTCTGTCATGAATGGAGGCGTAGTCCATGCATGAAGATGGGTTCCAATCTCAGCCCTTCCGGTTCCGGAGTATTCTCTGAATATCTCTTTCGCGCAACTGTCCTGGCATACTTCGGAGGTAACAAGATAAGTTGGCTTAATCCCATGCTTTTCACACAAAGTCTGAAACCTGGGTACATATTTTATGTTCTCCACGCTGAGCGTACGACCATGATCCCACTGATTGTCACCTTCAGTATCTATTGTCAGAATAAACTTCATTCATTTAAAGAAAAAATGATTCAACCTGCAATCTTCAATATACGACTGGAATGAGGAAGTAAATCAAACCAGATGATTATGTCTTCACCATAGGATCTCAAAGAAGGCTGAGAACCGTCAACCAGCACTGAGTTTTTATCAGAATGGACAGCTACGGAGAAGTCTTTAATCGTTTCATTGTTGTTATTGCTTATTTTAACGGACCCATCTGACATGTACTCAAAAGAGACATTTTCTGTAAGGATCCAGTAATCAAGCAGATCCTTGACAGTAGTAATCTGTAAATCGCCATTATCTCTGGCCTGATCCATATATGCAAGTATTTTATCAAAATCCGGATCAATTATCAATTCATTCCTGTCATTTTCAACAAGATTAGCCTTATCCCCGCTTCTCACAAAATATCCATGGTTGATAAACACTCCCCAATTTTTAAGGAGATTAGCCAATTCCTTTTTCTCTGTTTCATACC
>Ga0116171_10005649_pt1 | contig 10958 bp, 7 predicted proteins | sample AD_JPNHW2_MetaG_FD_89798 | JGI IMG/M metagenome (GOLD analysis project Ga0116171, IMG submission 89798) | Active sludge microbial communities of municipal wastewater-treating anaerobic digesters from Japan - AD_JPNHW2_MetaG | ecosystem: Engineered > Bioreactor > Anaerobic > Digestate | place...
ATTCCTAACGTACCGACACAGGCACTGCGTAACCTTGATAAGACTGGTATTGTTCGTACCGGGTCAGTGATCAAGGCTGGTGACATTATTGTCGGTAAGATCACTCCCAAGAGCGTAGAAATCGATCCTTCACCTGAAGAAAACCTGATGCGTGCTTTGTTTGGTGACAGGGCAGGCGACTTTACCAATAGTTCGCTGAAAGCAAAACCGGGTATGGAAGGTGTTGTAATCGATGTGAAGGTGTTCTCACGCCTGGAAGATACCACTGATTTCGAAGAAGATCATAAAGATCAGTTGAACCAGATGAAGACTGATTTGAATGATCGTAAGAAACGAATCGAAGATTATAAAGAGGAAAAGCTGATTACATACCTAATGGGCCAGAAAGCAAAGACCATCCAAGACGAAAAGACAGGTATGTTCTTCATCCCTACAGGAAAAAAGATCAACGCAGAAGACATCAAACATATCAATTTCAAGAGATTGAATCTCGATGTTGAATTGGTGGAAGACCTGAATGTCAATCGCATGATCTATCAGGATGTGGTGCTGAAGGTAAGAGCAGCAATCGAAGAAAGTGAAAACGTATATAAAAAATCAAAAGACCGCATGAAGCATGGTGATGAACTTCCTTATGGCGTTCGCAAAATGGTTAAGGTTTATATTGCGAAGAAGAGGAAGATCCAAGTCGGCGATAAAATGGCGGGTCGTCATGGTAACAAGGGTGTTATTTCCATCGTTGCTCCCATCGAAGACATGCCTTTCCTCGAAGATGGTACTTCTGTTGATATCGTTCTGAATCCGTTGGGTGTGCCATCTCGTATGAATATCGGTCAGATCATGGAAACTCACCTTGGTATGGCTGCGCATCTCCTTGGATTCGATGTAGAAACACCAATATTCGATGGTGCGACAATACACGATATCAAGGATGAATTGAAGACAGCCAATCTTCCATTAGATGGGAAACAGGTGCTGTTCGATGGCAAAACTGGTCAGCCTTTCAAGGAAAGAGTGACAGTGGGTGTCATCTATATGCTCAAACTTAACCATCTTGTTGCCGATAAGATGCATGCTCGTTCAACAGGTCCCTATTCATTGATCACGCAACAACCACTGGGCGGAAAAGCGCAGCATGGTGGACAGCGTTTGGGTGAAATGGAAGTATGGGCACTTGAGGCTTATGGAGCGGCTCATTTATTGGAAGAAATGCTGACTATCAAATCCGACGACGTTGATGGAAGAACCAATACCTATAAAGCCATCACCAGCGGTATGAATCCGCCTCCGCCGGGTGTTCCGGAATCATTCAATGTCTTGATTAGTGAACTGAAATCACTTGGATTCGATATCGAGTTCATTCGAGACGAGGAAAATTAAACGGGGGAAGCATTGTGATTAGAGAATTAAAACGCGAAAAGAAAATAGAAAGCTACGATGCCGTAACGATCAAGATTGCTTCTCCTGAAGCAATTCGATCCTGGTCTTATGGTGAGGTGACAAAGCCTGACACTTTGAATTATCGAACCTTGAAACCGGAAAAAGACGGTCTATTCTGTGAAAGGATATTCGGACCTGAGCGTGATTATGAGTGCGCTTGCGGTAAATATAAGAAGAAACGTTTCCAGAATACTGTTTGTGATCGTTGTGGCGTTGAAGTGACTTCTTCCAGGGTAAGAAGAACCCGTATGGGACATTTGGAACTTGCTGTTCCTGTAGCTCATATCTGGTTCATCAAGAGTGCTCCAAGTAAGATTGGAACCCTATTAGATATGACGATTCGAAAACTTGAAAGGATTTTATATTATGAATCCTATATTGTCATGGATCCGGGTGATAGTCAGTACGAAAAAGGTGACTTGATTGATACTGACGAATATTACGAAATTCGTGATCAGGTTGGCGAGAACTTTGTCGCTATGATGGGTGCCGAAGCAATAAAGCTGATGCTTGAAGAACTCGATCTTGATGCGGAAGCAATGAACTTACGTGCAATGATCAAAATGGAAACTTCTGCTTTGAAGAAGCAGAAGGCAATCAAAAAACTGAAAATAGTTGATGCATTCCGTAAGTCTGCGAATAAACCCGAATGGATGATCATGGAAGTTCTTCCAGTTCTGCCTCCTACACTAAGACCTCTGGTTCCGCTTGAAGGTGGTAGATTTGCAACTGCAGACTTCAATGACCTCTATCGTAGGGTTATCACAAGAAATAATCGTTTGAAACAATTACTGGAAATCCGTGCACCGGAAGTGATCCTGCGCAACGAAAAGCGTATGCTGCAGGAAGCAGTTGATGCATTGATTGACAATTCACGCAAGACCAGACCTGTCAAAGGTCGTGGGAATAGAGCGTTAAAGTCATTAACAGACCAGTTGAAAGGAAAGCAAGGGCGTTTCCGTCAGAACCTGCTTGGTAAACGTGTAGACTATTCAGGTCGTTCAGTGATTACTGTCGGGCCGGAATTACAGATTTTCCAATGTGGACTTCCGAAAGAAATGGCTGTTGAATTATTTAAACCTTTCATTATTGAACGCTTGGAAAAAATGGGCGAAGCTGAGAAGACCAAGACTGCAAAGAAAATGGTCGAAAAGAAGCAACCCCAGATCTGGAAGATTCTTGAAGAAGTGATTCAGGATTATCCGGTATTGCTGAACCGTGCACCTACGCTGCACCGTCTTGGTATCCAGGCATTTATGCCGGTTTTAACGGAGAATAAAGCCATACAATTGCACCCAATGGTTTGTATTCCTTTCAATGCAGACTTTGATGGTGACCAAATGGCTATCTATGTTCCATTATCGCAAGAAGCACAGATAGAAGCCAGATTACTGATGCTCTCTTCACGTAATCTGCTGTTGCCTGCAAACGGCACATTGGCAATGGCTGCCAACCAGGATATTGTTCTTGGCTGCTATTATTTGACAATGTTGGCGAAACCGGAACCTGCAGAAGGTGTAAGAGTGCCATACTTCCATTCATTTGACGAAGTAATGATGGCTTATGAACAGGAAGAAATGCTTTATAGTAGTAAAGGCGATTCAACAGGTGAAAGAACATTTGATATTCATACTTGGATTCGGGTTAGAGTTGGAAAGGATATCATCCTGACGACTTTGGGAAGAGTCATTTTCAATCAGATTCTTCCATCTGAATTACCATTCCAGAATATCGTGTTTGATAAAGGTAAACTGAATGACCTGGCTATGCAGTGCTTCGAAATGGTCGGACAGTGGCGTACTTCCCAGTTCCTTGATGATCTCAAGAACCTTGGTTTCAAATATGCTACAAGAGCCGGTGTCACATTTAGTTTCAGCGATATTGTCGTCCCCTCCGAGAAAGAGAAAATTATTAATCAGACTGAAGGGGCAATTGAGAAAATCCTGGATACTTTCTATAAAGGTGCAATTACCGAAAATGAAAGATTCAATCGTGTTGTCGATAAATGGAAAATCACAACAGAAAATGTTACCGATGCCTTGATGACAGAATTGTCTCATGACAAGAATGGATTCAACTCCATCTACATGATGTACAAATCAGGTGCAAGAGGTAGTAAGGATCAGATCAAACAGCTTGGCGGTATGCGTGGTTTGATGGATAAACCAACCAAGAGTACAGCCGGTTCAGTTGATGTGATCGAGACTCCAATTAAATCCAACTTCAAAGAAGGACTGACCGTTCTTGAATACTTCATATCCACTCACGGAGCTCGCAAAGGTCTTGCTGATACTGCATTGAAAACTGCAGACGCAGGATATTTGACCCGTCGTCTGGTTGATGTTGCTCAGAATGCGATCATTTCAATGGATGATTGTGGAACGATTGAAGGTGTAGAAATGACAGCCCTCAAGGAAGGAATGGAAGACGTTCAGAGTCTCGCAGAACGTATTCAGGGAAGAACTGCAGCGGAAGATATCCTTGATCCGGTAACAGGAAAAGTGCTTGTCTCAAGTTCGGAAGAAATTTCCAACAAAATGGCTCGTACGATCCAGAATCACGGAATTATCAGTGTGAAAGTTCGTTCAGCATTAACTTGCGAAGCCGAAAAGGGAATATGCGCAAAGTGCTATGGTCGTAACTTGGCAACTCAAAAAGCTGTGACAGCGGGAGAACCCGTGGGTATCATCGCTGCTCAGAGTATCGGTGAACCTGGTACCCAGCTTACATTGCGTACCTTCCATATTGGTGGAGCATCCAGTACAGATGTTGAAACCGCTGAAGTGATTTCCAATTTTGATGGAAAAGTAGTATTTGATAAAATGAATATGGTGAAGAACAAACATGGAGAATGGATTTCCGTTAGCCACTTTGGTAAGATCCTAATCGTTGATGTGAAGGATCAAAGTACAGTCCTGGAAGAGTACAAGGTAGAATACGCGGCAACTGTATTTGTCCAGGAAGATCAGGTATTGGCGAAGGATACTAAACTCTTCAGTTGGGACCAATATAATAATCCATTGATCTCCACTGCAAAAGGAATACTCCATTATGAAAACTTCATCAAAGATTTGACTTACAAGGAAGAATTTAATGATTTGACGGGAACCCGTGAAATCACGATCATCGAATCAAAGGATCGTAAGATTCAACCTCAAGTCAAAATTGTAGACGATGATGGCTCAAAAGTACTTGTACCCCTACCGACAGGTTTGAGCGTCAAAGTTGAAAATGGTGCGTATGTATATCCTGGTGATAAACTTGGTGAAACATCACGCATCACAATTAAGCAGCGAGATATTACCGGTGGTCTTCCACGTGTACAGGACTTGTTTGAAGCTCGTATTCCCAAGGAAAAAGCCGTGATATCCGAAATTGATGGACAAGTTACCATTGGTGGTCTGAAGAAGACAGGTCGTGACATATTTGTCACACCTGAAAATGGAATATTCAGTAGCACTGATGGAACTGTTCTGCTCAAAGATAACAAAGATGGCAGCAAGGAAATCGTTGTAATTCCTGCGAAAGCTATCTCTGCGACTCGAGACGGCAAGATTGCAATTGGTGAGAAGACCAAGAAAGGAATAGAAATCACGATTACCGGTAAAACAGGTAAGGATGCACAGATTCTGATTCCGAATAACTTCTCACTCCTGGTTTCCCAAGGTGAGAATGTGAAAACCAATGCACCATTGGCTGGAACTGTTTATAAACTTCCCGAAGAGCAGGAATCCATTTTCTCTGCGAACGATGTAGTCAAGGTAGGACAACCTTTGGCTGGACGTAAATACACGATTCAATCCGGTAAACGTATCATTGTGCACCAGGGTGAAATTGTGGATAGTGGTGATGCCATCTCCGACGGACCACTCGATCCTCATGATGTATTGAAGGTTAAAGGTATCAAAGCTGCCCAGATGCTTATTCTCAATGAAATTCAGGAAATTTATCGTAAACAGGGTGTGAAGATCGATGACAAGCATGTCAGCGTTATTATTCGCCAAATGTTCAAGAAAGTCAGGATTCTCGATCCTGGCCACACGATGTTCCTTGAAGGCGAAGTTGTTGATAAGATAGCAGTAATGAAAGAAAATCGGAGACTTGAAGAGAAAGGTGGTGAAGGTGCCACGTTTGAACAATTGTTGCTTGGTATAACAAAGACATCCTTGTTGACAGACAGTTGGTTGTCAGCTGCTTCCTTCCAGGAAACTACGAAGGTTCTAACTTCGGCTTCCATTGAAGGCAGGGTCGATCATCTTGAAGGTCTCAAGGAAAGTATCATTCTTGGACATAGAGTACCTGTTGGTACTGGTTCAAAGTATTATACCAACCTAATCAAGAAGGCTGTGAACGAAGGCAAGACTGTAGCGGAAATCGTTGAAGATATTGCCCATTCCAGTCAAAAAGATGACTTGGATATATTCCAAGATTTTTAATTTGGAGGTTAAGAGTGCCAACCATAAACCAATTGGTTAGAAAAGGTCGTTCTCTCGTCGAGAAGAAGAAAAAGAACAGAGCTCTGATGGCATGTCCACAACGTCGTGGTGTATGCACAAGAGTATATACGACAACGCCGAAGAAACCTAATTCAGCGCTGCGTAAGGTTGCCAGGGTTCGTTTAACGAATGGATTTGAAGTTACAGCTTACATTCCCGGTGAAGGTCACAACCTGCAGGAACACTCAATCGTTCTTGTTCGCGGTGGTCGTGTAAAAGACCTCCCCGGTGTACGTTATCACATCATTCGTGGTGCATTGGATTGTGCCGGTGTGGAAAAGAGACTCAATTCCCGTTCTAAATATGGAACGAAGCGACCGAAGAAGAAATAAAGGGAGAATGATATGCCAAGAAAGCGTAAAGCGATTGTTCGGGAGATACTTCCCGATCCCAAATATAATGATGTGATTCTTAGCCGTTTCATCAATTGTGTGATGAAATCTGGTAAGAAGAGCGTTGCAGAACATATAGTGTATCGTGCTTTTGATATCATTACTGATAAAACAAAGGCTGACCCACTGGATGTATTCCGTACTGCATTGGAAAATGTGCGCCCTCTTGTTAAGGTCGTCTCCCGTCGTGTTGGCGGTTCCAACTACCAGATTCCTCTGGAAGTGAATGAAAAAAATGGTAGAGCACTTGCATTCAGATGGATCATTAGTTATGCAAGAGGTCGTTCAGAAAGAACAATGAGTGATAAACTTGCTGCAGAACTTATGGCTGCTTACCGCAAAGAAGGATCCAGCGTCAAAAAACGCGAAGATACTCATAAGATGGCAGAAGCCAATAAGGCATTTGCTCATCTTCGTTGGTAACTGCTGCAGTACAAATGACTGATTTTGACCTGTCCACGATCCGCAACATTGGGATCATGGCACATATTGATGCCGGTAAAACTACAACAACCGAAAGGATGCTGTACTATACCGGCTTTCTTCATAAAATGGGTGAAGTCCATGATGGAAATACATTCACTGATTGGATGGAACAGGAAAGAGAGCGTGGAATAACCATTACTTCAGCAACTGTTACATGTTACTGGAAAAAGCATCAGATCAATATTATCGATACCCCTGGACATGTGGATTTTACGGCTGAAGTAGAACGAGCACTAAGAATTCTTGATGGTGCGATCGGCATCTTCTGTGGTGTTGGCGGGGTGGAACCTCAGTCAGAAACTGTCTGGCACCAGGCTGACCGTTACAAGATTCCCAGAATGGCTTTTGTTAACAAACTGGATCGAATCGGGGCTGATTTCGAACATGTGATTGAAATGATCCAGGACCGTTTAACAAAAGATGCGCTCCCCATTCAATTGCCGATTGGAAAGGAAGATAAGTTTCTCGGTATTATCGATTTGATTTCCATGCAGGCGTATTATTTTGATTCCAACACACTGGGATTCACTTTTCGAACGGAAGCAATTCCCAAGGACTTGTTAGGGCAATCAGAACAGGCACGTGAATTGCTCATTGAAGCAGTTTCCGAATATGATGATGATCTGCTTAGTCATTATGTTGAGGGAATTGACATTCCTGATGCATTGGTACGAAAAGCGATACGCAAAGGCACGATCACAAATCAATTTGTTCCGGTAATGTGTGGTAGTTCCCTCAAGAACATTGGTGTTCAATTATTGTTGGATGCGATAAACGATTTCCTGCCATCTCCACTTGATAGGGGTAGTGTTATCGGGTATGACAAGATAACCCATAAAGAGATCGAGGTTTTCCCGGATTCGAATGAGAAATTTGCTGCTCTTGCATTTAAGGTACAGATCGACAAATACGTTGGAAAACTCATTTATGTAAGAGTCTATTCCGGTTCCATTAAAAAAGGCGATATGTTCTGGAACCATACAAATGATAAAAAGGAAAGGGTGGCGCGTATTCTTCAGATGCATTCCAATAAAAAAAATGATATTGATGAATTGCATGCTGGTGATATTGGTGCTTTAGTAGGTCCGAAATTTACTGCTACAGGTGATACCATAACTTCTCCTGATTTACCTTTACTCCTTTCCAAAATGAATTTCCCGGACTCTGTCATTTCCATTGCCATTGAACCTAAGACGAAAGCCGACCTGGAAATCCTAAATGATGCTTTATCGAAGTTTGAAGAAGAAGATCCCACCTTCCATGTGAATCAGGACAAGGATACTGGTCAGACCTTATTGTCTGGAATGGGTGAATTACATCTTGAGATCATCATTGATAGATTGTTTCGTGAATTCAATGTAAAACCGAATGTAGGAAATCCACAGGTTGCTTATAAAGAGACCATTACTTCAAATGCGGTCGCGGAAGAGCAATTTGTACGAGAACTCAATGGCAAAGGCACCTTTGCAGGTGTAAAGATCAGCGTGACACCCTTGCGTGAGAATCAGCTCAAAGATGGAAAGCGTAATTTGTTTGACAATTTAATTGATTCGACTATTATTCCAGAAGAGTTCTGGACTGCAATAGAAGAAAGTGTATTCAATGCATTGAATGATGGACCACTGATCAATAGTACTGTCGAGAGGGTTAAAGTATCATTGATTGGTGGATTGTATAATCCTGTCGATTCAACAGAGGCATCATTCAGAATTGCTACAGCCATGGCTGTCGGAAAGGCTCTTCGTGGGGCAAATCCGGCAATTATGGAACCTATCATGCTTCTTACGGTCATCACACCTGAGGAGTTTGTTGGGGATGTCATTTCTGATATTAACTCAAAACGTGGAAAGATCGATATCATTCGTATTCAAAACGAACATGTTCAGGAAATCGTCGCTGAAGTACCGATGAGTGAATTGTTTGGATATGCTACCCGAGTTCGTTCAATCAGCCAAGGACGAGTCGTTTATACCTTGGAATTCAAGAAATATGAGGTTGTACCTCCAGCGATCCAGACAAACATACTTAAACGAATCCGCGGATACTAAACAAAAGAAGGTAACATGGATATCAAGACAACCTACCAGGATAAAACAGCCCATATGAAGATCGAGGGCATCATTAACAGTGAAAATGCGTATGTATTCCAAGATGAATTACAGAAAGTATTGAAGAGTGATGCACGAGTATTGGAAATTGATCTGTCTGAATGCCGTAACATTAGTAGCACTGGGATCGGTCGCTTATTATTATTCTATAAGGAATTTATGACCCGCAGTGGTGAGATTGAAATTGTCAAATGCTCACCAACGATTTATGAACTCTTCACCATGATTAAGCTGAATCAACTTTTTGCTGTAAATCTTTGATGAGTGAAAGTTCCCTATCGATTCTTCTGGTTGATGATGAAGAACTGATTCTTGTTAGCTTAAAACGACTGCTTGAGTTATCAGGTTATGACGTTGATACGGCATACAATGGAAGAGATGCTATAAACAAGATCCATCAAAGTAAGTTTCACGTGATCATCAGTGATATTGAAATGCCTCAAATGGATGGTCTGGAACTTTTAACCAGGATTCGCAAAAATATAGATTATTCTTTACCGGTTATTCTAATGACCGGATTTTTGAATGCTGAATATGCAATAGAGGCAATTCGCCGAGGTGCTTCGGACTTCATCCGAAAACCAATTGATATCAAACAACTGATCAAATCAGTTAACAACCTTCTTACCGGAAGTAACATCAAACAGCAGATCCAGAACATGGCTCATCAATTATCCTCCATCGATGTAGAATTCCATTTTTCACCACGAAATTTTCTCGAAACTGATATCTCAAATACCCTTACGGTAATGTTCCAGCAATATCTGAGTCTGAATACCTATTTTGTGAATGAGATCGTTCTTTGCCTGGAAGAGATGTTGAATAATGCATTCATTCATGGTACTCTGAATCTTCAGGAAGAAACAAGGCAGATGGATCATTTTAATTATAAGACATATGTTCAGAAGGCGATTTCTGATGATGATATTGCTTCAAAAAAGATCATTCTACGTGTTAAATTAAACAGAAGCGACCGGTATCTTCAACTGACTGTTTCAGACCAGGGGAACGGTTTCAATTATCATCATTGGCTCGAACGCACCAGAGAGGATTTACAATCGAATCTAACTTATCATGGTAGAGGTATTGGCTTGATTAAGTTATTGGTGGATGAAATTCAGTTTCAGGACGATGGACGTACAATTATTGTTCGCAAGAATTTAGATTATGCAGCGCAAAATATCTCTGAATTATAAAGAATGGTTACATACTGCTTACGATTCATTACGAAAAATTGGGATTGAAAACTCTCAAATTGATGCTGAATACATATTATCTCATGTAGTACATATTCCCCGCTTAGAGCTTAAATTCAACTTGCAAAGCAAACTTACCCAACAACAGGAAAAAAGAGCCAATGCATTGCTGAAAAGACGTCTGAATCGGGAACCCCTGCAATATATCATCGGTTCTGTTGACTTTTATGGATTAGAAATTCGTGTTAACAGAAATGTTCTGATTCCAAGACCCGAAACAGAATTGCTTATAGATATTATACACAAGGAAAATCAAACTCCAGGATCCATCTTGGATATCGGCGCAGGTTCTGGAGCTATTGCATTAGCGCTTAAAAATCTGTTTCCCAATGCCTTTGTCATGGGTATCGATGTTTCTGAGCCGGCATTGAAAGTAGCTCATGCCAATGCCAAGCGACTGCACATTGATGCCAAATTCCGGAAGTCTGATTTATTTCTCAAAGTTAAGGGGAAATTCGACATCATCGTCTCCAATCCTCCCTATTTAAGTGAAAGTGAATATCATGGCATTCAGCCTGAATTAAGAGATTATGAACCGAAAAGTGCCTTGGTAGCAGATGAAGAAGGTCTTGCAATCTATAGAAATATATTGGAACAAGCACATCAATATCTGAATCCGGGTGGACGGATATATTTTGAAATCGGTAATAAACAGGCAGATGCAATTTCTTTTCTTGCCCAAAATAACGGATACACTTTATTTGAAAAGAAACAAGACTATAATGATTTTGACAGATTTTTTATGATAAGGACGTAATATGGACAAGTTCATCATTGAAG
>Ga0116171_10005651_pt1 | contig 10957 bp, 11 predicted proteins | sample AD_JPNHW2_MetaG_FD_89798 | JGI IMG/M metagenome (GOLD analysis project Ga0116171, IMG submission 89798) | Active sludge microbial communities of municipal wastewater-treating anaerobic digesters from Japan - AD_JPNHW2_MetaG | ecosystem: Engineered > Bioreactor > Anaerobic > Digestate | place...
ATCACCAACCTATACAGCGTGCTGGGTGGCCTGCCTACCTCCGCGACCATCAGCCTGGCCGTGATTTTACGTGCCCTGTTCCTTATTGCCAGCCTGCCAGGTGCCTTCTTTGTTCCGGCCATCCTGGCCGGCCGCGATGTTTCAAAACTCAACCCCGAGGCCTGAATGTTTCTGAAAACAGTCAAGTCCTTTTTACGCGTCTACTTCCCGCTGATTGGCTTTGCCTGCCTTTGGTACCTCTACGATTCCCGTTACCAACGCAATATCTGGTTCATGGCGGTTGGGGCGGCCCTGCTGGTGGCTGGTGTCCTGTTCCTGCTCGTTTTGCGCCTGCCAGAAGGGCGTTCTCTTAAGCCCATTCGTGGCTTCTCGCGCACGTTTTTTCTGCCGTTTTTCCTGGTGCTTACACTCGCCCTGTTGGTATCGTTTTTCACCCTGCGTTTTGGTCCGTTCAACTACGGCAGCGGCCGTTTCCTCTTCACCCTGGCCCTGGCCGGCCTGGCCGCGTTGCTCCTGGCAGCTTCGGGCGATTCGCGCTCTCCATTTGCCAATTTCGCCCTATTCCTGCTCGTTTCCGGGGTCACCTACAGGGTGCTGGGTTTCCTCCCGGAAGTCTCCGCCGGCCCATTCTCGCTGGGCTGGTCAGAAGGCAGCCGTTTTTACAATGCCTCGGCTTTTCTCTCCCGCGCGCTTTACGGCCAAAATCTCCCCCTGCCGGTTCTACATCCCACGCGTTATCTGCTCCAGGCAGTTCCCTTCGCCTTGGGGATCCGGAGCATCCTCGCCCATCGGATTTGGCAGGTGCTGCTCTGGCTCGGTCTCACCGCCTGGGGGGCTTACCTCCTGGCCCGCCGCTTCAGAGCCACTCTGCCAATTGCCTTTGGCTGGCTGATGGCGTTTTTCTTCCTGTACTTCTTCCAGGGCGCCGTTTATTACCACCTGATGGTTTGCGTCATCCTGGTATTGCTTGGTTACCACAAGGATAAGCCCTGGCACACCCTGCTCTTTGTGTTATTGGCTTCCCTTTGGGCTGGCATCAGCCGCGTGAACTGGATACCCGTCCCGGCCTTGCTGGCGGTCTCGCTCCACCTGATGGATCGTCCTTTCCCAACCCGCAAATGGCTCAGCTATTTTCTCTCCCCCGCGCTCTGGACCCTCCTCGGCGTCGCTGTAGCCTTTGGCGCGCGCCAGGCCTATATTGCCATCTCCGGTGAACCTCCCGCCCTGTTTGACTCTGCCTTTTCCTCCGCGCTACTGCTCAACCGCCTGTTCCCCAACAGCACATTCTTCCTCGGCATCCTTCCCGCCATTCTGCTGGCCATGCTCCCCCTCGGCTTGCTGTGCTTGCTCAAATTGCGCTCAGGCACCCTATCGCGCGTGCATTGGCTGCGTTGGCTTGGCCTGGCGGGGATCCTGGCGGTCTTTTTGGGTGGCGGCATCCTCGTCAGCCTCAAAATCGGTGGTGGTGGAGACTTGCACAACCTGGATGCCTTCCTTGTTTTCTGGGCTCTGATTACCGGCAGCCTGGTGGCCGGCCACGTCGCCCCGGACCACACACCCGATCAGCCCGCCCAGGCGGCTGCGCTGAAGGTCCAGCCTGCCGTGCCTGTTTGGCAGCCCGCCTGGCTGTTGCTCCTGGTGGTAGTCCCTGTTTTCTTTGCCTTCACCCACACCGGTACCTGGTCCTTCGCCCCCGCCTCCGCCCAGGATGCCGACCTATCCCAACTGCGTTCCACCCTTGTCGAGCTGAAAGACGAGCCCGGTGACATCCTCTTTATCTCCGAGCGGCAGTTGTTGGTCTTCGACGAACTGGGGAATATCCCGGTCGTCCCCGAATATGAAAAGGTTTTCCTCATGGAAATGGCCATGGGTGATAACCGGCCCTACCTCCAGCAGTTCTACGCCCTGCTCGCCTCCCACCAGTTCAAGGCCATCGTCAGCGATCCACTCTCCACGGCCCTGCAGGATCGCGGCCACTCCTTCGCCGAAGAAAACAACGCCTGGGTGCAGAAGGTGGTTTTGCCCATCCTCGCCGATTATGAGCCCATCCTCTCGCTTCGTGGTGGCGAGGTGAACGTGCTTGTCCCCAAGGGCAACTGACACGAAAACAAAAACCTGCCAATATCGGCAGGTTTTTGTTTGATCCAATAATCCCAGCAATCCCGGGTTATTCCTTTTTATCGGCCTCGATGATTTCCCGGATGGTGTAGGTCGGCTTGTCCTGCGACTCGTAATACGTGCGCATTAGCAGCTCCGCGATGAGCCCCATCAGCACCGACTGAAACCCCAGGATGAACGACATCACCCCGATTTGGAACCAGGGCGAGCCCAAAACAGCAATCCCCGCCACAATCCGCCGGATGGCCAAAAACAGCAATAAAACCCCGCTGACGGACATCAATCCCATCCCTACGCCCCCAAAAAGGTAAATTGGTTTCTGCTGGTAGCTCATCAGGAACTTGACCACGAACAGGTCCAGCACCACTTTGAAGGTTCGCTCCAGGCCGTAATTAGCCTTGCCGTGCTTCCTGGGGTGATGGTGTACCACCACTTCGCTGATGAGTGCCCCTGCCGCTTTGGCATAAATCGGAATGAACCGGTGCATCTCGCCGTATAGTTTCACTTCGTCCAGGATATCCCGCCGGTAGGCTTTCAGCGTGCAGCCGTAATCGTGCAAATGCACTCCCGACACCTTCGAGATCAACGCGTTGGCCATCCGCGAAGGAATGGTGCGCGTCCACTTATTGTCCTGCCTGTCCTTGCGCCAGCCGCTGACCACGTCGTACCCTTTGGCCATCTCGTCCAGTAACAGGGGGATATCCGCCGGATCGTTCTGCAGGTCGGCATCCAACAAAATGACTATATCACCATCGGAGTGGTCAATCCCGGCGCTGATGGCCGCGGTCTGCCCAAAGTTGCGGTTGAAAATCACCGCGCGCACGTGCTCGGAGTCGGCGGCCTGCATTTCACGCAGTAACCGCGCGCTTTCATCCCGGCTGCCGTCATCCACCAGGGTAATATCCCACGCCAGCCCCAGCGGGCCCATCGCGCGGGTCACTTGTTCACATAATTCAGGCAGGTTCTCCTGCTCGTTGTAAACAGGCACCACCAGCGAAATCTTCATCCGTCCTCCAGCAAAGGAATATGAGGGTATTATACCTTCCCCCGCGCGTTACGCCCGGCCCGGCCGGGGGTCAATCTCGGGTATAATCCTGTCGATGAACGAAAAGGAAAAAGACAGCATCCTCGCTGGCCGCGGCCGCCCCGACGACCCGGTTGACAACGCGCTCCGTCCTACTACGCTCGGGGACCTAATTGGCCAAACCGGCGTCAAAGACAACCTCCTCATCCAAATTAAAGCCGCCAAGCAGCGCGGCGAAGCGCTGGAGCACGTGCTCTTCTACGGCCCTCCCGGCCTAGGCAAAACCACTCTCGCGCACATCCTTGCCTCCGAAATGGGCGTCAACATCAAGGTGACTTCCGGCCCCGCCATCGAACGCGCTGGAGACCTGGCCGCCATCCTTACCAACCTGCGCGCGGGGGACATCCTCTTTATCGACGAAGTCCACCGCCTTGGGCGCATGGTTGAGGAAATCCTCTACCCCGCCATGGAAGATTTCGCCCTGGATATCGTCATCGGCAAAGGTCCGGCCGCCAAGTCCGTCCGGCTCAAGCTGCCCCGCTTCACCGTCGTGGGGGCCACCACCCGTCTCGCCTTGCTCACCGCCCCCCTGCGTGCCCGCTTCGGTGCCATTTACCGCCTGGATTATTACGACACGGACTCCCTCGCCGCCATCATCCGCCGCGGTGCCGGCTTGCTCAAGGTCCCCGTCGAGGATGGCGGCGTGGCCGAGATTGCCCGGCGCGCGCGTGGCACGCCCCGCATCGCCCTGCGCATGCTGCGGCGCGTGCGCGACTACGCCGAGGTTGAAGCCGGCGGTGTCATCACCAGCGCCGTGGCCGTCGCCGGCCTGAACATGCTCGATATCGACCACGTCGGCCTGGACGACCTCGACCGCCGTGTGCTCCTCACCATCATCGAAAAATACGACGGCGGCCCCGTCGGCCTCAACACCATCGCCGCCTCCGTCAGTGAGGAACCCGACACCATCATGGACGTCGTGGAGCCTTACCTCCTGCAACTCGGCTTCCTGGACCGCACCGCCCAGGGCCGCGTGGCCGCCCGACTCGCCTACGAACACCTCCACAAGCCCTACACCCGCCCGGACGGCCAGCCCAGCCTCTTCAACGGCGAATAGCCCCCTCCCATGCGCACGGATGACTTTGACTACCTGCTCCCCCAGGAGCTAATCGCCCAGACCCCCGCCGACCCGCGTGATAGTTCCCGCCTGCTTGTCCTCGACCGCGCGGCCGACACCCTCGCCCACCGCCGCTTCAACGAAATCGGCGATTATCTCCGCCCGGGCGACCTGCTGGTGGTCAATCGCACCCGCGTCATCCCTGCCCGCCTCTACGCCCACAAGCTCCCCGGCGGCGGCCACGTGGAAGTGCTCCTGCTGCGCAAACAATCCGACCTGGACTGGGAATGCCTTGTTGGCGGCACCCACCTCAAGCCTGGCGTGCGCCTGCAGGTGCAGGGTGGCCCGCCTGCCCTCATCAGTGCCGACCTCGGCGCCGCCCGCCGGCACATCCGCTTTGACGAGCCCATCGAAAACGCCTTCGCCACCGCCGGGCACACACCGCTGCCGCCCTACATCCACGGTTACCAGGGCGACCCCGAGCGTTACCAAACTGTCTACAACAAAACCCCCGGCTCCGCCGCCGCCCCCACCGCCGGCCTGCACTTCACCACCGGCTTGCTCGCCAGCCTCCAATCCCGCGGCATTGGCCTGGCCGAGCTCACCCTGCATGTCGGGCTGGATACCTTCGCCCCGGTCACTGAAGCCGACCCTGCCACCCACCACATCCACCAGGAATGGTGCGAGCTCCCGCCTGAAACCGCCGCGCGCATCAATGTTGCCAAAGCCTCCGGCGGCCGCGTCATCGCCGTTGGCACCACCTCCGTCCGCACCCTCGAAACTGTCGCCCGCCAGCACCAAAACGGCCTTCTGCAACCCTGGTCCGGCCAGACCAGCCTCTACATCCTGCCCGGCTTCACATTCCGCTGTGTGGACGCCCTCATCACCAATTTCCACCTCCCCAAGTCCACTCTGCTCATGTTGGTCAGCGCCTTCGCCGGCCGCGAGCGCGTCCTCTCCGCCTATCAAACCGCCGTCCAGCTTGGCTATCGCTTCTTTTCCTTTGGCGACGCCATGCTGATTCTGTAATATTTATCATTCTCTTATAATAATTTTGTACAATAGGTGAGTTGGAACAGGAATTGCAATAAACTCCCCGAACCGACACACCTGACGGAATTGAGGAACCAACCATGATGCGTTTTGATAAATTTTCAGAGAGGGCACAGGATGCCGCCTCCCGCGCGGCGGAAATCATCCAGCGCTACGGCCACAACCAGATTGACTCGGAGCATATCCTCCTCGCCCTGATTGAGCAGCCCGACGGTATGGTTAGCCAGATTATGACCGCCCTCAACGTGGACCCCGCCGTCATCGCGGACCGCCTGGACCAAATCCTGCGCAACACCCCCAAGGCCAGCATCTACGGCGGCACCTCCGGCCAAATCTTCCTAACCCCCCGTGTCAAAATGGCCGTTGACCTCGCCAAAGTGGAGGCCAACCGTTTCGGCGACGAATACATCAGCACCGAGCACCTCTTTTTGGCCATCATCTCCGAGCGCAACACCCAGCTTGCCCGCATCCTCGAAGAATTCAACCTCACGCGCCCCAACGTGCTCGAGGTGATTACCGAACTCCGTGGCGGCAAGAAAACTGGCACCGCCAAGGGCGCCGGCCGCTACAAGACTCTCGATAAATTCTCGCGCAACCTCACCCAGGCTGCCCGCGAAGGCAAACTGGACCCCGTCTACGGCCGTGAGTCCGAAATCCTGCGCCTCATCCAAATCCTCTGCCGGCGTACCAAGAACAACCCCGTGCTCATCGGCGAAGCCGGCGTGGGCAAAACCGCCATCGTGGAAGGGCTCGCCCAAAAAATCGTCAGCGACGACGTGCCCGAAATTCTGGCCAACAAGCTGATTTACGCCCTCGACCTCGGCGGCATGCTCGCCGGCACCCGCTTCCGTGGCGAATTCGAAGAGCGCCTCAAGGCCGCCATCGACGAAATCCAGGGCTCCGACGGCGAAGTCATCCTCTTCATCGACGAGCTGCACGTGGTGGTTGGCGCGGGCGCCGCCCAGGGCGCCATGGACGCCTCCAACATGCTCAAGCCCGCTCTCTCCCGCGGCGACCTGCAGTGCATCGGCGCCACCACCCTGGACGAGTACCACAAGCACATCGAAAAAGACGCCGCACTCGAGCGCCGCTTTGCCCCAATCTTCGTGGAAGAACCCAGCGTGGAAGATACCATCGCCATGCTCCACAGCCTGCGCGATCGCTACGAAGCCCACCACAACGTCACGCTCTCCGACGCGGCCCTCTCCGCTGCCGCCAAGCTTTCCTCGCGCTACCTCTCTGGCCGCAAGCTCCCCGATAAAGCCATCGACCTGATGGACGAATCGGCCGCCAAGCTGCGCGTGGCGCTCTACTCCCTCCCCGAAAACCTTAAGGACAAAAAACGCGAAATCGAACGCCTCACAATGGAAGAGGAAACCGCCGGCCTGGAGCGCGACTACGAGCGCGCTTCCCGCATGAAAGCCGAGCGCCTCGCCCTTGAAGAGCTCTTCAACGCCGAGCGCGCCAAGTGGGAAGCCGAACACAAGTTGGATGAAGTGGTGGATGCCGATGACATCGCCGAGGTCATCCACCAGTGGACGGGCATCCCCATCACCCAGCTGCTCGAAAGCGAAGCCCAAAAGCTGCTCCAGATGGAATCCCGCCTGCACGAACGCATCATCGGCCAGGACGAAGCCATTGCCGCCATCAGCGACGCCATCCGCCGCGCCCGCTCCGGCCTCAAAGACCCACGCCGGCCTAGCGGCTCCTTCATCTTCATCGGCCCCTCTGGCGTCGGCAAAACCGAGCTCGCCAAGGCCCTCGCCGAGTTCCTGTTCGATGACGAAGACGCCCTCATTCGCGTGGACATGTCCGAATACCGCGAGCAACACACCGTCTCGCGCCTGTTTGGCGCGCCCCCCGGCTACGTTGGCTACGAAGAAGGCGGCCAGCTCACCGAAGCGGTCCGCCGGCGCCCCTACCGCGTGGTGCTCTTCGATGAAATTGAAAAAGCGCACCCCGAAGTCTGGAACGCGCTGCTCCAAATTTTGGATGATGGCCGCCTTACGGATGGCCAGGGCCGCGTGGTCGATTTCCGCAACACCGTCCTCATCATGACCAGCAACCTCGGCACCGAATACGTCCGCAAGGGCGGCACGCTCGGCTTCCTCGGTGAAAACGAAAGCCCGGATGTGAAGAACGCGCACGAGAAGATTGAAGCGGCGCTCAAATCCGCCTTCCGCCCCGAGTTCCTCAACCGCATCGACGACATCATCATGTTCTCGCCCCTCACGAAGGAGAATGTGCGCGATATCGTCATGCTGCAGGTGAAGGAAATCCAGGGCCGCCTGGCCGAGTTTGGCGTCGCGCTGGATGTGACCGAAGCCGCTCGCGATTGGCTGGCCGACCAGGGCTTTGACCCCCTGCTCGGCGCCCGCCCGCTTAAGCGCGCCCTCCAGAAGTACGTTGAAAGCCCCCTGGCCCAAAAGCTGCTTTCCGGCGACTTTGCCGAGGTGAAGGTGGTGCGCGTGGATAAGCCTGCCGAAGGCACCGGGCTGGAGTTCACCCGGGGGGATGCCGTCCAGGCGCCCCAGCCGGCCGAGGAGAGGGATGTGGCCGCAAGCCCCGCGCTTGGCGCCTGACCCCGCGCTGCGTTGAACCCGATGCATACCCCAGGCTGCCTCCCAGGCGGCCTGGATTTATGTTTGGACGCAAGTTTGACAAGCTTGCCAACTTTCACACACTCACCTGTTGGCAAACTTGAGATTTGTGTTCCACATTAAACGCAAGTAAATGATACCGATTTTGTGAAGTTGCATTTTCTTGGTGAATGATTGGTTGAATCCACAACTATCCCATACCAATAATCAAAAATCTTGATTTTTTCTTGACCATTCTTTCCCGATTCTTGCCTGATTCTTTATCGATCAGGGAGTAAATTAAAGATTGCATATGAAGGAGAACCATGAGCGATTTTTTAATGATCATGATTGTGATTGTTTTTTTTCTGTTGATGATGGGTTTTGTCTCTTTATGTAATTCGTTATTGGAGAAGTGAAATGAATGGACTTCTGATCGTTTCGGGTTTTATCGCGTTAGTTTTATTGGTTTATCTGTTTATTTCACTCATTAAACCAGAGTGGTTTGGATGAATATTATGAATTGGATTCAATTTCCTTTATACATTGGAGTTCTGTTGATCTTGGTCAAGCCTCTCGGGGGATATATGGCCCGAGTATATCAAGGTGAAAGGACTTTCCTCTCTCCGGCTATTGCTCCAGTAGAAAGAGCTGTACTTAGGCTTGCCGGCGTCAAATCAGATGACGAAATGACTTGGAAGACCTATGCAATAAGTGTCTTGCTTTTTAACCTGGTTGGATTCTTTTTTCTCTACCTGCTTTTGCGTTTTCAGCAAGTTTTACCTCTCAATCCTCAAACTCTTATGAGTGTTTCACCTCAACTTGCGTTCAATACAGCGGTCAGTTTCGTATCCAATACGAACTGGCAGAGTTACGGTGGTGAAACAACCATGAGCTACCTATCTCAAATGTTGGGTTTGGGAGTTCAGAACTTTTTATCCGCTGCCACTGGAATGGCAGTCTTGATCGCTTTAATCCGAGGATTGATTAGGCACACTGCCAATAGACCTGGCAATTTTTGTGTACATCCCGTTCATCAAGCGGTGAGGAGGAGGAGCGGGTTGTGGGATGGGTCGGGTCGCGGGGGGGGTGAGCAGCCCGACTATTTTTAAGGCGAAGGGCGTAAGGCTGGCCGGTGAGTGGGGATGTGAGGGAGGGACTGCAGCACAACCCCACGCTGCTGGGAAGAAAGGATGGAGGAGCATGGGCGATAAGGTGACTGGTTACACCGCCATGAGCCGAAGCGAGGAACTGGTGCCCCGGGTTTATGACGCGCCGGTTTTGAAGGCAGACGAGGTGCGGGTGGCGGTGACGCACTGCGGGATTTGCGGTTCGGACCTGCAGGCCGTGGATGATACCTACCAGGTGTTCGATTTCCCGTTTGTGCCCGGCCACGAGGTGGTGGGGATTATACGGGAGGTGGGGGATGGGATGGCAGGCCAGGGCCTGCGGGAAGTGCGAGCTCTGCCGGCAGGGGCTGCCGCAGCTGTGTCTGGAAGTGGTGGATAACGGCACCTGGACGCCCATTGGCGGGTTTTCCAGCGCTATCGTCGCGCAGAGCCGGTTTGTGTATCCGCTGCCGGCCGATATGGCGGATGAAACGGCCGCGGTGCTGCTGTGCGCGGGATTGTCGGTTTACTCGGCGCTCTCGAGGCATTCAGCGGCGCTCGAACCCTGGCTGGGCGTGGTGGGGATCGGGGGGCTGGGCCACCTGGCGCTGCAGTTTGGCAAGGCGCTGGGGTACGAGGTGACCGCCATTTCCAGCTCAGCGGCCAAACGGGAGGAAGCCCTGGCGTTTGGGGCGAGCCGGTTTTTGGACATGGGAGAGAAGGGGGCTTTCAAACCGTTTAATGATTACTTAAACCTGGTGCTGATTACTGCCCACGGCGGTTTTGACTGGGATCGTATCCTGGGGGTGATGAAACGACGCGGAAAGATAATCCTGGCGGCCTTCCCGAAGGTAACGCTGGACCCGGTGGACCTGGTGGTGCACGAACTCAGCATCGCGGGGACGTTTGTGGTAACGCCGGATGAGATGCGTGAGATGCTGGCTTTCGCACAGGCGCACCACATTCGACCCATGGTGGAGGTAATGCCGCTTTCGCGCGTGAATGAGGCTGTCCGTAGGGTGCGGGAGAACAAGGCAAGGTACCGGGTGGTGCTGGTCAACGACCTGGGGTAGAGGCGGCCGGGAAAGACGGGAGAAGGCGCGGGGATGCCGTTTTAGGCATGGCTTTATCCGTTACGCGTGGTTGAAAAAAGGCGTGTGATGAGGATGCGCGCTGCGGTTTTGCGCGCATGAGCGAGAAGAGGCGAGATATGAAGATCCTGGTTGATATCGGAATTGGTTTACTCCTGTATGTGCTGGAAACGGCTTTGCAGATCCCCATCGCGTCCATTTTTAGGGGACCTTTCATAACGGCTCCCGGGCTGGGTGAACGCATTCCAACGCTGACCGGTGAATACCTGGTGGGGGCGGTGATTTTCTTCCTGCTCTCGTACATGGCTGCCTGGGTTTTCAGGACCAGGGACGCTGCCCAGGCCTGGCGTCGGGCAGTCATCTGGACGGTAATTACCGTTGCGCTCAACCTGGGTTTGGAAGTGATTAACGCCGCTGACGTGGGGGAGCTGGGGTGGTCCAAGGTGGGCAGGATGGTGGTGAATACGCTTGGAACCCCCGCGTATTACGTTGCTCTGTTAGGGCTCTTCCTGGGGCCGCTGGTCTATTGCCTTATGAGGGCCAGAAAGCAACAGCCAGATGCTGGATGAACCGGGAGTGCCGAATAATGGGGGGTGAGGGTGTGATTTTGGAGTGGGGAGAATGAGGGTTGTTTTTTTGCGCGCCACGACAACCCTGAGCTTTGTATGCTTCGCATAGATATCGCGAGGTAAGGTAAGGCGAACCCGCTCCCCCGCTTCGCGGACCCCACCGGCTTGCGCATGGGAAGCTTCGGTGGGCACGCAGTTGTCCGCGGAAGGGGGCTAGATGTAAGTCTTCAAGAATGGGATTTGGATGGACACGACAAGGTCTTTCGTTACGCTCAGGATGACAAAGAAGGGCTGTAG
>Ga0116171_10005652_pt1 | contig 10956 bp, 9 predicted proteins | sample AD_JPNHW2_MetaG_FD_89798 | JGI IMG/M metagenome (GOLD analysis project Ga0116171, IMG submission 89798) | Active sludge microbial communities of municipal wastewater-treating anaerobic digesters from Japan - AD_JPNHW2_MetaG | ecosystem: Engineered > Bioreactor > Anaerobic > Digestate | place...
GAATATGACTATAAAACATCGAGCGAGCTGAAGCTGGAAGAACTGATTGAGGCCATGAAGGAAGATAAGTACTACGATAATTCAACCGATGAAATCACACGTCTGCAAACTAAGGTCGGTCACAACAAACAGCGCGATCTTGAACTTTTCAGCAGCGAAATCATCAATGTGATTGCAAATGAAATTGTATCGCGCTATTACTATCAGAAAGGTCGTATCATTTTCGATCTGCGCTATGACAAGGAAGTGAAAAAAGCTGTGGAGATATTGAATAATTCAGCACAATACAACAAAATTCTTTCAGGAAAATAGTTCATGACATCAAAAGCATCCGACATATTCCACGAATGGAAATATCCGGTTTTAATAGGCCTGATGTTGTCCGGACTGGTGTTTTCAAAATGGATTCTTTCGGTTTCTCAATTTCTTCTTCTGTTTGCTGCGCTGAGCGATAAAGTATCGCGACGCAGACTGATTGAGGCATTCAGATCGCCACTGGTGCTTGCTCTCATTTCAATTTACATTATGCATCTTGCGGGCCTGCTCTGGACCAGCGATTTGAAATACGGACTAAAGGACCTTCAGAACAAGATCCCTTTGATTGCGCTGCCAGTCCTGTTTTTTGCGGCGGGTCCGCTGAAAAGAAACACAGCCATCAATTTGCTGCTGTTCTTTGTCGCCAATGTTTTACTCCTTTCAATTGTGAGTCTGATCAATTATTACATTTCTCCGGCAGTTCCGGAGCGGATCGCCATCGGTCAAAGCCACATCCGCTTTTCGCTTCTGATCTGTCTTTCCATCGTCATTCTCATTCATAACAGCGATCTGCCATATAAATGGTATAAATATGCAGTTGCACCTGTCATTATAACGCTGCTCTATTTCCTTTTTATTCTTGAATCATTCACCGGCTATGTAGTGATGGGGTTCCTGTTGTTTTTTATTCTGTTTCTTTACTGGAACTATTTACGAAAAAGGAGAATCAAATATTTGCTTTTGGCTACACTTCTCTCTCTGTCAATTCTTGCCGTAGCCGGTGCACTTGATGTGAAAAACAAATGTTTTCCTGGCCCGGTTATGAAGGATTTTTCAAGTCTCCCGAAACAAACTGTAAACGGAAATTATTACATCCACGACACGATAAGTCTTTTGATGGAAAACGGAAATTATATGTACATTAATCTTTCGGTGCCTGAAATGATACCTGTTTGGAACAGCCGCTGTGAGGTTAAAATCAATGAATCCGATTCCATGTCAATTGCCAGAATAAATATTCTCACACGCTATCTGACAAGCAAGGGACTGTCAAAAGACAGCGCAGGCGTGATGCAGCTCAGCGATGAAGACATCCGCAATATTGAAAATGGTTATCCCAATTATCTTCTTCCGGGCTTCGATCCGTATAGAAAAAGAATCTATCGCTTTCTTTGGGAACTGCACTATTACAACTTTACCGGAGATCCGAGCGGTCATTCGCTCACTCAGCGCTTCGAGTACTGGAAGACAGCGGTTTCCATCATTCAGCAACATCCTGTATTCGGCTGCGGTACGGGTGATATCACAAAATCATTTCAACAGGAATATGAAAGGGATAACTCAAAACTGAAAAAAGAATATCGGCTCCGATCACACAACCAATTCCTGTCCATCGCTGTAGCATTGGGTTTCACAGGCCTCATCGTTTTTCTGTTCTCGCTTGCAGCTCCGTTTCTGTTTCACAAAATACCAGACTATAAGTTATATCTTGGATTTATTTTCATATTTTTGTTGTCTCTGCTTAACGAGGACACACTCGAAACTCAGGTTGGTGTAACTTTTTTTGCATTGTTCAACAGTTTTCTACTTTTCATTATGCCTTATAAAAACAAGTCTGAACATGAAAAAGCAAGAGCTTAAAATTTGTTTCGCTTCCTTTCAAAGCATCGAAGAGCTCAGTAAAAAGGATCAGAAACTTGTTGGAAAAGCCATCGAAGCCACTAAAACAGCTTATGCCCCTTATTCCGAATTTTACGTGGGCGCAGCTCTGCGCCTTGCTACGGGAAAATCGTCATTGGCAGCAATCAGGAAAATTCCGCATATCCCAGCGGCCTTTGTGCTGAACGCGTTGCTCTGTTTCAGGCTGGGACTTTGTTTCCAGGTGTTGAAATCGAAGCGCTGGTCATCACGGCACGCACAAAAGGCAAAAAACTGAAAACGGTTGCAAATCCTTGTGGCTCCTGCCGTCAGGTGATGCATGAATCCACCGTTCGTCAGAATAAACCTTTTAAAATAATCCTTGCCAGCGAAATGGGCCATGGATATGTTTACGACAGCATTGAGGCCCTACTCCCTTTCAGTTTCAAATTTGAATGAACCGGCATATGAAAAAACTGCTTTTCTTCTTTCTTGCTCTCTCTTCTTTTGCCGTTACATCGGTATTTATTAGTTCCTGTGGCAACAGCGACACAGCATCTGAAAACGAAATCCTGATCGAAGGTCGTTTCATTCACAGCCGTGCCAATGTTGTTTTCATCGATGTCATCCATGTCGAAGATATTGAAAGAACGGATTCCCTCATTCTCGACGAAGACGGCACTTTCCGCTTCCGGCGCGAAACCGACAATCCTCTGTTTTTGAAAATATCAACGGCCGAAGATAACTTCATTACTGTTATTGCCGAACCCGGACAGACCATTACACTCAGCGGCGACATCAATGCATTGGCTGAATCATACACTGTGAGCGGATCTCCGGCATCTGAAATTCTCGCACAGTACCTTGCGTTTTCACGCGAACAATTTAAAAAACTCGATACACTTGCACTGGTCTGGGAAAATAATAAATACGCTGAAAACAAAATGGCCGTGCGCGATTCGCTCGATTCGACGGCTAAAATCATTTATAAAAATCAAACGGATTACACACTTGATCTTGTAAATAAAAACCCGGAATCACTCGGAAGTCTTTTTGTCCTGTATCAGTATTTCGGCCGCCAGCCTGTGCTTGATCCGTTCGAATATTTTTTGGTGTATGAAAATCTGGCGAAAAAACTGGCTGCAAAATATCCCGATTTCGAACACGTCGGCCATCTGAATATGAAAGTCAATAAAACACGGCTGGCCATCAAAGAGGAAGAGGAAATCAAAAACCGGCTCGATACAGGAAAAGTCGCGCCCGATTTCTCATTGCCTGATATGAATGAAAATCAGTTCAAACTTTCCGATCTGAAAGGTCACCCGGTGCTGCTCCATTTCTGGGCTTCATGGTCAGCCGAAAGTATGCGTCAGTTGCCGGCCATCAGACAATATCAGCAGAATTACGGCCCTAAAGGGCTGACCATCGTTTCCTTATCGTTTGACTACGACCGCGACATGTGGACTGCCACCGTTGAAAAGGAAAAAATGAAATGGATTAATATCTGCGATCTGAAATACACCGACTCTCCCATCGCAAAACTCTATCACATCGAAAAAACGCCGTTCTTTTTCCTGCTCGACCGCGAAGGAATAATCGTCAGTAAAAACTCAAACATCGACGTTGTCGGAAATGAGATATACAAACTTTTCAGGCCCATATAAAACGGCTCTGTGCCTGCTTTTTACCTTATCTGTCACTCTGAGCGGAGTCGAAGAGTTGACCGCGCAGGACCTGTATTTTCATCCACGGCTGTACACGATTAAAGACGATTCAGCTTTGCACGAAACTTTTATTTATCCGCTTGCCGGATGGAACGAAAACGACCACTGGATGCCGGGTGTGTACATCACCAATCAGCTTGTCGAAAAAAAAACAATCCGCTATCAGCTGATGCCTATGTTCAGTACCGATACAAAATCATTGGTCGGGACAGGGAAAATTTCAATCAACCGCTACTTCGAAAACCGCTCACTGTGCTCTGTTTCAGTTTTTCTGCAGGGAAAAAGTTTTCATCTGCCTTCGTATGTGGGCGAGCCAATGCAATATTATCAGTTCGAAACAGGAATAAAGACAATTCTGGAAACCGGCTCCGACAGCGTGCCTGCGCAACACACACTCGAACTGAAATACCATCAGAACGGCACCGAAGAAATGATGTGGATCAGCAACGGAACAATTTACGTTCCCGAACAACATCACAAAATTCTGAATGCAGTGCGTGCTGCATGGACGTACGAAAAGTATGATCCAATGCAGCCGTTCAGTACTTCGGTCAAAGCCGATGTGTGGGGCGATTTTGCACGCATGAGTGCCAGTTACGAATATGATTACAACTACGAACCGAAGCGCTGGTTTACGTTTCGTGCATTTGCAGGTGTCATCTTTTTTCACGATTCCGTTTTTGCCCAAAACTACGATGCGCGCATCAGTCCCAATATGCCGGGCTGGAAAACCGATATTTTCTACGATGGATGGTTTCTCGGCCGCAATGTGTATGATCCCGTTTACCGCATGCAGGGAATGCCCGGACCCGGAAGTCTGTACAGCATTTCACCCGTCGGACAAAGCTGGAGCTGGACACTGTCCGCCTCTGGCAGCGTGTCGATGCCTTTCGATTTACCGCTCCGCATCTATGCTGCAGCAGGCATATCGCCCGACCCGCTTAAAGCAAACAAACCTTTTGGCATTTTCGAAGGAGGCCTGCTGATTACGACACCTCATAAATTTTTCGAAATCGCTTTCCCGCTCGTACACGACAAAAGCAGCAAAGACGCACTGTTGCTCAACACCGACAAGTACTGGCAGCGCATCCGATTTATTATTAACTTTGACCGCATCAATCCGCATACATGGCTCGACAATCCGCACCGCAGAAAGCAACTGCACTTGATCTGAGTCCCGGCAAAAAAATGTATTTTGCTTCGGACCTTCATCTCGGCATTCCCGCAAGCCGCGATGTGGAGCGGGTTTTCGTGCAGTGGCTGAATCAGATTGAAAACGATTGTCAGTATTTGTTTCTCTGCGGTGATTTGTTCGACTTCTGGTTCGAATACCGACACGTGGCTCCGCGCGGCCATGTGCGCCTGCTTGGCAAACTGGCTCAGATGGCCGATTCCGGCATTCAGATTTATGCATTCACCGGCAACCACGATATGTGGATGTTCGGTTATCTTGAACAGGAAATCGGATTAAAATTATTCCGCGAGCCGCAGCGTTTTCTGGTGAACGGAAAAACAATCGAAGTTGGTCATGGCGATGGTCTTGGCCCCGGTGACAAAAAATACAAATTTGTCAAACGCATGTTTGCCTGCCGCTTCAATCAATGGTTGTTTGCACGGCTGCATCCGAATTTCTCTTTCGGGCTGGCCCGCTGGCTGTCGCGCAAAAGCCGCATTGCCAATGGCGCTGCCGATGAAAAATACAACGGCGACGATAAGGAATTTCTGGTGCAATATATTCAAAACACGCCCGCAGAGCAGCGCGCCGACATTTATGTGTTTGGCCACCGCCATCTGCCACTGGATATGAAAATCGGAAACGCGCACTACATCAACCTGGGCGAATGGGTGAACCATAAAACGTATGGTGTTTTTGATGGTGATATGAAATTGTTGTAAGCATGAAAGTCTGGCTTTACTAACCTTTTAATGACGACGTAGAAAACTTAGCACATCAGAATATTGCTGTTTTTTCAACTTTTGATTGCTAAAAATTATACCTGCACCCTAAAGAAAAATCCCTCCTGTATCGGAATGTTTTAGAAGTAAACCAATTATAGGAACCTTTAATCTCAAATTGCGGTAATATCTTGTATCCAATACTACAACCCAACCACACAGACGGGAAAGGATAGTCCCAAAGCCATTGATGACTGGTAAATTTTTTTGTATAGGAAGTATAAGTGTATAAATATGAATCTATAATAAATACCGGAATATTTGCTCCCAATGCAAAAGAAAAGCGATTTACTGAATAACATAGAGCAATGTGAACTTGTGAAGTCACTTTATTGGCATCTACATTATATGCCACTTCAACACCTGTGGAATCGCAGTAATCTCGAATGCTATCCATATCACAATGAGAATTGTGCCTGTGAAATAATAATTCCACTCCGGATTCGACATAAAAATTGCTACTAATTTGTCTTGAAAATCCGCAAGAAAGTGTCCCCCCAAATAACGACGATGAGTGAACGCCCACAGGCCAGTTCACCATGTTTGGATTTGTTGATCCCCATGAGGGTGGAGAATATGAATATTTGAAGCTGTTATTCACTCCTGCTTCCAACCACCATAAAACTATTTTGGTAGTATCTGACTGCCCATACAAGGGTAGAAACAAACACGATAACATTACAACCATCAGCCATTTCATCTTACTTAATTTGTTTTTACAAATGATTTTACAAAAACACTATTATCTGCTGTTATGATCCTAACTTGATACAAACCTGATTCAATATTGGAAACATCAGTCTGAACTCTATTCAAGCCATGAACTTCCATCGAATAAATTGCAAAGCCAAGATTATCAATCAATTCTACGCGGATTATTTCAACATTGCTATTGATGTTTAAGATGTTTGATGCTGGGTTAGGAAAAATTTGAACTTCAACCCTGTCAACATAATCAAACTGATTTTTTAAATTAGATAATGCAGCAAACTTTTCAGACGGCTCTCTTACGAATTGATTATGATTATTTGAGTTTAAAGCATATCTGCTATTTTCTTTGCACCCACAAATTTTCGCAGTGAATGTCGAGCCATAATCGGCATGAAAGCCCGAACCAAGTGTAATATCCAAGCCAGCATCAAATGTCCATAATCCCATATATACAATACTCTCAAACGGCATTTGGGAACCAAAGTAATTATCTGGAGCAGATAAATTAATTATTTCCTGCTGACCATCATTATATCCTGGAATGATATCAAAATAATCTATTATTGCAGCTATACCTCCATTGGACATGCTGAACCTTAGTTCATTTGTTTCATATATTGAAAATGCAGATAATTGATCTGTACTCCAAGGCCCTGACTCAAACCCCCCATTAATGCACATGTTTTGACCCTCTGCAAAACAAGAAAAAAACAGTACAATAGTAAACAAAATCAATTTCATAGCTGGTAAATTTAGTTAAACAAAATCCCAAAATAAACACTCGGCCGATAAGTAAACAAATCAAGTTTTTTGTACAGAGAGAACTCCAGCTCAATCGGCTCTATCCCAAATTTGAAATGATGAAAATAAATATTGGCTGATAGTCCAACTTTGGAGTTGAAAAACAAATAGTTCTCAGTTTCTGAATTTATAAGTTCGTTGTGGAGATTAATCAGCCCGAAGCCTTTAGCGATTTCAAAAGTAATCAGACAATTTCTCAATTTAACAGGAAAAATTGTCGAGTGATTTATCATGGCTAATACTGCACTGCCACTTTTTGTCACTGATGAAACATTTGTTGAATAGCTTGAAGTATCAGATCTGATGGATATATATCCGCCAAACAAATGTCCACTTTCAGTTTTTGGGAAATACCCAAATGTTACAGATGCCGCATTCTTATTGCTTAGATAATACTGAGGCTTAATCATCCAAAGAAACTCAAATCTATTTGGTCGATAACGCAAATATTCAACAGCAATTGAAACTCTTTTTGAAAGGTCAAGACCAGTTGTATCATTATTAATCCACGGGGAGGTTTTGAGTTGATTAAAAGTCCCTGCACTTTGATTATTGAATGCATAATTCCGTAACTGATAATTCTGTCCTGCCACAGAACAACAAATAACAAACAGTAGCAAAAAAACAAGAACTTTCATAAGAACTTACTTTTCAATTTCTGAAATTCTTTGCTCCAGCTCCAGTATATATAATGTCATTTCCTCAACTTTCTGTAAAAGCATCATATTCATCTCACTCAGGTTAATTCCGTTTTCTTCGGGTTTTCAGGCAAAAGTTCCATACACGCGATTAATTGATTATGTTAAAAGCACAAATATAATCGCTTAATCAGCAAAATGCAATGCCCCCCCCTGATTAATTTATTGTTATCATTAATAATTCAATGAAAACTGTTAAGAATATCTACACAAAATCAGCAAGTAATACAGTGCTTTTTAGATTCTCATTACTCAGAAAAATCCGGAAAATAGAATATCTTTGATTGCAAAATATAACTGCTCAAAGCATGAAAGCGCGCTACATCGCCCTCCTCCGCGGCATCAATGTCGGCGGAAGGAATGTGATTCCGATGAAAGAGCTTAAAACCTTGTTTGAACAATGTGGGTTTTCGGATGTTGAAACGTACATTCAGAGCGGCAATGTATTGTTTTCAAGCGGTGTTTCCGATGCCTCAAAAATCAGAAGGAAAATTGAAATCAATCTGAAAAAAATTTCTGGAGCCGATATTCCGGTTGTATTGCTAACTGCCGAAAAACTCAGCTTCGTGGTTGCATACGCACCGGAATGGTTCAGGGCTGAACCGGAAAAATACAGATACGATGTGGTTTTTCTGGATTCTGAAATTGAGGCAGAAGCATTGTTCCCGAAAATTTCTCTTCGCGAAGGGGTCGATCGTGCTGCAGCCGGCAACGGTGTTTTATATTTCTCAAAACTAATTGAAAAGGCCACTCAGAGCCGGCTTTCAAAAATAATTTCATTACCTGAATACAGGTTAATGACAGTTCGGAACTGGAATACAACCCGAAAAATTCTTGAGCTCGTTCATTCCAAATGAGAGCCTGTCTGAAATAATGTCTGAGGCAAAAACAACATTCCACCGTCCACAAGCGACGCAGAAGCTGAAGGACATGGAACCGTTGTTTTTGCTGTAGTTACGACGGTTCCATGTTCCGGCTCATTTGTTTTTAATAAATCAGTTCACAAGCCGGAACGGTGGAATGTCGCAACAACGAGCTGATTTCAGACAGTCCCTGACAATATCCGGAAATAAAACAGGCAATTTCCTCTTAATTTCTTCATTTTTACGCATTCCGGTTTCTCCAATCCGAATAATTTTCTAATTTTGTGCTCCCTTTAGAGGAAAATTTTAAAATTTTAAATCAGAACAACATATGAAAGTGTATCAGACTGGAGATATCCGCAACATCGCGCTGGTTGGCGGTGCCAAATCGGGAAAAACGACTCTGGCCGAGTGTTTACTGCTTGAAGGTGGTGTGATTAACCGCCGTGGTGCTGTTGAAGATAAAAACACCGTATCAGATTACCGTGAAATTGAGCTCGAAAGACAGAATTCTGTTTTCTCAACCGTACTGTATGCCGAATACAGCGGAAAGAAAATCAATATAATTGACACTCCGGGTTTCGACGATTTCGTCGGCGAAGTATTGGCAGCTCTCACTGTGAGCGACCTCGCCGTGATGCTCATCAATGCACAGAACGGTATTGAAGTGACCACCGAAATCAGCTGGCGAAACCTCACCCGTATGAACAAGCCGGTGATGTTTGTTATGAATCAGCTTGATCACGAAAAAGCCAACTTCGAAGAAGTTCTCCGCGAACTCCAGGGACAATTTGGTAATAAAGTTATTCCGGTTCAGTATCCGGTTTCCACTGGCGTTGGTTTCAATTCCATCGTTGATGTACTTACCAAAAAGCTCTATAAATATCCTGCTACCGGTGGTAAACCCGAAGTACTTGATATTCCCGAAAGCGAAAAAGCAAAGGCCGACGCCATGCGCACCGCTTTGATTGAAGCAGCTGCTGAATCGGACGAAGCTCTGATGGAAAAATTCTTCGAAAACGGCGACCTGAGCGAGGAAGAACTCGTCAATGGTCTTGCCGCCAGTATCATTCAGCGCAATATTTTCCCGCTTCTTTGTGCCAGCTCAAAACACAATATGGGCACCGGCCGCATCATGGAATTTGTTGCTCAGTTTGGTCCTTCACCGCTCCAGAGCGTTCCGATGAAATCAAAGAGTGGAAAAGAATATCATTACAAAGCATCTGATCCCTTCTGCGGATTTGTGTTCAAGACCAGTATCGAACAGCACCTGGGCGAAATCAGTTTCTTCAAAATCGCTGCCGGTGAGATTTCCGAAGGTTCGGACGTTATCAACGGAACCAACAGCACCAAGGAACGTATTACCCAGATCTTTGCCGTTGCCGGTAAAAACCGCGAAAAACTCGAAAAAGCTGTAGCCGGCGATATCGTGGCTACCGTTAAACTGAAAAACACCGGAACCAACGAAACACTCAACAATCCGAAAAACTCAGATGAAGAGATTGTTTCGATTCAGTATCCGGATCCAAAATACCGTACAGCCATCAAGGCACAGAATGCTGCCGATGATGAAAAACTCGGTGCCGTTCTGAACGAACTGAAGAAAATTGATCCTACAATTCTGGTTGAATATTCCAAAGAATTGAAACAGATTATTGTAAGCTGTCAGGGCGAAATGCACATGAATGCAGCCAAATGGCATATGGAAACCATTGAGAAAGTGATGATCGAGCTATATCCGCCGAAGATTCCGTATCGCGAAACCATCACCAAGGCTGCCAAAGCCATGTACCGTCATAAAAAACAATCAGGTGGAGCCGGCCAGTTCGGCGAAGTTCACATGATGATTGAACCGTGGCGTGAAGGCATGAGCTGGACAACCGAATTCCCGGTCCGCGGAAGTGATGAACATCCGCTGGCATGGGGTGGAAAGCTGGTGTTCAACAACTGTATCGTGGGTGGTGCCATCGATGCACGTTTTATGCCTGCCATCCTGAAAGGTATCATGGAAAAAATCGAAGAAGGTCCGCTCACAGGATCATACGCACGCGACATTGTTGTTTATGTGTATGATGGAAAGATGCACCCGGTTGATTCAAATGAACTTTCATTCAAGCTCGCTGGCCGTCAGGCTTTCAAAGAAGCTTTCAAAAACGCCGGTCCGAAAATTCTCGAGCCGATATATGATGTTGAAGTCATGGTTCCCGCCGACCGCATGGGTGATGTGATGACAGACCTTCAGGGACGTCGCGCTGTTGTGATGGGCATGGACAGCGAAGGAAACTACCAGAAGATCAAAGCCCGCGTTCC